>Ga0115557_1000926_pt1 | contig 20244 bp, 11 predicted proteins | sample COGITO_mtgs_1104_FD_87280 | JGI IMG/M metagenome (GOLD analysis project Ga0115557, IMG submission 87280) | Pelagic marine microbial communities from North Sea - COGITO_mtgs_110421 | ecosystem: Environmental > Aquatic > Marine > Epipelagic | place: Germany:Helgoland, sampling site Kabeltonne...
GACCACAAGGAAGGCACAGAGGAGGAACATCGCCAAGCGGAAGCGGTGGCCGTCAAGGCGGCGCAAGCGGCGTTGAAACGCGTCGCAAGTGGTGCAAACATGCGCGGTATCGTCAGAATGGGATCCACGCACGCGATGTCGCTGTTAGACGGCACGCCGCAGTCGCCAGCCAGGAGAAGCAGCGCGGCGTTGACGGACTCCCCGAAAATGCACAGAGTACCGAGCCGTTCGGGTTTGATCTCTGGTATGGTCAAAGTTGCGAGTTTCGAGGAGTTTGGCAACATCGGCTCGCTGAACGATTTACGACACGCCGCCAAGTCGCCTGGGAAAGAAGAAGGAGAAGAAAACTTGGAAGACAAAAGAAATGCCTCCTGGGTGGACTTGTCTATGGTTGTTGTTAGCGGGAACGGTGGTGGAGATAAAGAGGGTGAAGATGATGAGTGAAAAATAATAAAGTCTTCCCATCGAGTGTAATAAAGTCACCTTTTTTAAATACCAGTAGTAGTTCTGTGTGATATCAACAAGAATAATAATAACAATAAACGCACGCTTTCACGTCTGAGGCACACCTACTTCCTTCACATCTCTTTCTCTCTCTCTCTTTCTCTCTCTCCCTCTTTTATATCCCTCTTTCTTTTTCTCTTTTTACTTTTTCTCCTTTGCTTCAGTCCGTGCCTCCGACGTACAACCCAGCCGCTTTGATCGATTTTATCGGCGAACGCATCATGTTCCCCATTGAAATTCTTAACTCGACGGCTTCGTCGGAGACGTACGACTCCAACTGTCCACTCGCCGCCAATAACAAACCCATAAACATCGGGCTCGGTCTCCCCGGTCGCGATTTGAACTCCGGGTGGTACTGGCACGCCACGAAAAACGGATGATTGGCCAATTCGCAAATTTCCATTCTCGTTCCGGTTTCGTCTTTCCCGACAAAATGCAACCCTTTTTGTTCAAGCTCGTCCACCATTTCCGGATTCACCTCGTACCGGTGTCGATGTCTCTCCGCGACCGCGTCTTTCTTACCGTATAATCTCCACGACACGCACTCTTTCGTTTGAAAAATAGTTTCTCGCGCGCCCAAACGCATGGTACCGCCCATGTGCGTCTTGGATCCTTCCGGCATGAAAATAACCGCCGGATGCTCCGTTGTCGGGTCCATCTCCGTCGAGTGCGCGTCCGCGTGGCCGCACACGTTCCTGGCAAACTCAATTACCGCGACTTGCATGCCCAAGCAAATGCCCAAGTACGGGATTTCGTTCTCTCGCGCGTACTTTGCCGCGCACATCTTCCCTTCCACGCCTCTGCCGCCGAAACCACCAGGCACTAACACGCCATCCGCCCTTTTCAATTTTGCCCACGCTTCGTCGTACTTATCTTCGTTCGCTTGTTTAGACTCTTCTTCCAAATCTTCAGCCTCGATCCATAAAATCTTCAACTTTCTATCGCACGCGATTGATGAATGCATCAACGCCTTCGTCACGGATAAATACGAATCGCCCAAGCCGGTGTACTTCCCAACCACCGCAATCGAACACGGCACGTGCACGCTATCCCACTTTTCCGCTCTGTGTTTCCACGCTTCCAACTTTAACGGTCTCGGCTTCATCTGCAAGTGCCCGAGAATAGCCAAATGCGCTTTCTGTTCCACCATAATCAACGGCACGTGCCAAATATTCGAAACGTCGATCAAGTTCAAAATATTGTTCGGGCTCACGTGGCAAAACAACGCCAACTTCTCCATCACCGCTTTATCCAACGCGGACGAGCTTCTGCAGGCCAACATCGTCGGCGCCAATCCCGCGCTTCTCAGCGCTTGAATCGAGTGTTGGGTCGGTTTCGTCTTCTGCTCGCCGACGGAACCAACGACTGGGACTAAACTCACGTGCACTAAACAAAAATTTTCCGGCCCGACGCGAAACTGAAACTGCCTCAAAGCTTCGATAAAAGGCATGCTCTCGATGTCTCCAACCGTCCCACCCAGCTCGACGATGCACACGTCCGGTGGGCCTTCCTTCCCATCCACCGGAATATGCGCGACGCGTTCGATCCAATCCTGGATTTCATCCGTCACGTGTGGAATCACTTGCACGGTTTTCCCTAAATACTTCCCTTCCCGTTCTCTCTCGATCACCGACTGATACACTTTCCCGGTCGTGATGTTATGGTCCCTGGTCAAGTTGATATCGCAAAACCGTTCGTAGTTTCCTAAATCCAAATCCGACTCTCCCCCGTCGTCCAAAACGTACGTTTCCCCGTGTTCAAACGGCGACATCGTCCCGGCGTCCACGTTTATGTACGGGTCGATTTTTATGTGCGTCACTCTGTAGTCCGCCGCGGAGAGCATCACGCCGACCGAAGACGCCGTCACGCCTTTCCCTAATCCCGAGACCACGCCGCCGGAAACCACCACGTACTTCATTTTTTGTTCGTCGTTTGAACAACTCGACGTACCCAGACGACAACAACACACGCACAAAAAGCTCTCGAAAGAGAATGTGACGAGAGCAGTAGAAGACGAGTTCCAAAATTTTGAATTTTTTCCTTCAAAAAAGGAGGAAAGAGGGAGCTGTTCAACCCTAATTGTATAAACCCTAAACAAGAGCACGCGAGTTTTTTTTTCTCTCAATCTCATCTCGAGAAAGCTCTCGAGTAAAAACAACTCCATTCTGTTGCGCTCGGTCGTCGCTCTTAAGAAGAAGAAGAAGCTCTCGAGAAGACGTTTTGTTCCTCTTCTCTGTTATATACGCACATACACACAGAAGGAGGAGAGCAGTTGTTTATAAATACAGTACATGTGCTGCGCAACGACGACGATTTGAGACGCGAGAAAAAAACGCACAAAAAGACGAGAGTCTCCTCTTCTTTCTTTCTTTCGTTCCCGAAAAGAAGAATCAGAGACGTCCGAGATGGAGGAAGAAGAAGAACTCGAACAACGCGCGGAAAAACGAATGCTCTTCTCCCCGGGCCACGCGACGACGATTCAGACGACGAGGACGACTTCGTCCGGGAAGAAAAAAACGGGTGGTGGTTTCGCAGCCGAAGGGAGAGTCAAGTCGTCGTACAAGAGCACGAGGCATTCGGTGAGACCGACCCCTTCGAATCCTGGGGGTGGGAAAAGGAACGACGACGACAACGCCAACCCGTTCGGCGGCGTCGACCCCGGCTTCTCCTCCTCTGCCTTCACGTTCGGACAAAAAGAGACTTCTCCAACTGTGTTTGGTGATTTTAGAGAAGAAAGTTCGGCGTCGCCGATGAGCGTCGTGTCGGAAGGGACACCGGCGTCTTTGAACACTAATAATACTAATAGCAACAACGTCGAGGAGTCGCCGTCTTCGTTTGGAGGATTTACCTCGTCACCTGGATTTACGTTTGGTCAGCAGAGACGAGAAGAAGAACCGTCGCCGCCGAATCCGCAGTGGGCGCACATCAAAACGCCGACGGAGTTTTCGCCCTCTATGTTTGCCGAGACGCATCCCGGGGTGAGGACGACGAGTTTTAATACCACCACGCCGACGGGATCGGCGAACGCGACTTCGACGCCGTTGATTTTTCAAAGCGGCGGTGGCGACGGAAGTTCAGAGGGCGGCGGATTTAGTGGAAGCGCGACAAAGCCAAAGTCGTACAGTAGGAGTAATAGCAGTAAAGCAAAAGGCAGCAGTAGCGGTGGTAGAATGCAGAACAAAAGTAGCGCGAATAGCGATAGAATGCAAGAAGTTCCGAGCGATAGTAAGGAAGCGGCAAAAATGGCGACGAAAGTCGCGACGAGTTTTCGAGAAAATGGCGCGTTTTCCCCGCAGGCGGTGTTGAGCAACTCCTTCTCAAAGGTGACCATTGGAGGTGAAAGCAACAACATCAACGGTAGTGGTAGTCCGTTACCCAGCGCGTCTGCCTTTAACGTCGGTTACAACTTTACTACCGACGGAAGACCAATCCCGCGAATAGTAAACGGCGAAGGTGCGCGAAAACCGTATAAGAAGTTTGCCGTCGTGAAGTCACCGGGTTCGCCAAAGTCGCCAACAACAACGGGCAGTAGTGCAACAAATGCGTTCGGTCGCGCGATGGGATCGTCGCCTTCGAGGAATAGTCCTTCGTCCGAGAAAGAGATGGAGAAAATGGTAAACGTAGAAAAAGATGTGAAAGCGTATAAACTCGAAGCGAACGGATTGTTTCAAGAAGCTTCTTCTTTTGTGAATCAAGATAAAGACGAGCAGGCTTTGAAGAAGTTCCGCGCGGCTCGAGATACGTACACGCGCGCAATAATTATGCTCGAAAGCATTGCGCCGTCCCCGGACAAACACGGTAGTTTTTCGCCGAGTAGAAACAACGGCAGCGGCGCGCCGTTTCTTCCCACGAGACAGCTGTTAGGCAGAGAAGCGGGGACACTTTTGAGCAACCGAGCGGCATCGACGCTGATGGTTATACAAATAGAAGAATCGAGAGAACGAGCGAAGGAGATGGACGGTAAGTACACGCCGGATATGCTTTGGAAGTATCGCCAGAAAATCCAGGAATGCATCGATGATTGCATGCGCGCGAGAAAAGCGGATGCGACGTACATGAAACCGATTTTGCGTCAAGCGAAATGTCACGAGCGTCTGGCTGATTTTACTGCGGCGTGTGCGTGTTATACTACGATTGTTTCGAGCTCGAAAGCTTCGGAGAAGGAAAAAGAAGAAGCGCGCGTAGAGCTCGAGCACGCGAAGCGTTTGAAAATAATCTCAGATGTGACGTATCTCACCGACGCGAGACGCGCTTTGAGAAGAACACCCATAAACGGCGGAGAAAGCTTCGTGCAGAACGAGTTGTTAGTGAAATCGGCGATAACAGATGCGACGGATATTGAGGGAAGGGCGACGCACATGCCGTTGGACACTCGACAGCTCGTGGCGTGCTTGAAAATAAACGCGCTCATGATTTGCGGACAGTATAAAGAAGCATTAGAAACGTTGGAATCGTTCGACTTTTTCGCCCCGTTATCTCCGACAAAACCAAAAGGAACGAGGAACAAACACTCTCCTCCTCGCGTGGTCGAACCGGAAGACGATATGGCGGTCAGAGAGAACATAATCGAGATGACTTTGTTGCGCATAGTCGTGCACTACGGATTAGGTGACGTGGACGATTTGGAACGGTTCGCGAAACAAACGAACGGTTTCACCGGTCCAACGTTTGGCGGCTCAGAAACTGGTGAACCTGGAGGAGATGGCCCTGAGCATAAAACGTTCACCATGTTAGACACGTTTAACGCGATTCGTCCCGACTCCGGAGCTATCTTTGCCGTTCTGAAAGATCAATACGACGCGCGCATGTGCGGGAACTCCGCATTCTCGAGTGGCGAGTACGACGAGGCCGAGATGCACTACACGAAGTGCATCGCGGCGTCTAATTCGTCGTTATCGAAACAGTTTGTTAGCGCCATTCTGTGTAACCGCGCTGCTGCGCGTATGGGTGCGCAGAAGTACATCGACGCCATGCTCGATTGCGGTCGCGCCATCATTCTCGACCCGACGCGCGCGAAAGCGTACTCTCGTCGCGCGGCGATCTTCTCGCACTTGCGTTTGTTCGACAAGTCTTTAGAAGATTTGAACATGTACGAGAAAACGGCGGATGCGAACGGCGACGTCAAGCAAAAGAACGACGCCAAGAGTCGCGCGAAAGAGTTGAAAGCGGTGGAAATCAAATTGGAACAGCAGTACGGCGAATCCGCTCCAATACACGCTCGCGCCATACTCGGTTTCTCCGACGACTCGTCCACCACATCTCTGAGCGACAGCGACATCACGAAAGCGTTCAAAAAGTTATCCTTGCGCGCGCACGCGGACAAAGTCTTCCACCCGAACGAGCTCCCGAGCCATTTCGTCGCCGGGAACGAGGACGTGCTCAAACTGCTCACCGAAGACGCAAACAGAGTTTTCAACCATCTCAACGTCGCGAAAGACGCGTTAAAAACCTCCGCCGACCGACGTTCCCACGACGCCTCTGAGTACCAATGGGACAGCACGGTCTCCGTCCAACGACGCCGCGCGTCCTCGAGCTCGAACTCGGCGGGAAGCCGCCACGGACGCCCTTCGGCGCGCGATTTTTACTCCTCAAACGCGGAGGACGCCATGTTCTACAACTCCTTTTACGAAAGTCAAAGCGCGTTCTATACCAGCAGAAACGCCCAAAATGGTGGTCAAGGTGGTCCGTCCTCGTCCTCTTCCAGAGGAGGAGGAAGGACAAGCGGCAGTGGAAGAAACCGAAGAGGCGGTCATCGCAGGTAAAAAAAATGTCTACGAGAGAGAGAGAGAGACTGAGAGAGAAAATTGAAGTAGAATTGTGAAATGGCAGCCTTTCCACACAAAAAACATCAAAAGATACAAATTTCATTCACGTACTCCTCTTCTATGCTTTATAATTCTATTTAAAAGATGGGCGGGACGCACAAATCCGGCCACGCGGCGACTGTCGCCGAGGCTGGTCGCAAAGCCGAACTCGCCCGGGATTATTACGAGGATACGAAAGCGAAGGAGTTGAAAGAATTGGATAAAAAAGAGGTGAAATTGTTGGACGAATTGCGAAAGTCGTTAAAGACGACGGATTCGATTCCGAACCGGACGAGCATGCTCGTGGAAAGAATACGAAGAGGAAAAGAAGACGACGAAGAAGAAGATAACGGAGGAAAAGAAGGAGTTTTGCGAACGAAAACGAAAGGACGCGACCGCGACGACGACGGAGAAAAGGAAGAAAAAGAAACGATGATTTTGAGAGATGAGAAGACAAAGACAAAGACGTACGTCTCGAAAGCCGACAGAAAGCGGCTCAAGAAACGACGACGAGAAGAACAAAAAGAACAACACCAAAACCACACGACACACGCGAGGAAAAGGATAGAGTGACGACGACTCGTTTTTAAAGTAAATATATAGAAAGTAGACACTGTGAGTAGAGACAATAATACTCGTAAACATTAAACATCGTAAACGCGAGAACGCTTAAAATATCTCTCCTTTTTGCTCCAAATCTCTGGATTTGAATCGTCACAAAAAGTTGTAACAAAGTTGTTTAAAAAAGCAAACAAACATCATGGGCATCGGCGATATCGTGACCGAGAAGAAGAAGCAGGTAGACGAGTGGTTGAAGAACCAATCTGTGCCGGTGGAAATTGCCGCGATTTCGGCCGGGAGTGCCGTGCAAGGTACGCGCGAAAGAGATCGATTCTTTTTCTCTCATTTCATCTCTCTTTCTGGCGGCGATGATCAACTCATCACTCGTTCTCTCTTCGTTCGTACGCGTCACCTAATACCTCTCTCTCTCTCTCTTCTTTTGCGACGAACAAACAGGTGGCGTGCTCGGCTTCGTGCTCGGGACGGTGAACAAAAACCTCGCGGAACAAGCGGCGACGAACCCGGCGATGGCGAATCAACCGGCGATGTCCGGCGCCATGTCGGGACCGCCGCACGTGTTGGCGGTGAACTTAGCGGTATTTACCGCCGTCCAAGGCGGGTTGACGTGCTGGATTAAGAAGATGAACAAATTTTCAGAGATTGAAACCGGGATGTTGGCTATGTTTGGCGCCGGCGCGGCGCTGTCGGTGTCGTCGAGTTTGAGCGGGCAGAAGGCGGCGTTTGGAGGGCAGGACGCGGCGATACCGGAAGGGCCGATGCAGATTGCGCAAGAGGCGGTGAAATCGGGCGTTTTGTTTTCGCTCTTGAACGGGGCCTTTATGAAGATTGGTCAGTCGTTTTCTGGGAAGAATGAAAAGACGGACGTGTTTTATTCGCACGCGGTTGGGATGTTGACGGCGCTCGGGTTGGAGAAGTACGAGAAGAATTTTAAGAGAGGGTTGTTGACGGACGATTGTTTGCTTTTGTTGAACGATAACGCGTTGCAAGAGGTACGAATTCCGCCGGGACCGAGGTTGAAGATTTTAAATTACGTTGCGGGGATGCGCGTGGCGCAGCAACAGCAGCAACAGGCGATGAGTTTGGCCGTGAAACCGTAAAATGAAGAATCATATAAATTTAGTAAACGATGCGAATTGAAATAACAACAAGATATATATTAGAAACCAAACGCGAACGAGAGAAAGAGAGAGAGAGAGAGAGAGAGAACGCAGTAAAACAACAATAATACACAGTAACATTATTTTAGTATTGAGGATGATGATAGTACGATTTATATTAAGTAAGTAAGTACAAATTGGAAACACAGAGTTTTTTCGTCGTTTCACCATCTCGTCGAGCGAGCTTCTTGCAGAACCTTCTCGTCTCGAGCTTTTTATATATTATTTTCAATCAACTTTCTTTCGGAGGTGGTGGTAATAAAAGGAAATACGTTTAACACTTCTTCAACTTGGGAAGCGTAAACTTGTGGCGTAAAGTGGACGTCGTCACGGAGGCTTCCGTGACTCTGCCGACTTGTTGGTCGGTGTTCGCCCATCGAAACTCTTCGTTCTTGGAGCCGTTGTACCCGACTCTTCGTAACCGTCTCTTTTCGAGTTCAACGCGCTCTTCGCGACGTTTCAACCCAGCACGCATCGCTTCAAAGAACATGAAGAATATGGCAGAGTTGATACCGTTCGAGAACGCACGAGGGCCGACACCAGTAAAGTACATGGGAAGTTTGCCCTTGATAAAGCCAGCCGGCGCTTCTTTCCATACGCCCACAATGGCGCCGCCAAAAGATGGTCTCGCAGCGGCGTTACACATCATGCGCGTCTTTACGACGTCCAAAGGCGTCGTCGCAGCAGCTGCGACGGATCCAGCGATCAAACCCATGGAGATGTCTGCAAAAGCATCGGCTTCATCGTCGTCTTTGTTGAAAAAGTTGCGATGCATCGTTCGCAAAGTTTCGTAAGCCGCAAATTTGACCGCCATGTCTGGGATGTCTTCGAGCAAAGTCGGCGCGTACCCCGTAAACAAACCTCTCCAGCCGGCAGCTTTCGTGATTGTCCCCGCGGCAGCAAAGACGTTCGGGTATACTCCAGCTTGCACGGATCGAATACAAACCGCGGCGGGTACTTTGACCAAGGAGGAACCCAAGGCGCCGATACCGCCAGCCACGAAAGCAGTCTTGGAGACGGAGTAGTCGGAATATCGTTCCAACAATTTCTTCGCGGCGCCGTAGAAAGCAAAGTAAGTGCCGATAGCAAGTCCAGCTCCACTCGCGGCACCGAACACGCCTTTATAAAGCACGGAAAACTCTTTGCCGACGGCTGAAGCGCCTCGAGCCAACGCGACGCGTTTGCTTCCGCCATTCGCCATGAAGGCGCTCCCGACGCCATATTTACCCGTGGATACCGCCTTGGCCGCTTTCTGAGCCGCGGCAGCTTCCTGTGCAGCTTTCCCCTTGCCAGCTAACGCTTGCATGCGGACCTTGACGGTATCGAGTGGGTGAATCGTCGACTGCGACGCGGCACGAGCGCAACCGCCCGCGATAACGTCGTTCACCGGAATGACGTTTCGCAACGTAATTTTCGGCGGCGCCGAAGCCGGCGCTACCGAAGCTTCGACGTACCCAGACTCGGCAACTTTCGTCGCGGCGCCGCCTCCGGATGGTCGTTGTAATCTCGCCATTTTATTTTTTCCTTTTTTTTGTTTTGTTGTTGTTGTTGTTGATTATATATATATGTAATAATATAGTAGTTTTTCTTCTAAAGTAGTAGTTGTTCGTTCTGTCGTCCAACTAGCGTCTTGAAGTGTTTGTGTGTTATAAACTTCTTCTTCTTCGACCAGGATATGTATGTAGATTAGTAGTGATACAGCGATTTATATAGTAAGCGAGCCTCTGAAACTATTAAACTAAACGCGAACGTTAAGATTGTAGTTGCTGACGCGCTCGCCAATCGCCGTTGACTTCGAAAACTTCGAAGACACCACCTCCTCCAATAAACACCTCCCCAACGAAGATAAACTCAAGCCTATTCCCGTCCTCTTATCTGGTGGTTCCGGGTGTAAAGGTTGTAAGTTTTTGTCGTAAAGATTAAACTCTTCTTTTCTCCACAAATGTTCTTGCTTATGCGCCAGCGATTCCAAATAGAGATCTAAAACTCTGACTTGGATTTGAAATCTCGGTTGTTGTTGGAACGATTTGAGATTTCCAGTTTCTCGCTGGTAGTACTGTTGCGCGCTTAAATTCCAGACGGAGTTTGCGTCTCCCGGGACTAAAACGACGGACCAGAGAAGGACCTGTTGTTAAGATTGATCATTTTCGATGATGATGGTGATGAATCACGTGTCAGTCAGAATACAGCCGTCGCACAAAGGAAGAAGAAGTGAAAGAAAAAAGTCAACACTTTTGAATCCAATCTTTGAATTTTTGAACGTTTGAAAAGACTTGACGAGTGGCGATATTTGCTCTTCCCAGCGCATTTGAATGAATGAAAACAACGCGCGGAATCCGCCTCGAAAACGGTACTCGCGACCATCGCGCGTGGAAGAAAACGAGAAAATATCACTCGTCGACTGTCTCTCCAATCAATCGACGTCGTCTTTCGCGAATATGTGCGTACCTCTAACAGCGCTAAGAACAAAAGCGAATAAAAAACACAAACTCTTTTCGAGCGCAAGTGATTCAAGACAGACGAACACGTTATGATGTCGTTGTTCTTTTTGTTTACGCGCATGGTTGGATCGACATTTAAAGATGGATGTCGACTCGCAAACGGGTAAATAATTAGTCTCGCGTGCTACTTGTGCGCAAACGTTTGCGAATGGATATTCGTATGTATGTGTTTTCGTTGCGGACTTGCGCGGCGAAAACGATTTTGTGACGCTCGACGCTTCGTTTTTTCTCTCTCGTCTGTGTGGTACTTTTAGGCGGGTGTTTTTTGGTGCCTTGCTCTTTGAGTCAGTTTGGGCGGGAAAAACTGAATACTAATACTACTACTAATACTAATACTAATACTAATACTACGCTTTAGTCGTTCTGCTGCTATCTATTTTTGACTCGTCGTCGTCGTCGTAGTAGTAGTAGTAGCAGCAGATGTACTACTGTTGCTCGTAATAAACGCGTCCAACTCTTCTCTGTCTACGGGCACGGCTCGACTCAAAACGTCCACTTCGCCTCGTACATTCAGGCACACCTCGTCCTCGACTCTCGCGCCGACGCCGCGGAGACTTTTCGGTAAAGTCGTATCGTTTGGGTCGAAATATAACCCCGGTTCGACGGAGAAACAGACGCCTTTTTCGATGGAAGTGGAGCCTGGGATTAAAGGCGTGTCGTGAGTGTCCATGCCGAGCCAATGGGAGACGGCGTGGGGGAAGTATTGGGCGTATTTGCCTTTGGAGAGGAGCGAGTTTTTGGTGATGGACTCGCCGCCGGTTTGAGACGGGAGCAAGTCGACGAGGACATCGCACGTCGCATCTACGCATGCAACGTGTAAATCGTGTAACGAAACCGGTGTTTGTGAGCGAATATCGCGCTCTAATTTCGCGAGTACCGCAGCTCTCACGTCGCACACGCGATCGTACACTGCTTTTTGGTAGTCGTTGACGAACGAAGCCGTTTCCGAGCCTCCCGCCCACACTCTCGTGATATCCGAGACGTAACCGTTCATTTCACACCCCGCATCCATCAAACACAAATCGTTCGGGTGAACAATTCTATCGTTTTGGTAATAGTGGACAATAGTTGCACGATTTGAAGCCCCCATGACGGTTGGAAACGCCAATCGATCGGCGCCGAGCGATTTGACCGTATACTCGTGCACGTTCATTAAATCCCTCTCCGTGACCACCTCGTTCGTTCTCGACCTTCTCATGGCCGCTACTATACCTTCTAAATTTGCGCTCGCCGATTTTTGCAACAATATCAACTCGCTCTCCGATTTTCTCCACCTCAACGCTTGCGATTTTGCTTTCAACGCTTGCGTAGGGAACGCGCCGTCGGTGACTACTTTCAACACTTGATTCCCATGCGCAGTCGTCGCAAACCGCTCTTTATCCATAAAAACCTTTCTCGCTGTTGATAAACCACCACTTAAAAACGATGAAGACGACGACGACGACGACTTCAAAACTTTCCTCAAGTATTCTTCCATGCTTTCAATCGCGACCGATTCGTCGCACCCGAAAAACGTCTCCGACACCTCCGGGTGCGCTCTCCAACCGTTCCAAATCTCATCTCGTTTATCGTACCGTCTCGTAAACAAAACGTATCTCAACGGTGCGTCTTCTCTGTCTTTTATAATCATCGCCGCCGAGTGTGGTTGCATCATCCCGGTAAAATACATAAAATCGGAATCTTGTCGATAACTCGCGTGCGGTATGACTGTGTTCGGGTAATAGGAGACGTCTCCGCTGAGTAAAATCGCGACGGCATTTTCCGGTAAAAGTTTCCCTAACCTGGTTCGTCTGGACGCGTATTCACTTTTCGAGATTCCAGGGGTTAAGTCATCATCCCCACTGAACAAGTGCGGGTGCGTTTGGAACGTCGGTTGGCCGATGTGGTTGATGATGTCGCTTTTGAGCGACGACGCATCGTATCTGTTTTCACCCCGGGAAGAAGAAGAAGAAGAAGAAGGAACCGCTGGCTCCACGTGCGCCGCCGCGGAGGAGGACGAGGAAGAGGACGAGAAGAGAGGAGAAGATTCCGAGGAGGTGGACGCGAAACGAGAGCGCAACGCGCGGCGGAGGACGCGAGCACTGGACATGTCTTTAGAATTCGTTTTCACGAATGAATTTGTGGGGAAAAGGAGAGTTGGATTTCAGAACAATTCGCTCTCGTTATGCGCGGCTATCTATAAAGACAAAGCTATACTCTAACGACTAAAGACGCAAATTACCGCCCGCACAAATACATGAACTACCAATTTTCAGGCACGAAGATTTTCCTCGCGCTTTCTAGCACCCCGAAAAACGCGCCACCGCCTAAGGAGATCCACAGGACTCGAGGACTGGCGCCTCGGAACAACGCCTTGGCGCCTTCCTCTCTGACGATTCTCGTGCCGCAATCCACGACGCCTTTGAGCGGGCTGATCGTGCACGTATCCGTCATCAACCTGGTTTTGATGACGTCTAACGGCGTGGTGACGAATCCAGTGATGCCCCCTGCGGTGGCGCCTAAAATTGTCGCCTCCGCGCGACTGACTTCGCTCGGCGTCCGTCCTCGCCACTTGGCGTAGGAAATCTTCGCCTCTTCGTATAAACTAAATTCGATGGCATCGAACGGTAAATCCCGAATTAAAAACGACCCGTATCCGACAAACAACCCGGTGATACCGCTTGCCCGTAAAATCCCTCCTAAACTTTGCACTTTATTCCCAGTTTGCGCTCTCGTCTTGATCACTTCCGTCGGCACTCTCACGATACTCGACGCCAAACACCCGGTCGCGCCGGCGGCGAACATCGCCGCGTAATTTTGCTCCGGCGGTAACGTTCGCTCTAAATATCGCTTCGTAGGTTCGTACGCGAGGAAAAACAAGGCCGTGGCTGGCACGCACCCGGCGATGTTCTTCGATAATCCGTTGAACACGCCTTTGAAGAGATTCGCGTTGCCTCCTCCTCCTCCTCCTCCTCCTCCTCGAGCGGCTTGCAAACGCGTTTTGATGGTATCCAAAGGGTAGAACAAAGTTTCCACGAATACGCCGGCGCAGACGCCGGAAACGGTTAAACCGAGCAGCGTTCTCGCTGGGAGCGTTTTCTTCGATTGATGATGATTCGTATCGCGAGGCGTTTCTGTCGCCGTCGTTACCGTCGTCGCCTTGTTGTTCTTCGTTTCGTTCCCCGCGCTGGAATCGGATTTGTTCGACGACGAAGAAGAAGAAGAAGACGCGAGCGCGGAGGAACGCGCTCGAGCTTCCGACGACGCAAAATCGCTACCAGTAGTACTGTTACTACTACTACTACCACCACTCGCGGTCGTGTTTTGTTCCATCCTCTCTCTCTCTCTCTTTCAGAGAGCAAAAGTGAACTGCTTTTCCCCAAAGTGAAGTGCTCTTAAAAGAGAGAGAAACTATATGATAAATGAGGACGAAGACATCCGAAGCGACTCGATCGTGATGCTCGGCGAAAGCTTAAAGGACCAAACGCCTTTGCTCGACGTGGCGACGGCGATCGAAAGTGCGGTGTTTCACAACGTCAGTGAAGTTCAGTATAAATCTAAAATCCGATTCTTGTGTGCAAATTTTAAGCGGAACGAAAGCGTGCAAAAGGACGTACTTTCTGGAAGGATACAGCCATACGATGTGCTCCAAATGCACGACGAGGAATTCATGACGGACGAGATGAAAACGAAAGTCGAGCAAATGCGAGTAAAAATGGATAAACGAAAGGAACGGGCGGTGTTTGCGGATGGCATCGAGAGCGAGAGTTATACCTGTCCAGAGTGTAAAGGGCGAAAGACGAAGTTTATACACCTGAGCGACGCGAGGGACGTGAGGAAAGCGGAGACGTGGGGGAACGCTGATGCTGAGAGCAAGGTTTTAGTCGTGTGCATGGAGTGTAAAAACGAGTGGGTGTGTAGTATATTGTAGAGAGAGGGCGGAATATTGTATGTCTAGTAGTATTTAGTCTAGTTGCGTACTATTTACACAAGGTGACGAAATCGTAACCGACGATGAATTTCCCGTCTCTCCGAATCGTCCATCGCATGGCGTCGTCCCAAACGGTCGCGTTTTCCGGTTTGTTTCCGTCTAAGGCTTTCTTCATGAGCTTTTGCCAGAACGCGTCGGCGTCGAGTTTACCGTCGTTTCCGCTCTTCTTTAAGAGTTTCTTGGCGAGCGAAGACCAAGGCGCTTTTTTTGCTTTCCTCTCGTCCTCGTCGTCTTCGGGGACGACGTCGTGGTCGAGCGCGACTTTTGTGCCTTCGAAATCGTGACCGACTTCTTTCCCAGAGCTGCTGAGTCCGAGACCTCTGTGCGAGGATTTCGTCGTCGCGGTGAGGTGCGCCCGTTCGAAGAGTTCGATTTGCTCGTCTTCGGTAAAGCCGAGTTTGTCTTTGTTTTCGTTCATCGCGTCGTTATTACCTGTCGCGTTATACCCGTCGCTGTCTTTCCCGCATCCTTCTTGACAAAACCCAAACGCATGTCCCCACCAATCTCTCGGTTTCGGAGGAAACGTAAACTTTGTCGTCATCATTTCGTCCGAAGGCGAACCTTCTTTGTCGCTCTTTTTACTACCATCACTCTTTTTATTCTTCTTCTCCTTCTTCGACGATTTCTTCTTTTTCCTCTTTCCATCGTCGTCGTCGTCATCTTTCTTCCTAATATCGTCATCATCTACTTTTTTTCTATCGTTGCTCGCATCGCTATCTTTCCTATCGTCGTCTGAATCGTGATTCGCTCTCACTTCTTCCAAGCCGCCAAACGCTCCGCCGCCTAAAATCGCGTTCAAATCGTCGTAGCTATACTCCCGCATTTTCTCCCGCTCTCGTTTATGATATCTCCCCGCGTGTCCAACCGCACTCCTCGGTCGTTCCGGAACGTCTTCTTCTGCTTTCTCCTCCTCCTCTTTCTTCCGCTTCTTCTTCTTTTCCTTCTTGTCTTTCTTTTTGTCTCCTCCTCCTCCTTTACTCCCATCCTCGTCATCCTCGTCAAAGTCTTCTTTCTTCGCGTAATCTTCCAGTCCTTTCAAAACGGCATCAAAATTCTTCGCGTTCCTGGTCCAATCCGCGCCGACGACGCCGGTGGTATCTCTCCTGTCCGTCCCTAACCCGCTGTTGTGTTCTCGTCTCGACGCGTGTAAATGTTTCTTCAATCCGCTCTTGTTCGGGCCTAAACCGGTACCTTCTCGCCAGCCTTGCTTTTTGAGGATGCGCATGCCGAACGAGTGGACGTCTATGCCTTGGTATTTTTGATTCTCGATAGATACGGTGGTGGTGGGGGTGGTGGCAGCGGTGGCGGCGGCGGCGTTCGAGAATCCCATTTTGGTTTCTCCCGTTCTGGGGGCGGCGGATTGGAGAAAAGAGAGAGAGAGAGTTGCGACTGAAACCAATACTAAATTCCTTCGCGCGAGGAGGAGAGCGCACAAAACCGCGACTTCCTCGAGCGAGAAAACTTCGAGCGAGTGTCTGTCTGCGATGAAACCTTTTTCCGCCCAAGAAAGGTCCGCGAGTGTTTGCCTTTTTTAATGTCGTGCTTTTCCAAAAAGGAAAGCATTCGTTCTAAAATTCGTCTATGCGGCTATAAAATACTATCGACGTTTCTCTATTAAAATCTCTCGACTTTGTCTCACGAAAAGAGCGCTCTGAGCTTTGCCTCTGCGTGCAACTCTTCGCTTAGCTTTTCTGTAAAGTCTTGGACGGCGTCTGCGTGTAATCGCGGCTTTTTCTTTGGCATCGCGAAGGATCGCTCGAAGGCGTCCGCGGCGGCGACTTCGGCGCGAACCAGATTCCGAAGCGCGTTTTCTTCGGCGGTTTCTCGATTATCTTCGTCGCGCTCGTCGATGAGAGTATTGTCGTCGTCGTCGTCGTCGTCGTCGTCGTGATGATGGTTATTGATTGTGTGAGGAAATCTTTCTTCTTCTTCGATTTCGCCAGCAGTTGTGGGGAAGTGCAAAGAGATTGATGGATATCCAGCCGACCGCGTTGGAGATAAATACGAGAGAGGACTTTGCCTACGTTTCTTCATAGTACTCCTTCCAATTTCGTTCGTACGTTTCTTACTACTCAAGGAAAGCAACGAGTGCGTATACGCGTCGTCTCGGACGTACGCTTTCACATCAGACGTGCTCGCGTGCAAAGTGAGCGCTCGCGATTCACACAGCGAAAGCGCCGTTCGCACGCAATCAAATCCAGCGCGTTGGAGATGTCGTCGCGCGGCGCCGATGAATTCCGAGTCTTCCAACACTGAAACGTATCGAGATAAGGTTTCAAAAAAGTTTTTGTTGTTTTCCGACGAATCCACCGGCGGTCGCGGAAGTTTTGCCCTTTCGAGTTGGTCGATCAAATACGGCACATCTTTACGCCAAAGCGGATCAGGGACATTCTCAAAGAATATTCTCTTCTCTTCGTTCGCGTACGCGCCCGATAACTCGACGTACGGCCAGAAATCGTTATCTTCCTCGCACGCCTCTCGAATTTTTCTCTTCACGTTATCGATGGCTTCGTTGAAACAATCGACGACGATTTTGAAGTCCGTCAAGGAGGGAGGATTCTCCCCAGCGTCTCGTGCGTTTGAAGAATCTGCCAATACTTTTCGTTCGAAATCGGTCGCGACGGGGGCAAATTCGTGTTCGAGCACTTCCGCGAGCGAAGTTTCCACGCGATTTGGAATACCGGTGAACGCCTTTCCGCATCTTTTGATCTGGTTCTCGAGTTCGCGATTGATTTTTTCAATGAACGCGGCGTCTTTCTTCTCCATCGTAGATTCCTCTCCTCCGGACGCCGCCGCCGAGGAAAAGCGCGCCAACGCATCGTCCACGCGCATAATCAACGCTGACGATGGAACTCCCGCCTCTCTGAACGCTTTTTCGATCAATTTCTTAGATGAACTTGTGCTGTGATCTTTACTTGACGCAGCGATGACTAAAAGTGGTGCATTTCCACGCTTTGTCACGGCGGCGAAACGTTTCAATCGATGCACTTCGTTTCTCGAAATTTCCTTCATTTTCGTTCGCGGATTTTCGTATAAAGACGAGCAATCGAGAACAAAGCAGCCGGCGGAGAGACCGGCGACTTGTTCCTCGTACTTTTGCTCTTCCATTTCTTCGTCTTGTTGCGAACGTGGCGTCCATGATTTACCCGGAATGTCTCTGATAATTATCCAGTGAAACGGCTCTCGCATTGAAAGCTTTGACGCGTACGACGCTAGAACTGTGCCTTCTTCTTCGCTACTTTTGTTCGTTGCCGCCGCGCTTTTGGATAATTTTGCGCGCAACCAAGCCGCGACGGCAACAGCATTTGGTGATCTCGTACCTCTGTGTACAGAAGGAGGTTCGTATTCCGCACCACTACACAGAACTAATTTCCAAATGCGCGTCTGTCTCGCTTCTCCTTTTCCGGGTGCGGCAAACGCGCGAGTGGATTCTAAAATTTTCGGCACATCGAGCGGTCTCGCGAACGAGGAAGAGACGTCAACGAGCGTCGTCGTTTGTATTGCGAGCGCGCGAAAGTACGCTCCATCTTTTTCTTCTCTCTTGCTTCTTGTTTCCGTCGGTATCGACGACTCAACGTTTCTTTTCTTGAGCAAGTTACGCAGATCGTCGTTCGCCGGAGCTTGCTGCTTCTGTTGAGTGTAAAAGGTTGGAGAGGCAAACGTCGAAGGTGACGATGACATCATGGACAAGGCTTTCTCTTTCCTCCTCGTCGCGATTCTCTCGTCTTTTCTTGTTCGCCAACGCCACAAGAACAGTTGTAAAATCGCTTTTCGATTCTTCCGAAATCGGCGCAATCGAATCGCTTCCAATCGTTCTCTCTCTTTGCGTTCTTCCTCGGCTTTCCTTCGCGCCAGTTCAGCTTGACGTCTTGCCTCTTCGCGCCTCTTCCGTTCTTCTTCTAAACGTAACTGTTCAGCTCTTTCAGCTTCCAGACGTATTCGTTCCTTCTCTTGACGCTCGCGCTCCAGCTTTTCTCGATACTCGCGTTCAAGCTTTTCTTCGCGCTCCCGAATCTCTTCCTCGCGTTTCTTCGCCGCTGCTTCCTTCTCGGCGCGCTCTTTCTCAGCTCGCTCCTTTTCGAGATGAATGCGCTCTTCTTCTTGTTTTCGTCTCAATTGTGCTTCTTTTTCTTTGCGTTCTTTTTCTATGCGTTCTTTTTCTTTGCGTTCTGCTTCAGCCTTTGCGCGAGCTTCTTCTTCGCGCTTCGTTGCCTCGAGCGCCAGGCGGGCTTCCTCTGCCTTCTTCGCTTCAATTGCAGCTTTCGCGCGTTTTTGTTCCGCTTCGACTCTTTGGATCTTCTCTCGCAGTTCTTGCGCTTCTTTTTGTTTCTTTGTAAGCTCGGGAAATTGTTGTTGCTGCTGCTGCTGCTGTAACTGCTGCTGCTGCTGCTGTAACTGCTGCTGTTGCCCAACCGGCAGTTGCTCCGTAACCTTACCTTCCGAAGCAATTTCATCGTGTCTAACGATAAACTGTCGATATTTGTGATTGATATTCGTTCTCACGAGGGGCGACTTTTTCGTCTCGAAATCTTCGCTTGGATGCGAAAACGTCGTTGTGCGAAACTCGACACACTTCCCGTCCTCTCGATGCAGAACAACGCTCAGGCCGTGATGCAAACACAAGGCCTCCGTTTCCGTTTCGCTCGCACGGAAAATCCGCGCGAGCTCTTTGATTGGGAACGGACCTTTTGCCATGCTCTGGTTGAACCTTTCGAGCGTTTTAGAACGCATTTTGACGAAATACTTGTGCAGAACGCACTTTTGTACGTAATTTGCTTTCTCGACCAACTTGAAAAATTTCGCGCAGTTCACGTCGATGTACGCGCTTCTGCATTCTAAAGCAAAATTGACCAATGCGTGATTTAATATCGCATTTCTGGCCGATCTTAAATCGCCGAGCATTTCATGCGTGGACACGGAATATCTTCCGTGAGAGTCAATGCGCAACAACAGTTGCAACGCAAACATTTCAGCCTCGTGATCGAGCGGTAACGCTTGCTGCTTTGCGCGATGGTCATCGTATATGTGACGCAACGTCGTCAACGTCTTCGTGAGTTGCTCGACGTTCAAATGCGAATTGTGACCGTCAGGAGATATTGCCGTCGCTGCGTCCTCGCATAATTCGTGCTCAGAAATTATCGCGTAGCGGACCATCTGTTGCAAAGCGCTCGCGGCGAACGCGTCGTACATTTGCTGCAAACTTAAATCTTGTCGAACAGAGCGCAAACGATCCCAAAGAAACTTTGATTTTACGACAAACGCTTCGGGTCTTTCATCGAGAATACGCCACAGATGCGTCATTGTCTTCGCCAAACCAAATTTAGTTCTCACCATGTCTGGTTGTACGCCGTCTACAATGCGCGTGTACTTTTTGCAACACAAACCGACGGACGTTTTATTTCTATTCGATCCATCCACGCGCTCGAAAAGTTCCAAGTCGCCTTCTTCGCTCCGTCGTTGAAGCTCGGATGTTGGACACATTTCGTTACACGTGCCCGTGATGTGCCTTTCAGACGTCGCTTTGTGTAAGTCATCCCCGAAATCGTCAATCGCGGAAGCCGTCATCTTCATCTGTTGCTTTGGAGGTGGCGTTTTCCCAAAAAGAGACGATCCTTGCATGCCGCCACCGAAAGGTGCAGTCTTCGGTAAGGGAGGTGCGGATGCTTTTGTGCCTCCGCCGCTAAGGAAAGGGGAAAATGAAGGCGCTGCAGTAGCAGCCGGTGCTA
>Ga0115557_1000929_pt1 | contig 20211 bp, 17 predicted proteins | sample COGITO_mtgs_1104_FD_87280 | JGI IMG/M metagenome (GOLD analysis project Ga0115557, IMG submission 87280) | Pelagic marine microbial communities from North Sea - COGITO_mtgs_110421 | ecosystem: Environmental > Aquatic > Marine > Epipelagic | place: Germany:Helgoland, sampling site Kabeltonne...
CCCGATACTCTGGACTGCTTGAGCCCACTATTGACCACGGTCCCCTTGCAGTTATTGAGTTACCACGTGGCCGTTCTACGCGGATGCAATGTGGATCAGCCTCGAAATTTGGCCAAGTCGGTCACCGTGGAGTAGAACGCTCTAAAGGTTCAAGCATATACGAAGAGGTTCTCACCTCTCATTGGTCGGAGGCACGCCAGACGTGGCTTTGAGGTTATTCAGGCGTTTGAACGATCCCGCGGGCCTTCCTGGTCTTGCCCTTTTTATACGTTTCAAATTGGTAGGCTACTGACAAGAGTGCCGATTGGCCATTCATCCCTCCGGACATGTAGCGGTTGGGCGACCAGTGGCCATCGTTGTAATTGAATTGTGTGTTGATGCCGGGATGGATTTCCGCGGCGACATACAGAGCGGGGTTGATGCGGTATTGAATGCCAAGCACATAAATGAGGTTTGGCATAATGTAAAAATAGTTGTTGTCCGTTCCAGGGGGCACCTCGGAGATGGAACGGCTCATGCTCATTTCGGCGCCGATTAGGGGCCCATGGAAGAAGCGCAAATCGGCATTCATTTCCTTTCGCCACTCTCGGCCAATAGAACCACCCATGCTTATCCATGAAGAGCGTTGCTGGCTGGGTTCATAGTAATTGCGTCCAAACTGCATATTCCCCACTTGGAAGCGCCAAACGGCTTTGTCGGAGGCCCCCACCTTGTAGAGTGTCTTAAAGTTCATCGGTACCCCATACATGAAGCCATAGGACTGCTCCAGTTGGATGCCGAGTTCGTGGTGGCGGGTGGTCGTTTGGGCTGAAAGAGAGACGGAGGCGAACAGGGCGACAAGGACCCAAACATAGGAGAGTTTCATAGGGTGGGGGTTTACCCCAAACCTAGCACAAATACCGGGCCGAGAAAATGGCTAGGTGGCTAGAGAGCTAGGTAGCTAGAAAGCTAGGAGGCTAGAGGGCTCGCGCTTCGCGCTGTGGCTAGAAAGCTAGAGGGCTCGCGCTTCGCGCTGTGGCTAGAAAGCTAGAGGGCTCGCGCTTCGCGCTGTAGCCTATTTGCTTAAACGTTTATTCTCTTTTACACTTAAATAAAGTGGTGGACCTTCGCCGCGCGCCGGGACTCTCCGTTTTTTTGCCAAGCCCTCAAGCCCTAAAACTCCAGAATCATCCCAATCGTGGGGAGCGTTCGGCCCGTGTCGGAGCGAAGGAGTTGCATTTGGTAGCGGCTGGGGTCATTAGGATCCAGCAACGGCGCTTTGGTATCCGCATCACGCACCACGGTCAAATAGGGCATGAGCGGAATGTCGCCACTGGCCAAATTCTGCAAATCCAAGAACCAATTGAGGCTCCACCCTTTGTGGGAATAGGTTTTGTCCAGGCGGAAATCCAGCTGAGTAAAAGCGGCAAGGCGCTCACTGTTCACCTGCCCAAAGTCGAACACCCCGCGTTGCAGCACATCCCAGTTCGCCACGAGCGCGGAAGCGGATTCGTCAAAGGGTGTATACGGCGTGCCGGAGGAATAGCGCCACTTGAGGCCCCATTGCCAACCTTTTCCCCAGACCTTTCCAGACGTCAGACTGACCGTGTGTCGGCTGTCCCACACAGAGGGAGTCCAGTCGCCGGCAGCCGTTTGGAATTCACTGATGCCATAGTTGTAGGCGCCCATCCACCAATACTGGCCTTTGAGCTTTTGCTGCAGGAAGAGCTCAAAACCGCGGGCTCGACCCTGGGCCTCGGGAATGGAAGGTTGATCTCCTACCGCGACATAGGCGCCGATGGCGTTGGCGTAAGCGATTTGGTCGTTCACCAAGAAGGGGGCGTTGCGGTAGCGCTTGCTATACACCTCCATGCTGACGCGGTAGGTTTTGCCATTTTGGTACTCGACGCCCGCGCCGAGGTGGTCTGTCGTGGTGAAGCGCGTGAAGCGGCCATGGTTGGTCGCGAGGTTGGCCGCCAGGAGAATGCCGGCGGGCATCTGTTGGTAACGGCCCACGTGGCTATTGGCCGTCCAATGCGAGGTGAGCTGGTATTTGTATGAAGCCCGCGGCGAAAGTTGCGCCAGAGGATTCACCATGTTCAAATTGAAGTTGGAAGCGTCCATGCGCAGCCCCAGGTTCAAGGTCCCGCGCTGGTTGGCGGAATGCCGTGCATAGGCCCCAAAGAGGCCGCCCTGGGCGTAGCTCAGGGTGGTTTGCAGATTCGTCGTGTCCACGCCTGTGACACGGCCCTTGAGCGCCCACATATCAACCCCAATACCGACGGCCTCTAAACTGCCGCCGAGTGTGAGTTAACCCCGGCCGCCATCCCAAACACGTTCGTAGCGCAAACGGGTGCGGTCCTCGAAGGAGCGGTAGCGCAATTGGCGGTCCGATTCCTGACGCGTGTTGCCTACAAATTTGTCGGCATCGTTCGTGATTCGGTCGCGGCTTACCACGAGGGTTTTGACGCCATCTGGAACAAAGTGACGGTAGCGCGCGCCCAAGACTTCGGTGCTTTGCTCGCCCTCAGGGATGTAGCCCACATTGTATAGGAGGGCATCGCTCCCACGCCCTTCGCTGTACACGCGGTAGGAATCCCAACCGCCGACGCCCAGGATGGTTAAATCTTTCTGGCTTCCGAGGCGGGTGTAGAACTTAAATTGGGCATCTTGGTAGGTGGGCAGAACGGGAATGTTGAAAAGCTTGAAGTAGTGCTGCGAAAAGCTGTTTCGGGCCGAAACCATCAAGCCCGAACGCTCATTTAACGGCAGCTCTAGGGTAGCGCCCACGTCGGTCGCCCCCAAGGTCATCCGAACGCCGGGACGATCGCTTCGAGCTTGGCGCAAATCCAAATCCAAAGCACCTGAAAGCACGTTACTCATGCTCGAGGGGAAGGCCCCCGAATACAAGGCCGCCCCCTGGATGAAGTCCATATTGAGAAGGCTGACCGCCCCGCCGCTCGCGCCTTGAATGCTGAAGTGGTTGATCGTCGGGAGGTCGATCCCATCCATTCGGTAGGCGTTTTCGCTGGACGCCCCGCCGCGGATGGAAATGTTATAGCCAAAACTCGATTTGGGTAGAACGCCTGGAAAGCTTTGGATCGCTTTACTGATGTCTAAGGTGGCCCCGGGCATGCGCTGCATTTCGGACCAGTTGATGTTTTTGATCGAGAGGGGTGTTTCTTCTGTGGTTTGGAAGGCCTCGGCGCTGATGGCGACCTCTTCGAGGACTTGGTAGGGCCGCTCGACCTCAATGCGCAACTCCAGGGGCTTAACGGCATTGAGGGTTTGCTCGTGGAGGACGGTAGTAGAGGTGCCGTCTGGGCTGCTCACCCGGATGTTGCACAAGCCCACGGGCAAGTTGGAGAAGGCGAAGGCGCCTTCGCGGGCCGTGGTCTGTTCCGCGTGGAAGGATCCGTGCTCGACCGTGATGCGGTAGCCCAATGCGGCTTCCATGGTCCCTTCAAAAATCACCTGACCGCGGAGTGCGGCGTTCTGGGCTAGCGCGGCGAACGGCGCTAAAACCAAAATAATAAATACCCGAATACGTTCTTTCACGGCGCGAAATTACCTCGCTATGCGTTCGGGAAATACCCCAAAAAAGAAAAAAATAGCCCTACTGATTGTATTGGTTCATGGCCGTTTGGGCGCCGGCCAAAACCCAGGTTTCGAGAAGCTTGATGGCGCGCTCGATACCAGGGGTGACGAACTCCATTTCACTGGCCTGCCAACGGCCCAAAACAAAGTCCACTTGATGGCCTTTGGGGAAGTGCTGGCCGATGCCAAAGCGCAAGCGCGCATAATTCTGGTGGCCGAGAACGGCTTGAATGTCATGGAGGCCATTGTGCCCGCCGTCGCTCCCTTGGGTTTTGAGACGCACGGTTCCGAGAGGGAGTGCGAGCTCGTCGACGAGGATGACCATATTTTCAAGAGGGACTTTCTCCTCCTCCATCCAATATCGCACGGCTTTGCCGCTGAGGTTCATGAAGGTGGTGGGCTTGATCAGAATGACAGTCCGGCCCTTGAGTTTTATCTGGGCCCGATCGCCATATCGGGCGGGGCTAAAAATAGACGTGGACGCCTGAGCCCAGGCGTCCACGATATCAAATCCAATGTTGTGGCGGGTGTGGGCATACTCCGGTCCGGGGTTGCCCAAGCCAATCACAAGGAATTTTTTCATTCAGCGGCTGCTTGGTTCGCCTCAGCACCTTCAACAGCTGCTTCCGCAGTTGCTTCAGCGCCTTCGGCAGCCTCTTCAGCTTCTTCCTCTTCAGAAACAGCCTTACGTGACATTTTGATCGTCACTACGACGGCGGCTTCAGCGTTCAACACCTCGAAGGGTTTTCCATCCTTCATATCGCTGACGCGAATGGATTGACCAATACGCAAGTCCGTGATGTCGTGCTCAATCACAGAAGGAAGGTCGTTGATATGCCCCTTAATTTTCAAAGAGCGAAGGACAGACTTCAATTTACCCCCGTTACGAACACCGCGTGCATTTCCCGTCATGACGACAGGTACTTCGATGGTCACAGGCTTGCCCTCGACCACTTCGATCAAGTCCATGTGCGTCAACTTGTCCGTCAAGGGATCAAATTGCATGTCTTGGATGACCGCTTGGATGGTTTTGCCGTCCAACTCGATGTGAGCGACCAACGCTTCAGAGGTATAGACCAATTCACGGAAGGCAAGGATCGGAGCGCTAAAGTGGATGGGCTCTTTTCCGCCGTAAATAACGCAGGGTACGTCACCTGCTGCGCGAACAGCTTTGGCAAACTTGCTGCCGAGTTCGGTGCGAACGGTTCCTTTAATCGTAACGGATTGCATGGGATGGAGTTTTCAGAGTTTACATTAAGAAGTGGCCGCTGATGGACTCATTGGAGTTCACTTTGTGCATCACTGCGGCAAAAAGGTTGGCGACGCTGAGGACGCGAATTTTTTCAGAAGTCGTCGCTTGGGGAATGGTGTCGGTAATGACCAATTCTTGCAAAGCGGACTGTTCGATGCGCTCGATGGCATTGCCCGACAAAACACCATGCGTGCAGTATGCCCGGACAGACTTGGCGCCCTGTTCCATGAGCATGTCAGCTGCCTTAGTCAAGGTGCCGGCGGTGTCGACCATATCGTCCAGGAGGATGACGTTGCGGCCAGCCACATCACCAATGACCGTCATTTTGTCGATGACATTGGCTTTTTTGCGCTGCTTGTAACAGATGACCACGTCGGCGCCTAGTTTATTTCCGTAGGCCGTGGCCCGCTTAGAACCCCCCATGTCGGGAGAAGCAATGGTCAAATCGTGCAATTTGAGGGCCTCGATGTCTGGTATAAATAGGGAGGATGAGTAAAGGTGATCGACGGGAACCTCAAAGAATCCTTGAATTTGGTCGGAATGCAAATCCATCGTCATGACCCGAGTAGCCCCAGCGGCTTCCAGTAAGTTGGTGACCAGCTTGGCCGTGATCGGTACGCGAGGTTGGTCCTTCCGATCTTGACGAGCATATCCAAAATAGGGAACGACCGCCGTGATGTGTCGAGCCGAAGCGCGCTTCGCCGCATCACACATCTGAAGCAACTCGAACAAATTCTCCGAAGAGGGCATGGTAGATTGAATCAAAAAGACCCGACTTCCCCGAACAGACTCCTCAAAAGTGGGTAGAAATTCCCCGTCCGAAAATCGAAGCACATTGACCCGCCCCAATGGCGCCCCGTAGGCCTCGGCAATAGCAGAAGCCAAGCCGTGTGTGGCTTGTCCAGCGAAAATTTTTGCGACAGGGTCCATTTTTTTACCAATTCGGGGGTGCAAATGTATGCAATTTGTATGTATGTTTGCCCTCCACAATTGCCCAGGTGGCGGAATTGGTAGACGCGCACGACTCAAACTCGTGTTCCCCTGGAGTGCGGGTTCGATTCCCGCCCTGGGCACTTACTTTAACTGAGTGCTCGCAACCCCATGAACAAGCAGGAAAAATACGACCGAGCTTACCTTCGAATGGCTTCGGAGTGGTCGCTGCTTTCCCATTGTGAGCGCCGTAAAGTCGGTGCGCTGATTGTGAAGGGTCGTATGATTATTTCAGATGGATACAATGGCACCCCTTCAGGTTTCGAGAATGTATGTGAGGATGACGAGGGCTTTACGAAGTGGTATGTCTTACACGCGGAAGCGAATGCCATATTAAAAGTGGCAGGATCCTCCCAAAGCTGCGAAGGCGCTACCCTGTATCTCACTATGTCTCCGTGCACGAATTGCAGTAAGCTCATTCACCAGGCAGGTATTAAGCGTGTAGTCTATGCTTCGGAATACAAGGATTTATCTGGCGTAGAATTCTTGGATCGCGCCGGGGTCAAAGTGGAGTTATTAGCGCCCTTGGCTTAATCCACTCCGCTTCTCTCTTAGACGACGTGACGTGTGCTTAGTGGAGTTTGCATAAATAAAAAAGCCGCCCCAATTGGAGCGGCTTTAAAGAATCTGATTCTCTGAGCAAATTACTCAGCAGCAGCCTCTTCGCCTTCAGCAGCGACCTCTTCACCGCCTTCGGCAGCTTCTTCGGTAGCCTCTTCAGCAGCCTCCTCAGCGGGAGCCTCCTCGGCAACTACTTCTTCAGTTGTCTCTTCAACAGCTGCTTCCTCAGCGGCGTTGTTACAAGCAACAAAGGCAACCATGGCCAGTGCGCTCAGAAAAAAGCTTACTTTCTTCATAATAATTGGGTTTTTTTAGGTTGAGATCTCAAAATCTTGAATCAAAGGTAGATAAATATTACACCTACACAAATGGGCTGAAAAATATTTACACTTTCCTCAAAAGCGATTCCATGGAAGCAATCTCCTTGATAATCAGATGTAAGTCGTTGCGATGTACCCGCTTTTGCTCCATGCTATCTCGGTCCCGAATGGTGACAGTGCCGTCTTCCAAACTTTGGTGATCGATGGTGATGCACAATGGGGTGCCGATGGCGTCCTGGCGGCGATAACGTTTTCCAATCGCGTCCTTCTCGTCAAAGGCCACTTGGAAGTCGAATTTGAGGTCGCGGTGAATGTCCTGTGCCAATTCGGGCAGGCCGTCCTTTTTCATCAGGGGAAGGATAGCCGCTTGCGTGGGAGCCAGGGCGTGGGGGAGGCGCAATACGGTGCGGCTGCTTCCGTCTGCCAAGGCCTCTTCTTCTAGGCTCTGGCTCAGCACGCTCAGGAACATGCGGTCCAAACCAATGGAGGTCTCCACGACATAGGGCGTGAAATTTTCATTCGTTTCTGGATCGAAGACCTGCTGTTTTTTGCCCGAGAATTCGGCGTGGCGCGATAGGTCAAAGTCGGTCCGGCTATGGATGCCTTCCAGCTCTTTGAAGCCGAAGGGGAATTCAAATTCAATGTCGGCCGCCGCATTCGCATAGTGGGCCAACTTGTCGTGGTCGTGGTATCGATAGTGGGAGGCGTCAAAGCCTAGGGCCAAATGCCAGCGCAAACGGGCCTGTTTCCAGTGCTCGTACCATTCCATTTCGGTGCCCGGCTTCACAAAGAATTGCATTTCCATTTGCTCAAACTCCCGCATGCGGAAGATGAATTGCCGGGCGACAATTTCATTGCGGAAGGCTTTTCCAATTTGGGCGATTCCGAAAGGGATCTTCATGCGCCCCGTCTTGAATACGTTCAGGAAGTTGACAAAGATGCCCTGGGCGGTTTCGGGGCGGAGGTAGAGATCGCTTGCGCCCTCGGCGACCGATCCCATTTTCGTCGCGAACATCAAATTGAATTGACGCACTTCCGTCCAGTTGGGGCTGCCGCTCACGGGGCAAGTGATTTTTTCGTCGAGGATGATTTGGCGCACCGCTTCGAGATCTTCGGCTTCCATGGCGGCCACGTAGCGGGACATGACGAGGTCAGCCGATTCTAAATAGCCGACCACACGCGGGTTGGTCGTGCGGTAGAGGTCTGCATCGAAGCTATCTCCAAACCGCGTGGCCGCTTTTTCGACTTCCTTTTCCGCTTTTTGGCGAAGTTTTTCGGCATGCTCTTCCAAGAGCACATCCGCGCGGTACCGCTTTTTGCTGTCTTTATTATCGATCAAGGGGTCGTTGAAAGCATCGACGTGTCCGCTGGCTTTCCATACCGTCGGATGCATAAAGATGGCCGAATCCAAGCCCACCACGTTGTCGTTGAGCTGGACCATGGCACGCCACCAAAAGTTTTTGATGTTGTTCTTGAGGAGGACCCCGTTCTGGCCATAATCGTATACGGCGGCCAGGCCGTCATAAATTTCACTGCTTTGGAAGACAAATCCGTATTCCTTGGCGTGGGAAACGATACGCTTAAACGATTCTTCTGAAGAGAGGGCCATAGGAGGAAATCAATAGGAGTGTGTCAAAGGACAAAGTTCGGGAGTTTTCAGGACATGAGCCGCACGTCGCCAACTTGCGGCACTCAGGAAATGAGGCTGCCAATATTGGCGGTGAATAACCGGACCGCAATGGCCATCAGGATGATGCCAAAGACTTTGCGCACTACGGCAATGCCGTTTTTGCCCAACCAGCGCTCCAAATGCCGGGTGTTTTTAAGCACCACGAAGACCAAGACCGAATTAATCAAAATGGCTATTAAAATATTGATGGGTTCGTATTCGCTTCGGATGGATATGAGGGTGGTCAGCGTACCTGCGCCGGCGATCAAGGGGAAGGCGATGGGAACGATGCTCGCAGACTCGGGCTCCGCTTCGCGATAGATGCGCACCCCCAAGATCATTTCGAGGGCCAGGAAGAAGAGTACCAACGAGCCCGCCACCGCAAAGGAGGCGACATTCACCCCAAAGAGGCCCAAAAGATCTTCCCCGACAAACAAGAAAAGTACCATGATGCTAGCGGCGGCGAGGGTCGCTTTTTCACTCTGAATGTGGCCGACTTTGTCGCGCAACGAGATGATAATAGGGATGCTGCCAATGATGTCAATGACGGCAAAAAGAACCATCGTGGCGGAGAGGATTTCGGCGAAATTCATGACTTGTCGTGTTGGCCACAAAGGTAGACCTTTGAAGCATGATACAGATTGGGGAAACCATCGTCTCCCAGGTGGCCTTTGAGCATGCTTTCTGCTGTGACCTCTCGAAGTGCAAAGGGGCTTGCTGCGTGGAAGGCGATGCAGGGGCTCCCTTACTTCCTTCCGAAGTTCCTATTTTGGAATCGATCCAATCGGCTATTCGCCCATTTTTGCGACCGGAGGGAATCGCCGCGCTGGAATCTCAGGGTGTTGCGGTGAAGGACGATGACGGAGAATGGGTAACTCCCCTCGTAGAGGGAAAAGAATGTGCCTATGTAACCTTCGATCAGGGCGTCGCGAAGTGTGGAATTGAACAGGCGTCGGCGGCGGGTGCCGTGGATTGGCCCAAACCAATCTCCTGCCATTTGTATCCCATTCGCGTGACCAAATACAAAGACTTTGACGCCCTGAATGTCCATCATTGGAAGGTCTGCGAACCCGCATGCAGCCTGGGTCAGGAGCTTAAGTTGCCGGTATTCAGGTTCTTGCGAGGAGCACTCGTCAGGGCGTATGGTCCGGAATGGATGGAAGAGGCCGAGGAGGTATACGCCTCCCTGCATTTGCGTTCGGAGGAGGGAGGTTATTAACAATCGATGTGAATTTCTTTTAGGGTTTTAGGCAAAATTTCATTTGCGCAATTCGGACCCCCTGAATTTTCACCATTTGACAGAAACGGGGTAGTACGATAATGTTGAAAACTACCCCCCAATGTTCAAATCTATCGCTTGTGATTCCCCACTTACTGACCAAGATTTGTAAAGCTCATCAGCGGACGTCTTCCCCCGTCATTGTGACATAGACCCTGCTAAAATGCACCTAAATCATACGTAACAATCTCGCCGTGAGGCGATTAACGCGAAAAACTATGAGCGCAACGAACTCTGCTGTCGAACCAATCTTGTCGGAAAATCCCAATCGATTTGTCCTCTTTCCCATTGAGCACAACGACATTTGGGACATCTACAAAAAGGCGGAAGCATCCTTCTGGACAGCAGAAGAAATTGATTTGCATCAGGACCTTTCCGACTGGGAAAACAAGCTCTCGGCGGATGAACAATATTTCATCAAACACATCTTGGCTTTCTTCGCTGCCTCGGATGGCATCGTCAATGAAAACTTGGCCGAGAACTTTGTGAACGAGGTGCAATACACCGAAGCGAAGTTTTTCTATGGTTTTCAAATCATGATGGAGAATATCCACAGCGAGACGTATTCGCTATTGATAGACACCTATGTGAAGGACAAGGCGGAGCGTCACCAGTTGTTTAATGCGATTGAAACCTTTGATGCCATCAAAAAGAAGGCGGACTGGGCCCTTCGTTGGATTGACTCCCCGTCCTTTGCAGAGCGCCTCATCGCCTTCGCTGCGGTGGAGGGTATCTTCTTTAGCGGAGCGTTCTGCTCTATTTTCTGGATGAAAAAGCGTGGGCTCATGCCTGGGTTGACCTTTTCCAATGAGTTAATCAGCCGCGACGAAGGCATGCACTGTGATTTTGCGGTGCATTTGCACAACCAGCACCTGGTGAACAAAGTGTCCACAGAGCGCATCACCCAGATAATCACCGAAGCGTTGACCATTGAGCGCGAATTCATCACGGAATCCCTCCCCGTGGATTTGATTGGGATGAACAGCCGCCTGATGGTTCAATACCTTGAATTCGTGGCCGATCGCCTCTTGGGCGAATTGAACTGCCCGAAGGTGTACAACTCGGAGAACCCCTTCGATTTTATGGATATGATTTCACTGGAAGGCAAAACGAATTTCTTTGAGAAGCGCGTATCCGACTACCGCAAGGCGGGCGTCGGTATGGAGCAAGAGTCCAACGCGGATACCTTCAAGTTTGATTCAGACTTTTAAGCACCAGACCAAATGATGCATGTTTTAAAGCGCGATGGCCGCAAAGAAGCCATCAAATTTGACAAAATCACGGCCCGTATCCAAAAGCTTTGCTATGGGTTGAGCCCCCTTGTCGATCCCGTGGCGGTGGCCATGCGAGTCATCGAGGGCTTGTACGATGGCGTGACAACCTCCGAGTTGGACAGCCTCGCAGCGGAGACGGCGGCATCTATGACCGTACGCCACCCGGATTTTGCGCTGTTGGCCGCGCGTATTGCGGTGTCGAATCTTCACAAAAACACCAACAAGTCCTTCACCGAAACGATGCGAGCGTTGCATACGTACGTGAGCCCCAAAACAGGTCAGCAAGCACCCCTACTTGCCGATGATGTCATGGAGATCATTGAAGCGCACAGTGAATTGTTGGATTCTACCCCGATCTACGACCGCGATTTTAACTACGATTACTTTGGCTTCAAGACCCTCGAGCGCTCTTATTTGCTGCGCACCAACGGGGAGATTGCGGAGCGCCCTCAGCAAATGCTGTAGCGTGTAGCCATCGGCATTCACAAAGAAGACATCCAAGCGGCGATTGAGACCTATGACGGCATGTCCAAGGGCCTCTATACCCACGCGACGCCCACCCTTTTCAACGCAGGGACCCCGAAACCCCAGATGTCCAGCTGCTTCCTCCTCCAAATGAAGGACGACAGTATCGACGGCATTTATGACACCTTGAAGCAGTGCGCCAAGATTAGTCAGAGTGCAGGCGGTATCGGTCTCAGCATCCACAATATCCGGGCGACGGGATCGTACATCCGAGGTACGAACGGCACCTCGAATGGCCTTATCCCCTTGCTTCGCGTCTTCAACGACACCGCACGCTATGTGGACCAAGGAGGAGGCAAGCGAAAAGGTTCCTTTGCCATGTATTTGGAGCCCTGGCATGCGGATGTGTTCGACTTCCTAGATCTGCGTAAAAACACCGGGAAGGAAGAACAGCGTGCCCGTGACTTGTTCTATGCCCTATGGATTCCGGATCTGTTCATGCAACGTGTCGAAGAGGACACCAAGTGGACCTTAATGTGCCCGAACGAGTGTCCAGGATTGTGCGATACGTATGGAGCCGAGTTTGAGGCGCTCTACCTCAAATATGAGTCCGAAGGGAAGGGAAGAAAGACCATCGCCGCACGCGAATTGTGGACCAAAATCATGGAGGCCCAAATCGAAACGGGAACCCCCTACATGCTCTACAAGGATGCCTGTAACTCAAAATCGAATCAAAAGAACTTGGGGGTCATACGCTCGTCCAACCTGTGTACCGAAATCATTGAGTACACCGCGCCGGACGAAGTCGCCGTATGCAATTTGGCCTCCATCGCCCTTCCCAAATACGTGGAGGATGGAGCGTTTGATCATGAGATGCTCTTTGACGTCACATACAAGGTCACAAAGAACTTGAATTGCGTTATTGATGTGAATTATTATCCCGTTCCTGAGGCGCGAAACTCAAATATGCGGCACCGCCCCATTGGATTGGGGGTTCAGGGATTGGCGGATACCTTCATCAAATTGCGCTTGCCATTCACCAGTCCGGAAGCGCGTCAATTGAACAAGGACATTTTTGAGACGATCTATTTTGCTGCGGTGACGGCATCCTGTGATTTGGCCGCCCAGAATGGTCCGTATGAGAGCTACGAAGGCTCTCCCATTTCGCAGGGCGAATTCCAACACAACCTCTGGGGCGTCAATGAAAAAGATCTAAGCGGACGCTGGGATTGGGATGCATTGCGCAAAAAGGTCAAGAAACACGGAGTGCGAAACTCCCTGCTCTTGGCTCCGATGCCCACGGCGTCGACCTCGCAAATCCTCGGAAACAACGAGTGCTTCGAGCCCTATACGAGCAACCTCTACACCCGCCGTGTGCTTTCTGGCGAGTTCATTGTAGTCAACAAGCACCTACTGATCGACTTGGTCAAGCTAGGATTGTGGAATGAAGATGTGAAGAATGCCATTATGGCCAACAACGGCTCCATTCAGAGCATTGAAGGCATTCCAGATAACATCAAGGAACTCTACAAGACGGTTTGGGAAATGTCCATGAAAGACATCATTGACATGGCCGCCGACCGCGGAATGTTCATTGACCAGAGCCAGTCCTTGAACCTCTTTGTCGAATCTCCCAACATGGGAAAACTGACATCCATGCACTTCTATGCCTGGAAGAAAGGGCTGAAGACGGGTATGTACTACCTGCGCACCAAAGCAGCTTCGGCGGCGATCAAGTTCACCGTGAAGAAGAAGGCAGAAGCTATGCCGGACACCGAAGAAGTTTTTGCTGAATTGCCCGAAAAGGGCCTTTTGGAAGCCTCTCAAGTGAGTGTGGATCCGATCAAAGAGTATTCTGCGGAGGAAGCCGTAGCCTGTTCTTTGGATAATCCAGATGATTGTGAGGCATGTGGATCATAGTGTAATAACCACAGAGAATAATCAAAGACTCCGCCTGAAAGCGGAGTCTTTTTTTTGATCTCACGTTGAACCTCCTTCTCCTAACCTATTGCTATTTAATAGAATAGTGCTAACTTTCTAAAAGTTAACCTTGACTAACGACCTATGGCAACGCGTGACGAACGAGATCGCACCTCCCCCCAAGAACGCCTAAGTCGCCGAGAGCGTCTCGCGGCGCGACGCCGTGATGAAGCCGAGCGCGACAAAGCCTCCTTGACGACCACCATCATGGTGGTGGTGTTCATTGCGGCGATTGTGGGCTTTGCGATCTGGCTGACGAGCTGATTCCGGGGTTGTACCTTCGCGCGGCATGAAGCGCTGGTCAACCCTACTCGGCGGAGGAATTGGTTGGGTTCTCGTCGGAGGACTCAAAGGCCTGATTTTGGGCGCACTTTTCGGAGAACTTTTTTCACGTTGGACCTTAAATGAAGGGAATCCACCAGTCCTAAAAAAAGGGACCGATTTCCACGCCTCGTTGCTCGTACTTGCGTCGGTAGTCATCAAAGCGGACGGTCGTGTAGATGAACGCGAACTGCATTTCGTCCGGGAACATTTCAAAAAATGGTTTGGGGAGGCGAAGGCCCAAGAGAGTTTCCGCGAATTCAAACGCATCGTTCAAGAAAAACCCGCTGTGCCGGATGTCTGTGCCCAGGTCCGACGGCACATGAGCATTCAGCACCGGATTCAACTCGTCGCCTTCCTCTTTGGCTTGGCCCACGCAGATGGCGCAATGACTTCGGACGAGCGGCAACAAATCGCCCGCATCGCGGGTTACTTGGGTATCCACCCTCATGATTTTCGACGCTTGGAAGCGGTTCACCGCCCTTCAGCGCCCGATCCCTTTGAGGTGCTGGGCATCCCTCAAACCTCTGACGATACCTTGGTGAAAAAGACGTACCGGAATTTAGTGAAGCGATACCATCCTGATGCCATGGTAGGCATGGGGGAGGACGTCGTTCGAGAAGCGGAAGGGACGTTCCGGAAAATTCAGCAGGCCTACGAGGAAATCTGCCAACAACGCGGAATCAAATGAACTTTCGTACGCCCATTCAGGCCGAATTGAAGCGCTTTGACGAGGCCTTCCCGCTCGCATTCAGCACCAAAGTCCCCCTGATGGACCTGATCTTGCGTTATGCGGTCAAGCAAAAGGGCAAGCGCCTTCGTCCCGCCTTGGTTTTCTTGACGGCCAAAGCCTTTTCTCCCGCAGGGGTGAGCGATCGGGCCTACCGGGGAGCCACGCTGGTGGAGCTTATGCACACCGCGACGCTCGTCCACGACGATGTTGTGGATGACGCTTCGACCCGTCGAGGGGCCTTTAGTATCAGTGCCCTGTGGAAAAACAAAATAGCCGTCCTCGTCGGGGACTACATGCTCTCTCGGGTGCTCCTTCTCGCGGTGGAGCATGAAGACCATGATCTGTTGCGGTGGGTGAGCCGAGCGGTCAAGGAGGTCAGCGAAGGCGAACTGCTTCAAATCGAAAAAGCCCGCCGCCTCGACATCGATGAGGCGGTGTATGATGCCATCATTCAGAAAAAAACGGCCTCCTTGATGGCCGCCTGCTGTGCGGTCGGGGCAGCCACGTCCGACCAACCGGTCGACGTCATTGAACGGGCACACGCCTTTGGGTTGGCCCTAGGTATGGCCTTCCAAATCCAAGACGACTTGATGGACTACCAACAGTATGGCCAAAGCGGGAAACCTACGGGCATCGATGTCAAGGAGCAAAAAATGACCCTGCCGCTGATTCATGCGTTGAGTGTGGCTTCTTCGAGCGACAAAAAGGCCCTCATGCGCATTGTCAAAAACAAAAAAGACGATCCCGCATCCATCCAATGGCTCATGGAGAAAGTCAAAGACCTGGGAGGGCTCGATTACGCCCAGCAGCGCATGGCAGACTGGCAAGACCGTGCCCGACAGGCTTTATCGGATTTCCCAGATGGAGACTCCCGCGAGGCCCTCTACGCCTTGGTGGATTACATGGGGAATCGGGTGCGATAATACAGAAGAATCGGTACCTTTAAGGAATGGGCCGTATCACCGCATCCTGTGTAGAAAAAATACTCGACTCGGTTCGTATTGAGGAAGTTATCGGGGATTTCGTCCAGCTTAAAAAGAGTGGATCGAGCTTCCGTGGCCTGAGTCCATTTAGTCAGGAGAAGACACCTTCCTTCTATGTCGTGCCCTCCAAGCAAATTTTCAAGGATTTTTCCAGTGGCAAAGGGGGCTCCGCCGTGACCTTCTTGATGGAGCACGAGCAGTTGACCTACCCCGATGCCCTGCGCTGGTTGGCCAAAAAATTCAACATCGAAATTGAAGAGGAAGCGAGCAGCGAAGAGGCGGATGAGGCGCGCAACCAGCGGGAAAGCCTTCTGAGTGTCAATGCCTTTGCCGCCAAGCAGTTTTCTTCTTGGATGTGGGAGGACCCCATGGGCCGATCCATTGGCTTGGCCTATTTCCGGGAACGCGGGTTTACGGAGGAGACCATTCGGCGTTTTGAACTGGGTTACCACCTGGAGGGCCGCTCTGTGTTCTTTGACACGGCGGTGGCCGCGGGCTACCAGGCCGAATTTCTCGTCGGAACGGGCCTCAGCATCGCCCGGGAAGATGGATCGCATGTAGATCGCTTTTGGGGCCGCGCCATGTTTCCTATCCACAGTTTGGGAGGACGCATCGTCGGCTTTGGGGGCCGAGTGCTCAAGTCGGACGCCAAAACCGCCAAATACCTCAATAGCCCTGAATCAGAAATTTACCACAAGAGCCGGGTGCTATACGGCCTCTTCCAGGCCAAGCAGTCCATTGCCCGAGCCGATCGTTGCTACCTGGTCGAAGGCTACACCGATGTGATTTCACTCTCCCAAGCGGGAGTCCACAACGTCGTGAGTTCCTCCGGCACGGCGCTCACCTTGGAGCAAATCCGGTTGATCAAACGCTTGACCGAAAATGTCACGCTCCTCTACGACGGCGATGCCGCGGGCGTCCGGGCCTCTTTCCGAGGCATTGACCTGCTGCTCGAGGAAGGGATGTTGGTTCGGGCCGTGCCGCTACCTGCGGGAGAGGATCCGGATTCGCTGGCTCAGTCGATGGATACCGAAGCGCTCCAAGCCTTCCTTCAGGCGCAGGAGGTGGACTTCATGCAATTCAAGTCGGACACGCTGCGGGCCGAAGCGGGCGAAGACCCTATCCGGCGCGCAGACATGGTCAAGGACATTGTGGGCTCCATTGCCAAAATCCCCAATGCCATCCTGCGGGAAGTGTATCTCCGAGATTCCGCCACACGCCTTGGTATGGACGAGCGCAGCCTCTTTGCCGAATTGGATCGGCTGCGGGCCTCCGATGTGCGGGCCTCCGAACGCAACCGAGACCGTCAACGCAACGAAGCCCCCCAGCTTGTGGTGGTTCCGCCCCCCATCGTAGACCAACGCCCTCCCGCCGTCGAGGAAGAGCTGATGCGGCTTCTTTTGCTGCACGCGCATGAACGGATTTCCATGCCCATAGAAGGGGAAGAGCCGCTCCAAGATGCGGCCGGCGCCATCATCTTGGACGATTTGGCCGCGGATGAAATGACCTTCGAATTTGGCCCCTATGCACAATTGCATCGGGCGATGCAGGAGGCATGGCAGCAAGAAGAGCGCCTCCTCTCCGGAGAGTTTTTCAGCCGCCATCCGGAACCGGCTATTGCATCGGTCGTGGCAGAGCTCCTCACAGAGCGCTATGCCCTGGCAGACTGGAAGCGGAAAAACATCTTCATTCAAGACCGCAGCGAGGGCTTATCCAAGCACGTGGAGGAATGCCTCCTTCGATTCAAGGAGCTCCGCCTGTCGGGGATGATCAAACAGGTGACGAATCAACTTGAAAATGCCCAGGAAGAAAGCGACCGTGCCACGCTATTGCAGGAGTTCACGTCCTTGCAGGAGGTGCGAAATCGCCTGCATAAAAAGTTAAATCGGGTCCTTTGACATGCATACGACTTGCGGTGACTCAATGGCCCCCACGAATCCGAGGTATAGCCCATACCTTAACCCCTTAGCAACGAACTTTGTAGCCATGATAGCTTCTCTACCCACACCCATCCGCACCGTTTTGGGTGCCGTGGTGATTTTTTTCTCGCTTTCTACCACGGCCATGGCTCAAAGCTGGGTAAATGTGGATGGTTGTGCGGCGATTACATTTCGAAATAACGGCAACGGAGGGGCAAGCTCATGCCCCGGAGAGCCAGGCATTGCCGTAGCCCCCAACTTCGTTGGGACAGCCTACGCTATTCCACCCACTGGATCCAAGACGGGAAATATTCGGATGAACTGGACGTCTGCGACAGGCTCGGTCAATCCCCCGGCCATCACGGCCATCTATGAAAGCATCTCAGGGGGTGCCGCCACCCTAACGAGCATTGTCGTGGGCCCAGCCTCAGCACAGGGTGCCGTCGTGGCAGGGGAGTTTGGTTACTGTTTCTATTCTTCGACGAATTACAATCTGCAGAACGCGCAGACCTTGATCTTTGAATTGACGGACCCACAGTCTGGCGACATTTTTGGCTACTGTGCCTATGACTTTACCACGAGTACTCCCACGGCGACGGGCCTGCCCCCAGGTCTTCCCCTCGATGCAGGGACCATCGCAGGAAATCAAACCATTTGCACCGGAGGAGATCCCGTGGCCTTCACGTCCCCCTTCAATGCATCAGGTGGTTCTGGCACATTGACCTACACCTGGGAGTCCTCCACAGACAACGCGACCTGGACCCCGATTGCCGCCAGCAACACGCCCACCTACGATGTCCCTGCAGGCTTAACGACGAATACGTATTACCGTCGGTCCGTCACGGATGGAAGCAGTACGAAAATTTCCAATGCTGTTTTGGTGACGATTGGCTCAGCTCCGACGTTTACGGTGACCTCCACTTTGACCAATGTACTTTGTTCAGGGGGGATCACGGGAGCCATTGATTTATCCTTGACCAATGCCGTCGCACCAATAACTTTTTCCTGGAATACGGGCGCTACGATGGAAGATTTAACCGGTTTGGCCGCAGGAACCTATACCGTGACCATCACGGATGGCACGGGATGTTCCGAGACAAAGAGCTATACGATCACACAAAACACACCGATGTCCTTCAATTTAATTCAAAGCAATTTGAGTTGCTTTGCTGCGGGAGATGGATCGATTGCTGCATTGGTTTCAGGAGGCCAATCGCCGTACGCCTATTCATGGTCTTCCGGAGGAACTACACCCATTAAATCGAATCTTGCCGCAGGTACATACATCTTGACGGTTACGGATGCGTTGGGTTGCCAAGCCAGCACATCGGCTACATTAACCCAACCAGACCAAATTATAGGAGTTACAACAGCAACAGATGCCACATGTTATGGTGCCACAGATGGTACACTAGATATTTCGATTTCTGGTGGTTCTGGAGCATATACTTACAGTTGGAATCAAGGGGCTACTTCACAAAACCTAGACAGTATTCAAGCGGGAATCTATGTGCTGACCATCACAGATGGGAATGGTTGTACGTTGATTGTCCAGGATACGGTACATCAACCTGCCACCATCGCTGATTCGGTCGCGTTGGGCCATGTGCTTTGTTACGGGGACAGTACAGGGACCATTTCTGTTATCCTAACGGGAGGGACGGCACCTTACACCTACCTCTGGTCGACGGGCGACACGTTAGCCAATTTGGTGAACCTCGGTGCAGGGACATACACCTTAAACGCGGTCGATGCGCAGCTTTGTAGCTTCAGCCAAACGTACACGGTGACGGAGCCTACAGCGGCACTTTCCGGCACTTTGACTAAATCCGAACCCCTTTGTCCCGGGGACTCGACCGGCAGCCTTACTCTCGCTGTGACGGGCGGAATGGCCCCTTACACGCTGCTTTGGAATACAGGGGACACACTAGCGGCCATCGATTCCTTGTCGCCTGGAATCTACACGGTGACCATAATGGATGCGAATGGCTGTATTCATGTACTTACAGACACCATTGTGGCTCCCGCGCCCTTGGCTATCAACGCCACCGTTCAGAATATTTCGTGCTACGGCTTGGTGAATGGCAAGGTCTTGACGGCGGTGAGTGGCGGTACTGCACCCTACACGTACAGCTGGAATGACGGGGCCTTTACATCGCAAAACATCGTGAACCGCAGCGCTGGCACCTATAGCCTGGTAGTCACCGACGCGAACGGTTGCAGCGTGACGGATACCTTCACCATCGTTCAACCTCTGCCATTCAATATCTCCGCGGTTGAAACGGATGTGCAGTGCTTCGGTGATTCTACAGGGAGCATTGCCGTGACAGTTTTAGGCGCCACACCGCCCTATAGTTATTATTGGAATACCGGCGATACGAATGCCTTACTGAGTGGTGTACCGGCAGGGACGTACACATTGAATGTGGGCGATGCAGGTGGGTGTTTCACAACCTTGAGCTATACGTTGAGCCAACCTCTTGCCGCACTCACTGTGCTCGACAGTGTTGCGCACTTGGCCTGCAATGGAGATACGGCTGGCTACATTGGATTGAACTTATCCGGCGGCACGGCGCCCTACTTGGTAGTCTGGAATACGGGCGATACGGCCACTTCCTTAAGTAATCTTATGGCCGGAACGTACGCTTATGTGGCGACGGATTCATTGGGATGTAGTGTAACGGACACGGTCGTTCTCACAGAGCCTGCGTTGCTGAGTCTAGCACTTGGTTCCCTGGACAATATCTGTTTTGGAGATAGCACTGGCTGGGCCTTTGTGCAACCTTCCGGAGGCCTTCCTCCCTATGCATTCAATTGGAGCAATGGAAGCTCAGCAGACACGACCTCAAATCTCACCGCGGGTTGGTACACCGTGACCGTGACAGATAG
>Ga0115557_1000933_pt1 | contig 20153 bp, 17 predicted proteins | sample COGITO_mtgs_1104_FD_87280 | JGI IMG/M metagenome (GOLD analysis project Ga0115557, IMG submission 87280) | Pelagic marine microbial communities from North Sea - COGITO_mtgs_110421 | ecosystem: Environmental > Aquatic > Marine > Epipelagic | place: Germany:Helgoland, sampling site Kabeltonne...
GCCGCCGAACGGATTCTCGTCCATCGTCGTGTTCTTCTTTTTACGTACTGAGAGTGATGATGCCGCGTGTTATTAAGAACGGAATGAAATGAATGCCTTCCTTTTGTAACGTATTATTCTTCTCAACTTCCAAAAAGCTTCGAAGAGAGTTTTTGACGAACACTGACGAAGAGACCGCAAAAGAAATTTTCTTGTTTTTTGTGCGCGACCTAAATTTCAACCCCTCAATAATAAAAGCAAGAAGAGACTTTGGACCGACCTTTGGGTTTGGCATGACAAAAATTTAATACTCAAGAGCGAGTGGTCTCACTCATCTTCCTTCATAAAAACTTAAGTGACTGGCCGATTCTTCTTCTTCTTCTTGACTTCTTCCTCTCTGTCTGTCTGTCTGTCTGTTGTGCGCAGATATACGACTCAAACGAGAGCGACAGAAAAAGACTGAATCGTCGTCTATCGTTTACGTCGTCATGCCGCAACTGTTGACGCCTCGTCACCGGTTGCGACGGAAATCCTCTTTTTTGAAGAGACAGAGACGCAGGCAGTTTTTTCTCCTGATGCTCGTGGCTATTGGAATTTGGAATTTCCTTCCTGGTTTTTTACACGTGTTCACGGGAATGTATAAAGCGCACGGACGAAGATATTTCGGGGGGTACATAAAAAGGCCAACACCGTGTAAAGCTGAACAGTTAGCGCCGGAGTATTTACTCGATAAACCAAAGATATTACCAAACTTGGACGATCCCGATTTATCTAATTTGCCAGGCCAACGAGTGCACCATCCAAAAGTTGGTATTATTGTTATTTGCGACGGGAACGTGCACTCGATTTGCGCGAGTTCTGTCGCGAATAAGCAAGCGTACGCGGATAGACACGGATACGACATGATATATGACGAAAAAATAGTAGACTCGAGTCGTCCGGCGTCTTGGAGTAAGTTATTAGCCATGCGAAAGTATCTACCAAAGTATGACTTTTTGTTATACTTGGACGTGGATACGGTTATAGTAAACTTTGACGTGCAATTAGAAGACATCGTCGATTACGAGTACGATCAAATATTAGCGGCAGATAGAAACGGTTTGAATTGTGGAGTGTGGATGATCAGAAATACCGAGTGGAGCTTGTGGTTCTTGGACGAAATGTGGTCCCAATCGCAACTCGTCGGTGCCGCGCCGTGGCAAATGCTATTTCACTTCGAGCAAAGGGCGTTTCATTATTTGTACCAGACGAACATATGGAGGCAAAAAGTTGGAGGCGAACAGTTCGAGAAAGCGAACACGGTGAGGGCGAGGACTAAAGTTGTCAACGCGTGCGTGTTTAATTCTCAACTGGCGTTTTACGAGGATGGAGATTTCTTAATCCACTTGGCAGGTTTGAAAGGCGTGTACAAGTGCTTGACGTTTCGGAGGTACTATAAAAACGCGTTGAATAGTTTAGAAAAATACGGGAGCTTATCAGTCGAAGCGGATGAACTACCGCCGAGTTTACGCGAGTGCTTCTTCGGAAACACCTGATGTGTATATTTATTCACATGTAGCAGAGAGATTATTAGCAAGAGTTTATCATTTGATTAACACATAGAACGCAGCACGCGCGCGAAGAAAAGGAAAACAAAACGCAAAACCAATTCTTTCTTTCTTCACTTTTTTTCTTCTTCAAACACATCAGGACACAACTTCTTCTCTCTCTCTCTCTCTCTCTCTTGTTATAACATAAAAGAAATAATTTAGAGATGGCGGACACGGTCACCCAACTTCAAGATCAAGTCAATCACATGGCCATGCTCATGTTCAACTCCATAGGAACGTTGCAAAGAGACGCACTTCCGGCTGAAAGACTCAACCCGACGAACGCCTTGAGCGATTCTATTCCTCCTCAAATTGAGATTCCAAATCAAAACATAAAAAAAGGCGTCACGAAGGAACAGATTGAAGAGATGACGAAACAACTCGTCGAGAGCTCGAAAGTTATCGACATGTTAGCGGAGCAGCTTCCAGACGCGGAAGGCACCCCGGCAGAACAACTGAAACGAATAGAAGAGTTACAAGAGGAGCACGAGAAAATTTCCAAAGAGTTAAACAAAGAGTTGGAAAAAGCGAAAGAGAAACTGGACAAAGTGAACGCAGAGTTTGAACAGTTGGCAGACGCAGAGTTAAAGTTAGGAACAGACGGAGTAGGTGAAGGTGGAGGAAGTGGAGCGAAGAAGAAGAAGAAGAGCATAAAGTAGCACATAGTAATAGAGAAAGAGAGAGAGAGTGTGTGTGTGTGTGTGTGTCTGCGCGCGCGCCTCGCGTGAGAGACTGCGCCCCAGCGTCGTGCTTCTCAACTCTTTCTATATAATGTAGCTAATAGTGTAGAATTACAGAAACTAAAGTGTTATTTTAACAATGAATTGACGGCTTTCTCGATATCTTTCTCGCTCATATCGTTTAAAGCCACGCTCTTTTCCTCTCCGAAATCTGTTTTGATGTTTTGAGAAAAGAACGGATTTCAGTCGTCAGGTCTCTTTTCGATCTCTCTCTCTCTCTTCTTTTTCTTTTTACTCGAACGAACGAACGAACGAACAAACAAACAAACAGATACAAATTATAACACAAAATATCTCTTCTTCTTACCGTATCTCGCGAACAGTTTCGGTTCCACCCCGTGCGCTTCTCTGATCAACACCGGCGTGGTCGGACTCGCAGCTTTTAACTTTTCGTACGATTTTAGGAGGAAATTTCTCGCCCCTTCCGAGTGTTTGGACGTTTGGCATAAGTGGAACCGCAACTCGTGCACCGCTTTGAGACCTGCGAACGCTTTCGACATTATTATTATTATTATACTCTGTATTTCAATTATTATTTAATTATTGTTGTTGTTGTCTTCTCGTTGCAAGTGCGTGTTATTTGTCGTCCAACGATGTGTTTTGTGTGATGGGTTGCCACGCTCGAAACTGAATGAAGACTCTAAAGCTGCATGCTTTCGAATCGAAAAAAGTTCCGTCAGATTGGATTTCTCGATCGAAAAAATAATTCTCATCGAATCACGCGCGTTACATTTTTCCCCCCATCCTTCCCCGTCGTCGTCGTAATATTAAGAACATAATATTATATTTAAAAGATGTCTTCCAACTTTCGATTGCTGAATTTAGTCAAACCGTTTCTTCCGTTCCTCCCAGAGGTGAAACAGGCGGACAGAAAGATTCCATTCAGAGAGAAGGTCTTGTACACAACGGTCGCGTTGTTCGTGTTTTTAGTGTGTTCGCAATTACCTTTGTATGGTATTTCAAACACGAGCGGGGCGGATCCTTTGTATTGGGCGCGGGTTATCATGGCTTCAAACAGAGGAACAACCATGGAGTTGGGGATATCGCCGATTATTACCTCCGGTCTCGTCATGCAGCTGTTGACGGGGAGTAAAATTATCGATGTCGATCACTCCTTGAAAGAGGACAGAGCTTTGTTGGACGGCGCGCAAAAACTCCTCGGGATTTTGATCACCATCGGTGAAGCCGTGGCGTACGTAGCCTCGGGTATTTACGGCGATGTTCGTGATATGGGCATGGGTAACGCGTTTTTGATCGTTTTGCAGTTGTTCATGGCTGGTTTGATTGTCATTTGCTTGGACGACTTGTTACAAAAAGGCTACGGTCTGGGTTCAGGTATTTCGTTGTTTATCGCGACGAACCAGTGCGAATCGATCATCTGGAAAGCGTTCTCGCCGACGACTATTAACAGTGGCAGAGGAACCGAATTTGAAGGCGCAGTCATTGCCTTGTTTCACTTGTTGCTCACGAGAACGGACAAAGTGAGAGCGTTGAAAGAAGCGTTTTACCGTCAAAACTTACCAAACATCACGAACTTGATGTCCACGGTTTTGATTTTTCTCGGCGTGATTTATTTCCAAGGCTTTCGCGTGGATTTACCGGTTCGATCGAAGCGTAACCGTGGGATGGTCTCGAACTACCCGATCAAATTGTTCTACACGTCGAACATGCCAATCATCCTCCAATCCGCTTTGGTGTCCAACATGTACTTCATCTCGCAGTTGTTGTACAAAAGATACGGAGGCAACTTCCTGGTCCAATTATTGGGGAGATGGCAAGAATCCTCCGAAGGTTCTGGTCAGTTAATGCCAGTCGGTGGATTGGTGTATTACATTTCGCCGCCGACGTCTTTGGCGGATATTGCGGCGAACCCGTTACACGCGGTGTTTTATCTCACCTTCATGCTCTCCGCGTGCGCGTTGTTTTCCAAGACGTGGATCGAAGTTTCTGGGTCTTCCGCTCGTGACGTTGCGAAGCAGTTGAAGCAACAGCAAATGTTTATGACGGGTCACCGTGAGTCGAGTTTACAAAGAGAGTTGAACAGATACATCCCGACGGCGGCGGCGTTCGGGGGCATGTGCATCGGAATGTTGACGATTATTGCAGATTTTATGGGCGCAATTGGAAGTGGTACGGGTATTTTGTTGGCGGTGACCATCATCTACCAATACTTTGAAACGTTTGAGAAGGAAAGAGCGGCGGAAATGGGCGGGTTCGCGTTTTAAATGAAGAAAAAAAGAGTGCTACGAATAAAAAACACGAATCAATAAAATACTTAGTCGCGACCACCAACGCAACAAAACTACTTTTGTTTTCTTTTAATATGAAAGTAAAAAGCGAAACTTACAAATAATTTGGCTACACATTGTACGTCCGCACTCCTCTATTATCACTCTCTTCCCCAATACAAATCTACCTAACTTACATCGTCTTGGCCTTCTTCGTGCCGCGCACCTTCTTGAGTCTGTTCTTCTTTTCCTTGATTTGCTTTCTCGATTTTTGCGAAGCTTCCTTCAAACCCGCTCTGACTAATCTGTGTTTCGGTTCAAACTTCTTCATCGCGTCGAGATCGTCGTAAATCAAGCCGAATCCAGTAGATTTACCGCCACCAAACGCCGTTCTGAAGCCAAACAACGAGACTTGCGTCGCGTCGGCGATGTCGTACATCTTGGCTAACTTTTCTCTGAGTTCAGACTGTAGTGTTGAAGAAAGAGAGGTGAGTTTCGGATCGTCTTCGATACGCGCCGTTTTGCCAATCGAGCGCGTTCAATGCACGTCTACGGTGACGTTGATTGCAAAGAAACGAAAGAGGCTAATAAGAGAGAGAAAGAGAAAGAGGGAGCGTTGAGATGAAACACATGTATCATTTTCACGCAACCCAGAAACTCTGCTCTTGTGACTAGGTCTCCCGAGCTGGGAAAAAAATCTACGAAATTGAGTGCGTACCTTCGGGACATTCGCGCGTCCTGGGTGAAGAACATCGAGAATCTGTTGTGAAAAAGAATAGAGTCGTCAGTAAGAGCGTTTGATTTGGAGTGAACACTTCGCGAGTGCACCTATTCCCGCGCAATTCGCAACCAAACAAAAAAAGGGCGAAAATTTCTCTCCCTTTCTTCCTTTACGCGTAAGCGGCGGGTCTGTGAAAGTTGAAATGCTTCCGCGAAAAGCGGGAAAATCTAAACGATGCGAACACTTACGAATTGTCTGCGCTTCAACAAGCGGTTGGACATGAATTTCCTCGTTCGTAAGGTGCAAGAAGTTGACATCTTGAATCCTTATGCGTATCTATTGTTGTGAGGATTTTCTTACGCGATGATGTCTTGTTGTTGTATGTGAAAGAGAGAGATTTTGAGTTTTGGGAGAAAGCTGCGTTTTTCGCCCCACGACCTAAATTTCGAAGGAAGACTTTTGTCAAAAATTTGTTCTCCATCGTCGTTTTCTCCACCTTTCGCCCGTTCCTTCTTTCCACTTTGGCGACGAAATGACGAGCGATAATACAAACTCCTTTTCCTACGATGGAGGAGAAGGAGGGAAAAAAAAGAAAGGAGACAACCAAGGCGAAGAAGAAATCGTCGCGCTCGTCAGAGAGTCCGCGGAGAAGTGCAAAAAGTGCGAACGGAATATCCTCTCAAACATCGACGCGTTCAACTCGAAATTTTTGACGACACCGAAGACAAAAACAACAACGGTCTCGTCCGAGGAAGAAGAAGAAGAAGGAGAAGAGGGAGAAGCTGCTTTGCAACGCGCTCGGAAATACGTGCAGGCTTTGAAAGGAATGGTTCAGGATTTAGAATCTGTGGCGGAAGACGTGCTGATGAACGTGGAAACGAATTTTAGCAGCAGCAGGAGGAGGAGTACGACGACGACAGACGGTTTCGATGAAAACAACGACTGCGAGGAGAAGATCAGAAACATCGTGCGAGAGCGAAAGTTTGCCATGAAAAGAGTCCAAAGCTTATTTCGCGAAGCGCAAGCGAAGAAACAACGGAGAGACGTGGAAGAGGAAACGAAAAAGCGGGACGAGTTGTTGCTTCGTAAACAAAAGCGCCGACAATTACGGGCGGGAGAACTTCCCGATAGCGAAGAAACGTCCGTCCAAGCGGCGAAGGACTCCACGGACGCGTTACGCAGAGCGAGACAAATGATGCACCAAGAACTCGAGAAAGGGGAAACAACGCTCATGCAAATGACCGAGAGTAGTAACACGATGAAAAAAACAGACTTGGAATACGATACGCACTCGGGTACGTTGAAAGATGGATCGCAACTCATTCAGACGTTGGAAAAGCAGGCGAAGAAGGAACGAATCGTTTTATGGCTCGGCTTTTTCTGTTTCGTGACGGCGTGTTTGCACGTGGTTCTAAAGCGAACGCCAGTTCTAGCGCGATTCCACCCGCGACTGTATTTCTCGAAGACCAAGAATAACGATACTAATCATCATCACAAAAAGATTGATATCGATGAGAAAAAAAGTCATCATCAAAGCGAGAGCGAGAGCGGAAAAAATCCGCCGCCGCCGAGACGCGAAGAGTACGCGTATAAACCGACAATGAACGACGACGAGTATAACCAAAACGCCGAGCTTTAGTGATGAACTTCATTCGTATAGTATAGTATAGTATAGTATAGTAGGAACTTAGTTCATAGAAAATAGTTTTATACAATAACAAAAGCTTGATTAACACATAGTACCTCTAATCCCCCAACTTTCTTCTTCTCTCTTAAATTTCTCTCTCTACTTCTGTTTCGGCGCCGCAGGTCTCGTCCTTCGTCTCGGCGAGTTTGCGTCTATTATTTTCTTCTTCCTTTCAGCCTCTTGCGTCGCGTCGAGCTTCTCGTTACTCGCGAACGGATGGTTCGCGGGAATTTCCACCGTCTCCAACTCCTTCGCTAAGTTTGCGTCGCCGGCTCTCGAGGCTCTTCGTCGTTCCCTCGCCGCCATGATTTGCTGCTCTGTAAGTTCCGGCATGTCCACCGTCCTGACCGTTTTCATCATTCCTTTAAAAAACTTCTCCTCGTCCACCTCTCGATTTTCGTCCAACATCCCTCTCTCTTCCAATCGTCCCATCGAACCTCTTCTATTTCTCCCGCCAAAGCGCACCTTGACGATCGCCAACGACGCGAGAACAATACCAATCGTTCGCTCGTTCCCACTCACCATCGCTTCCACTTTCGCCGGCAGTTTCGGTTTCGGAACTTCCACGCCAACGATTGGAATTTTAATCTTCTCCCCCACCTTCAGAGAAGATGATAAGTCCTCTTTCGCTTTGCCTCTTCTTCCCGCTTCGGTGACGAAGAATTTCGATGATCGTCCTTGGTTTTGGTGTCGTTGTTTTTTATTACTTTTCGTTGAAATCCTTCTCCTCAAAAGAGTGTTGTTGTTGTTGTTATTAATATTATTATTATTATTATTATTATTGCTGCTGATGCTGTTGCTGCTGCTGACGTTTCGTCCACCTCGAGGAGGAGTTGAAGAAACGATGATGAACGACCCGGAGAGGAGGTGAGACGACGATATCATTCGTAGTATTCGTAGTATTCTTTCTTTTTTTCTTGGTGTTGTTGGTTGTTTAAAAGTGGGGCGTGCGCGAAGCTTTTTCGCAAAAAAGGTGCACAAAAAAACTTCTTTCATCAGTCTTTTCCTCACAACACAAAAGTCTTCTCATCACGTCGTCGTGAGGAGAGAAAAGAGAAGAGAGACTCTCTCTCTCTCTCTCTCTCTGAGTGCGTGTGTGTGTTGCTCTCTCGCCTTACCGGATTCCTGAGAAGACAACAGAGAGCTTTAACAGTGTCGTTTCGTTTGAAAGCGAAGAGAGCTCTTTTTTTTTTCGCTCATCAGAAGAAAACCGATCCCATCTTCTTTGGGAGAGAAAGAGAGAAAAAAAAGATTTTCGACTCGGTAAACATGTCCTCCTACCGTCGTCCAGACAATCCGGAGAGGACTTTGTGGACCGAATTCGACGAGAAGGAGGATTGTGGCGTCACGTTTTCCAAGTTTGGTATCGAAACGTGCGAGGAGATGATCACGAGGGAGGAAGATTGCGACCGATCAGCGGCCGAGAAAAGTCGTCGCTGTCGGACGGAAAGAAGAGTTGGCGCCAAAAAGTCATCGAAAGAAGAAGAAAAAGGAAAAGACACGCTTCCACCCTTTGAAACAACACCAAAAACAATCAATACGAATAATATCTCCCCGGAAAGGATCGCAGAGAAGGAAGAAGAAGAAGAAGTGAAAGAAGGAAAAGAAAAAGCGACGAGAAGAGCATCGGTGTTGTGCAAGCACGAGCGAGGGAAGAAGAGTCCATCGTCGGTGTTTATATCCACGTCCTCGTCGTTGTCCTCGTCGTTCGAGGATGGAAAAGAAGAGGGAGAGGAAGAGGAGGAAAAAAACAACCAACAACAGGAAGGAAGAGTCGCTGACTCGACAAATATTTTTTCCGAAGAGGCAGAGAAGAAAATATCTGCAGCCTCCTCTTCCTCCTCTCCATTTTCAGCAACGGGAGGCCAAAAAATTAATAGGAACAAAAATAGGACTTTTCGCGAGGAAGAAGAAGAAGAAAATGAGCACACGACGAAAGAAGATAAACAGTCTGGATTCGACGTCGAGAAGGAAAAAGAGCGCGAGTTGCGACGGCAGAATGTCCTCGAACGCGTGCAACGAGTGGCTGAAATCTTAGCGCTCACTCCGACAACAACACCAAAAAAAGAAGGAAGTACAGAACGAGAAGGAAGAGAAGAAGCAAACGAGGATACTTTTGCGGTAAATAAGAAACAAGAACGCGTGGCGTTATCCTTGATCGATGAGGAAGATGTGAAACCGAGTTATACTCGAAAGTAGCCGCGTTACGTCTCCAACTTCGCCGGTATAAAGAACTCGCCAGCACGGCGCAAAAACGAAACGAGGGATGGGAAACTGAACGCTTTGAACTTACGAAGGAAACGAATGAATTAAAGATTGAACGATTCAAATTGAAGAGCTGTTTGGATGTGCTCAGCGCTCAGCAGCAAGTGCAAGAGTACGTTGAATCTTCGTCCTCGAACAGAGACGAGGAGGAAGAGGAGGAGCAAGCAGAAGAGAATAGTAGAGCGAGCGAAAAGAAGAGGAGAGCGAAAGTAGTATCTGAGGTGCTCGAGAAAGCGACGTTAGAGATGGAGAATGCAGCAAAAGCGAATGTTGCCGCAGATAATCGATCTGTGCAGGCAATGCGAGAAGCGCAACGGCTCGAAGATGAACTCGTAGCGCAAAAAGAAGCATCTCGAGAAGAAAATGAAGCGCTCATGATTGAAGCCAGTCGGTCGCGAATCCGAGCGAGAGAGTTTAAGCGCGAACTCGAAGAGTCCAAGGAAAACTTCACATTAGTCGAAAAGGAAATGAGAGCGGCGCTTGCGAAAACGATAGAAGAACACGAAAAGGTAATGGACGAAAAGGATAAGAGAACGCACACTCTGCGCCTGAGGCTTGAGGAAATAGAGAAACGCAACACGTTTTTGGAAAGTAAAAACGAGGAACTCGAAACTGCGTTGGAAAGCGACGCTGGTGCATATTACGGTGCGCAACTTAGAAAAGTGCGGGAGGCGCACGAAGAGATGCTATCGAGAGAACAAGTAAAGTTGGAGAGAGTACAAGAAGAGCTCCGCATCGAAAAGGAAAAAGCGGCCAAAAATAAAAGCGAGTTTGAGAACGTCAAACGTGCGCTCAAGTCTCGAACATCTGAGAATGAAAAAGACAATATCGCGGCGTGGTCGAATGCCCTCGGATTGAACGATATGGATGATAATAATAACATGATTTCATCGCTATCATCTCCATCTTCTCCGTCTTCTCCAGTATCTTCGGCTACATCTTCTGATTCAGCGGCGGCGGCATCTGCGACCAAGAGACTCCAAATGAAGCAACAACGCATCGAGATGCAAGACTCACTTTTGCGCATGGCTAAGGATGAAATCGAAGAATTGAGGGATATCAATAGGCGACTTCTCGAACGTCAAACGAGTCGATGTAATAGCTCGGCGTCTCTGTATCGTTCGGACTCTGCGCAGGGGATTCCGACTGTTCCGTCGTCTCGCGCCTCGAGTCGTCCCTTGTCTCGAACGAGCAGCAGAAATAATAATAATTTCAATGCTTTCGATGATCACCAAATCCCAGAAGACGACGAGTTGTCTTTAGAAGCGCGCGAGTTCTTGAATTCTCCGTATTATTGCGGAGTATCGCCACATAGGAAGAACAGAGCCTCGGGTGAGAAACTTCGCAAGACTGATTCCTCGGTTTCGCTCAGTTTGCGTGAGACGGCAAACGACGACGTGAACCTCGCACCTCTTGGTTCATGGGCAAGCTTTGAAGCTGCAGCGGCATCTCCAAAAAGCGACGATTACACGGACGACGGAGACATCTTATCTCTGACGAATACCACGAATGCAACTTCTGAAGAAGAAGAAGAAGAAGAAAGAGAAGAAAGAGACGCGGAGCTTTTACACAACTCTAGGAAACTCCAAGCGTTTTTTGAAAAGAGAGCCGCTGCGCTGTCTCGCAGCTCGAGCGCTTCTTCTCGCTTGACCGAGCATCGAGGTTATAGCGCGAGCAAAGCTTTGGAAATGAGCATCAAAGAAGGTGAAGCGGTAATGCGCTCCGTGAATGTGCGCGCGTCAAAGCACTTTTCGAGACCAACTGGGAGCAAAGGAGCCTCTGATCGATATTACGACGAGAATGGCGAGTGAATTACGCTGTTCTGTTAGCTACATACATACATAGAAATCTGTTGTACATTATATATTCTTTTATACATCTAATAATCTACACGCGTCGGATGTCCGTTTTTCAGCAATAGACTAGTTGGGGACCAACGTCGGGTGTCGCAAACTCGCGGTTCTCTTTTCGAACTATTCCAAATATCCTCGAGGTTTACAGTTGGCGAAAATGACATTGATGGATACGATACTTTCTTTATCGTTGGTGGAGAAATACTTGCGTTCTCTTTCGATGATCTTTTGTCGTCGCCGTCGTCGTCATAATCTGCCTCTTCTTCCTCGCTCTCGTCTTCGTATTTCTTTATTTCCGAAGAGCTCGTTGTTTGCTTTCTCTTTATCTCATCCTCTTTATCAGCGGGTGGAAGATGCGGGAGAGGTTTTGCTCTAGTAACTGGCTTTGAAGTAACACCATCCGCTGCCACTACCCTGCTTGGTTTCAAATTTCCGTCCAGGATTCGTGGAACTCCGTTCTCTTTGCTCGGTGCGAAGAGTCGATGAGAACCGAGGAAGCGCAAACCGCAAAGCGGGCCTAAATCTTCAGTTGCAGCCTGCGTAACCCATTTTTCTTCCTTTTGTTGTTTCTCTTCGCTATTATCGCTACTAGTATCTCTTTTCAGACACATAACTTGTAGTATGGACTTTTCGACGACATCGCTTTCACTGTTCACGCCATTTGAAGAAAAGGCGACAGACCTCCCGTCTTCGCTCACCGAACAAGACTCAACGTCGACGGAGTTGTTGAAATTTCCTCGCAACCGCTTTGCCACCGCGTTTTGTAAAAGCTCGACGCTCCAATCTGCGTTCTTAATATCTCCTCCAGATTTGAATAGTGTACTTTTCCACACGCGAAACGTTCCCTCGTTGCTCGATCCAACAAAAATTCTCGCAAACGACAGAGACGGAGACGAAGAAGATTTGTAATACTTCAAGGAAACGCACGAAATCGGCGAAACTCCGTTATCTAGTCTACACAACATTTTCAGGCGAATATTGTCCGAATCTACGATCCATATCCGGACGATTCCGTCGGTACCGCCGGATGCAACGATAATATCCCCGTTGCTCTCCTCTTCCTCTACCTCCATCTCTCTAACTACCGAAACGCACTTCACGCCGCCTTCTCCATCGTGCGCCCTTCGACACGACCCGACTTTTTTACCATCTTTGATGGTGTGCACGAATAAGGATCCATCTGTCGCTCCTGAAGCAACGATATCAATTTTTGAATTCGCGTTAACCGCTAAGCACGAGACGGGATTTTCGTGTTTGCCGAACAAGTACACTTGCGAGGGCGAGTGCACCGCTTTCGTCAACTCGGCGTAGAGAATATTCTTTGAGTTTCTCTGCGCGAATACGATCTGATTGTCGTCTATGAACTCAAAGTGTGCGACATCTCTCGCGTTCACCACTCTCTTTTTCTTCCCGGTTTTCTTTTCATCGTCAACGTTAGTATTATTGTCGTCGTCCTCGTCCTCGACTTGAAGTTGATATTTTCGTACAATCGAGCGGTCGTCAAAATCGATTTTCGAAAATCGTAAAGTTCCTTTCGACCCTTCGCAGCTCACTAGACAAGACGCGTTGTTTTCATCGGTACTAAACGGGTTCATCCGGGCTATTATGGATGACGATGTGACGTTGTTGTTGTTCGATGTAAAATTCCCTTCTCCTATTCCTCTTCTCGAGAGAAGATTTTCAAACCGTTTCGTGACTCGCTTGTTGTGCACGTTTTCGCCTCTCAAACCGCTCGTGAATAACTCCTTCTCCTCTTTGGACGGCGCGTACGGGAGAAGATGGACTCGAATCGTCATTATTGTGTTTGTTGTTATTCTTAGTATGAGTATTCGTAGTGTTGGGTTGTCGTTCTGTGGGTATCGAGATGAACAACTCAGTAAGTCTTCTTCTGAGGACAAAAATCTCTCTCGCTTTGGATTTCAGGAATTCGGCGACTTCTTTACAGTACTTACTAGTTCTTAAACAACGCAGCAGCTACTCTCTCTATATTTGTAACACTCCTCTTTTTCTACGACGAGCTCTTCTCCTACCTCTGCGCCGACGCAGTCGTCGTCGTGCCGGCGGCGTCTAGAAGTAATTTGTGCACCTCCGTGTTCCCTGAACTCGCGAGCGTTTCTCGAGTGAATATGTCGTACTCTTTTCCGGAGAAGTCGGTGAAAACGCCGCCGGCTTCGGCAACGAGCAAAGCACCCGCGGCAGTATCCCACGCGTTTAAGGATTCTTCTATGTAACACGATACTCTTCCACAAGCTACCCAGGCTAACATTATCGCCGCGCTACCGAGCATACGAATCGAGCGGACGGGGTATTTGGTCAAGTTAGTGGTCGTTTCGAGGAGGAAGCGACTGCTCTCTTCGGTCGGAGCGTACCCGGTGGCAACCAAACAATCATCTATTTTCGAACAGTTATCGACGGATATCTTTCGTTCATCCATGAAAGCACCGCGACCTTTAATCGCGTGAAACGTTTCGCGACGAAACGGGTCGTAAATGACAGCGACGACGACTTCTTTCGTCTCGAGCGAACAGACACCGATGCTAATGGCGGAGAGTGGCATGCCTGAGACGAAGTTGGTTGTCCCATCGATTGGATCTATCACCCACACGTAATCGCCATTCGGGTCTTCGCCATCGTCGTTTTTATTTTGTTTCGGAATGAAAGCGTCTTTGGTTGCTTTTATGGCTGCATCTGCGCCTGGAGCGACGTCTTCTTCGCCAAGTATTCGGTGGTTAGGAAAGTTCGACTTTATTTTCGAGCAAATGATGTCTTGGACCTCTTTGTCGTATTGCGTTAACAAATCTCTCGTGTTTACTTTAGTCTTGACGATATCCGCACCCTCAGAACCAAACTTACGCATTATGTAGCCACCTTCGTTGGCTGCTTTGATCGCGACTTCGAGAATCCTGTCCAACTGAAACGTTGTGGACGTCCACTCGTTTTCTTCTACTCTGTTTTGTCCATCATCATCGTTTGTAACAGCTCTCAAAATCGGAGAACAAGAATTTCCATTTTTATTACAACTTTTTCGGACGCGATGGTGAACTGAGCTTCTTTTCAAAGAGGAGACGCGCTTATCACTTCTAGAGGATGTAAAGGGCAGAAACGTGCACAAAGAGGAGGCGAAGGACATGATAGTTTCCTCTTTCTTTATCGGAGATGATGGATGAGAAAAAATAGAAGAGATTTCCCTCTTCCTTGTGAGGAACTTTTAAAATTTTAGAAAATAAAAATTAATTTTAAATACTATTACGATTTCATTCGACCCCCTACTTTTCGTCATCTGATTTGAAATAATATAAATATTTCGTTTGTATCCCGATCACATTTATTTCTAATAAAATTCACTTTATTTTGGGAAATTATTTAATTCTTCTGAAAAAAATATTCTTCAAAACAACCACAAAGAGAGATAAATAGATATACACGATTTCTAAATTTCACGTAAATGATGCGAAAAAGTGATTATATCATAAATTAAATGTATTTGTATTTATTTAGTTATTTAGGTGTAATATGGAGAATTCATCGAATTTATAAAAAACTAAATTAATTTTATTCCCGAGAACATTGAAATCTAGGCGAGTGTAAAATGTTCATGTGTATAAAATTAATTTCCAAGCTTTAATAACTAATAAAAAACCGGGAATAACACAATTACGCGTTGTTTCTTTTTAAATCAAATTTTCTCTTCCATCCTGTTTCTCGCATTTTCTTCAGAAATTCTCTCCCTCTCTTGATAGCTCATGGGTGACCTGAAGGCGGTGTTCTCTTCCCTTTTGGGGAAAGAGAGCGCCAAGAAGGTAAGGAAGGACAAGGACAAGAAGAAGGACAAAAGGAAGCGGGAAAAAAAGGAGAAGAAGAAAAAGAAAAAGGAGAAGGGGAAGGACAAGACGAAGGAGAAAATTGGGCGGCGAATTGAGAAGAAGAAGAAGAAGAAAGAAGTTGAAGAAGAAGAAGAACCAGAAGAGAATCAACGAAACGGACGAACGCAACAAGAGCTACCATTACAACAGGTAGATGGATACGAGATTTATGAAGAAGAAGAAGAAGAAGAGGTACAAGAACACCGGGGACAATCCGTTCCCAGAAAACGGAAGAAGAAGGAGATTTTGAAACCACGGGCAGACAAATCGAGAAAAAAGCCAAAGAAAAACAACAACGACGACGACGACGACGATGACGACGAACAAGTTGCAGGAGAACAAGACGGAAGAAAGAATTGGAAGTGGAACGCACACAATCTCGAAGGACAAAAGTATGGACAGTGGTCGGAGACGGAGCAGGAAGCGTTGACGAACGCTTTAGAAACGTGGTGTAGAAGCAACCGCTGTCTCGACAAGTTCAACCGCAAAGACTACTCGTTCTTGTTGAGAGAACGAAACCAAAGTCGACGTGAACTGGATAAAACTATATACTACGAAATTAGCGCCGAAGTAAACACGAGAAATCCGCAGCAGTGCTATGAACGCATTCGGAGAACGCTCATTCGTTCGGCGAAAGGTGCGGACGAGCTCAGGAACAAAGAATGGTCCGACGAAGAAAAGGTGCGATTGAAAAGCTTAGTGGATAGGTACGGCAACACCGCTTGGAATGAGATTGGAAAGAGGCTTGGACGCGATGGCCAAAATTGTCGCGATAAATATCGCAGCACTTTTGATATTTTTGACGAAAACAGAGGAGAAGTAAAGAAGGGGCGATTCAGCGATGAGGAACGAGCAAAGTTCCGAAAAATCATGGAGGAGTATTACGAAGAACACGACATCGAGCTCGGGAACCCGGAAGACGGTAAACACGGGGAATTTTTAGACAACATTAGTTGGACCGTCGTCGCGAAGAAGTTGGGCGGTAATCGTTCGGAAAAATCGTGTTTCACTCACTGGAAAAACGTCCTAGCTGCGGGCGAAAAAGGGGATTTCATGGTGGAGAACGGAGCCTGGGGAGGCTACGACGACGACGCCTCTCTGTTGGAACAAGTGAAAGAACAGTGCATTTCGGACGAAATGAACGAAGTGGATGTAGATTTCAGTCTTATCACCGTTCCTGGTCGTTCGCAAACACAAATCGTCCGCAGATGGAAGTTTCTTAAGCAAAGAACCGATACGAGAAAAGTCAAGGCGCTTTCGAAGAAGATTGAAAAATACGAAGCGAAAGTCGTGAAGGAGAGGAAAAAAGAAGCACGACGCAGAGTAAGTTAAGTAAAGTAAAAAGAAATAGACGAAATACAAAACAGATTATGCATTAGAAACACGTTTGAAAACGTGACGTAGCGAGCGGAGTGCTGTCGCTCACATTAGGGTAATAAGCAAGCCGAATTTTTTTTATATTAGTATTCAAAGTCACCGCTCTCTTCTCCTCACTTACACAAAGAAAATAAATAGTGAGAGCGAATGCTTTTTCTGCAACACTTTCTCTCTTCTCCTTCTTCTTCTTCTCTCATCGCGGGCAGAGTCTTCGGTTTTAAAACTTTAACCGCGTCGTCGAAGTTTTGTTCTCGTCGAAAAAGTTCGCGCAGTAAGAGTAGTAAAAGTAAAAGTAAAACCATCATCGTCTCGATGGCATCAAACCCATCGTCGTCGTCGTCGTCGTCGTCGTCAAAATCGAGAAAAGTTTTAGACGCGCACTTGCACGTGTGGCCGACGCCTGGAGAGTACAGCTACCAGGAAGGTAAAGTTCCACCGGTGCCTGGTTCTGTGGAGGAGTTGGTCGAAGTTCAAGCCAAATCGGGCGTCGCGGGAGCTATGATTGTGCAACCGATAAACTTGCTCTTCGACCACGAGTATTTGGAAAAAGCTGTCAACAGATATCCTGGAAAGTTCGTCCTGTGCGCGTTGGCGAATCCATCTCCAAACGTAAACGGAGAGAAAGAGTTGGAAAAGCTGTTACATCCCGCGGGCGCGTTTAAAGCTGTTCGATTTAACCCAGGTTTGTGGCCAGAAAAGGAGAAGATGACGAACGATGTAGGTAAAAGAATGTTTCGCATGTGCGGCGATAAAGACGCGGTTGTTGGTTTCATGTGCTTTCACGGGCTGGATAAATCGTACGAGGAAATGTGCGAATTGATGACGGAGTTTCCAAAAACGCGGGTCTTAATCGATCATTTCGGTTTTGCCAGAGGTATTAGCGACCCGAATTGGCAAAAAGTACTCTCTTTAGCAAAGTTTCCGCAGGTCTCGGTGAAAGTCTCGGCGCAGTTTCGAGTCGCCGCCGGCGAGAAAATAGAGTGGCCGTACGAATCAACGTTCGAGCAAGTGAAAGATTTAGTCAAACATTTTGGTGCGGAACGATTAGTCTGGGGGAGCGATTTCCCATTCGTCGTCAACGAGTGCGGATACGAGAAGGCGTCGCAAATAGTGAACGAGATTGAGGATCTAACGGAGGAGGAAAGAGATTTGATTCTCGGCGGTTCGTTAGAGAAGATGTTTCCGAAGAGCTTCTATTCGTCGTCGTAACTTGGAGAGAGAAAGAGATGGATGATGATTTGTATTATTACCTATATTAGCCTTATTGTACACATGTATTCTAAAAACAACGCTCTATTTTATCTGCTATTTACTACTACTATTCGTTTATTATTGTGCTTTATTCATCTCTCGCATCTGTTTCGGAGTAAAAACGCCTAGTTTGACTAACTCGTTCTGCGTTCGTTTCATGTCCTTCTTTAACGTTTCCGCCGCTTTCGGACAGGTTGGGAAAAATATCACGGAGTGCACGATGTAAACTAACGAGTAGACTCCGAATACGACCGTGCAAATCAGTGGAAGGCACCAGAGAAACACGTGCAAGGAAGAATCCGTGGTCGTTTTTGCAGACGTAGTAGGAGTATCATCGAAGAAGTTAAAGAAGTTTTTTAGCAGAGCACTCTTGTTCTTGTTGTTGTTGTTGCCGTGAGAAGAAAGTGTCTTCTTCAAAGCGCCGCTCTGGTGCAGCAGAGATACCCAGACGGCGACGAAGACGGTGAATGCGATGCCTGTTTTTGATGATGTTATTCATCATCACAGATAGATTATTGAGAGATGATTTTATCAGCACAAAAAGACGATACCAGCGCGTTGAAAGAGAGAGAGAGAGAGAAAAACGAACCGTCGTCATCGTCCAAAATCATCATCTCATCTACACTAAAATCAAACGCATCAAATCCTCTTTTCCTCCTCCTCTCCAAAGACAACAAGGAAGGAAGGAAAGAAAAGAAGAGAGAGAGAGAGATGTCGCAGTAATAAAAAACGACGTACCAAACTGATGTATTCGCCGCATCATAAATAGAGAGAGAGAGAGAGAGCACGAGTATCAAAACAGAGCGACGATATATAAATTCACCACCTTCGTGTTTTTTTTGCAGTTCTCTCATGATTTTTTTTCTCTGCAAAAAAGACACTTCAGAAACTCGACAGAAAGGAACACACAAGAAGAACAAACGAGAAAAGATGATGATGACGACGAGAAGAAGTAGAAGAAGAGTCCCGTTATACGTAAATATCTTCTTTATCATTAGCTTTCTGATATTAAAAGTAGTCGTAAACGGGCAACAACAAGATCTTCTCTCCGGGGAAGCGCAAACGGCCGCACGGAGAGGCGATTTGGAATACTTCACGACCTTGCTTGAAGTCGTTGACGATCCGATTTCGTTCTTAAACCATCAAGAACAAGCGACGGAACAGACGCCGTTATTGGCAGCCGTGTTGGCTGGACAGACAGAAATCGTGAAACAGTTGTTAGAGACTGGAGTGGACGTGACGATACCGGAGAAAGATGGGTACACGGTCATGCACGCGGCGGCGTTTCAAGGGAGAGCGGAAGTTGTGAAACTGTTGTTGGCCTACGGCATTGACGCGAACGACGTCAGCGCGTCGGATGGATTTACGCCGTTCCACAGAACGTTGTGGACAAATTCTGAGAGACACGTGGAAACGATGAGAGTATTCTTGGAGGATGGGAAAGTGGAGGTGGATTTTGTCTCGCACGTGGGTAAAACCGGGGCGTTGATTGCGACCGAATTGAAACACACGAAAGTGTTGGACATTTTGTTGAGAGAATACGGAGCGGATCCAAACTTCCGAAACAAAAGAGGCGACGCTTTAGTGCACGTTGCCATTCGCGCGCAAGACGAGAAGACTTTAGATATGCTTTTGAACAACGGCGCGGATATCACGTTAGAGGATGCGAAAGGTAAATCGTGTAGAAAGATAGCGAAACAGTTGCGCAGTAAAGCCGTTTTAGAAAGAATCAATCGAGCGTTTGAGGAGCTAAATACTCCTAATCCAAATGATAACGATAGAAAAGAGAATAGAGGCGAGGAGTTGTAGTAGCACAATTCGCAGTAGCATTTTAATAAGAATCCTCGTTCCCGTCCTCCGTTTCGTTCGCGTGTAAAAAAGCTTCCGACTCTCTCTTTAGGTGCATCACCACGTGCTTGGAAGTCTCCAAAATTTTTCTCTTCGCTTGAACGCCTTGATCGATTAAGTTTTCCACCTGTTTTTGCTTCTTTTTGTTCTCCTCGACTCTTTTCTCGAGTCGCTCTATATCGAGCGCATCCTGTCGAATTTTGTCGCTCAACTCGCGTTTCTTCTTGCTCAAACCTTGTATGTCTGTGTAGATATCAGCGAGTGAGTAGTTTCCCTCGAACGAACGAACAACGAAAACGAAAGTAGGAGAAAGAGCAAAACAAACGAAAGAACAAAAAAGAGCGCACTCACGCTTGTCCAATTCTGCGTTCTGATGCGACCAAACGCGCTTCATATCTTGTTCGTTCTCCATCCTTTATTATTTGTACGCCACGCGAGTGTGTGTGTGCGTGTTTCTTTGTTGTTTTGTCGTACAAAAACTCAAGTTGCAAAATGTGACTCGTATTTTTTGAGAATTTGAGAGGAGGCAAAAGAAAAGCGGAGGCGAGAGACCAAAAAAAAAAGTTTTGGGGGCCGGCGGATAAAAAAAGGACACAGTTCAATTTTCTGACCGAAAAGGTACGCGCGCGCGAATAAAATCCACACACTTTTATACGCGCAACAATAAATATGGCAGCCATGATGCTCAACCAACGTACGAGTGGATTCGTCGGCACCCCGACGGTCTCGAAATCTGCATCGCGCACTACCAC
>Ga0115557_1000935_pt1 | contig 20117 bp, 20 predicted proteins | sample COGITO_mtgs_1104_FD_87280 | JGI IMG/M metagenome (GOLD analysis project Ga0115557, IMG submission 87280) | Pelagic marine microbial communities from North Sea - COGITO_mtgs_110421 | ecosystem: Environmental > Aquatic > Marine > Epipelagic | place: Germany:Helgoland, sampling site Kabeltonne...
ACCGGCAGACCCTTACATCCCGCCATCACTGCCGCAATGATCGCGATTGTAGCAGTCAGCTCGTCGCTTGGGAGGAGAGAACCGGAAGCAGAGCAGAGAACCGTCATCTGTGAAGTTAGGAACAAAAAACCCAGGGCATTCATGAAACCCTTCAAAACTGTCGGACTGACTAAATCTTCGATGAATTGCGTGTTCCCTGGGAGGAAGATCTTGCACAGTAGGCCGAAAAGGGCCGAAAAGGCAACAGAAGATAATATCAGGGGGGACAAAACACCGATCCCATACTTTGTGACTAATAAACCCACGGGAACGGCCACGACCCCTGCAGACCCCATCACAACGCCTGGGCGAATTCCGCTAAAATAATTGATAGCGGCGTTAGAGAATGTATTGGAGAGGTACACTTAGGGAGGAGGGCTTACCTTAGGGAGCTCACAAATGCTGTTATCGCAGTGCTCCAAAGAGAAACGAGCGGGTCGACATGAGCTATCGTGGAGTATGTGAGGGAGGTGGGGAGAGAGGCTAAGGAGACAGTCAGACCAGAGAGAATCTGAGAGGAGAGAGTCGGCGACGTTGGGAGTTGTTGTTTTGTTGCTGTTTTTGTTGCTGTTTTTGTTGTTGTCTTGCGGCTGTTGATCGCACCCCCGCGCAGTGAGATGCCGCTGCTACGAACAGGGTTGAACTGTTGTGTTGTTGGAAGGAAGAAGAGGAGGAGGGAGAGTATAATACCAAGCCCACGCATGGTCACATGTATGTCGCCTCCAATGAAAAGGAGGGTTAGGTATTAGTGACGGTGCAGCACTGGAAGAACATCAAACATCAACAAAAATTAATTCTGGATTTTTTTTCGTCTCACACGCATACGAGCATTCTAACTTCAAAATGTTGAAGATTTTCTTCTTTCTCCTCGCCCTGCTTGTGTGTACAACGCCGTCTTCTTCTTACTTACTATCACCTCTCAGGAACGAGATACCCTTGAAACGGGCGATCACTCGGTCCCCTTCAACAACGCGGTTAAATGGATTGTTTGATGACGTCGCCAAGGGATTTCAGGATTTTGGAAAGAGGTTTACGCAGAAGGCTAGCGCATCGCACATCCTGATCAAGGGCCCAGATGCACGCACAAAACTGGAGAAATTGCTTCCTTCCGTAACGCCAGAGAACTTTTCAGATATGGCAGCGAAGTACTCTGCCTGTCCAAGCGCTCAAAGGGGGGGGGGATTGGGGTCCTTTGGTCCTGGACAGATGGTGAAAGAATTTGACCGTGTTGTATTCAACGATGCGGTAGGGGTGATCCACGGACCAGTGGACACCCAATTTGGGTCGCACCTCATCCTGATCACAGAGCGAACAGAGTGAGTTGGATTTGACTGGCCTCGAGGTATGTAACACAACTGTTTGCCAGCGGGCAGGCGGTGTACTACGACAGAGGCCTGAAAATAGGAGACATTTTTGCGTGGTGCTTTACCAAATAATTGCCATTTTCGTTTCCTTTGTTACCCTACTCGTTGCTCCTCCAAATAGGCTCTATTGTTAGCACAACACTGGCCCCTTCCACTTTGTCGTCATCATCGCCATCGTAAACTTCAACAAAGACCTCGCAGGAAGAGTGGATCTCAACACCGTCTTGCACTACTCGCCCTTCGGTACACAGAGCCGTGGTGCGGCTATTATATCCCCCCCGACTCCCGTCTATTGTTATCATGAAGTTGTCCTGACCTACACCGCCTGCCCAGAGGCTTGGTACGAGTAAAGTTGTGTTCCGGCCAATAGTTGGAATATACTCGATTTCATACCTCGTCAACCCAGTGCTGTTGACCCGCAAAGTCTCCCCTCCCACCACACTAGCAAATACTCTCGCCATGGAGCGCTGGAAGAACATGTTTGAGCTCCCATCTTCGTTGAAGAAGCTGTTGCCACACCCTGTACAGGTCCCGTTGGGGAGCGAACCAGAGTATGACTTATACTGCCAGCCTGCGTAACTTATCTGCTTGTTCTCAAAACTGTTAAAGACATCCACCATCAAAGCAGATTCAACCTCGCTCTGAGCAGCGAGATTGAACTCTGACGCAAACGGTACAGCTGAAAGGCGCTTTGCGTCTCGCAGACGCTCAACCAGATACGAGTCCAGGTCGGTCGTGCACGGGGCAGAGTAGTAGTGAAAAGCATAAATGCTGCTATTTGGCTCTGGGAGAGTCGAAAACCCGCTCGTCGCCGTTAGTATCGCGTCTGGGTCAATGTCTTGATTTCCGACTGGCCATGTTGGCTCAAATGCCAGAGCAAAGCTTTGTTGAGGAGTTGCCGAACGAACAATCTCGGTAATGTTCTCGTAAAAAGGCTGAAGATTTACGAGGTCTGCTTTCTTGTTATCCCTCAAGGAAGGATCCCCGAAGACATCTCCCAAAAACGGCTCATTAAAGATTTCTCCGCCAATCACATTGGGCCAAGCAGCATATCTTTGAGCGACCAAGGACCAGTAACTACCAAAGCCGTTTTGAGCCCCATCCTCCCACAATCTTTGGTAAGCCTTGGCGCCATCATTGGTCCATATGTAGCTAAAGCTGCTGTGAGTGTCACATGTTGCACGAGAAGGTGGTTCCCCAGAGAGGGATTCCTCGAAAGGAGTTGCCTGCACAGGTACAGGAAAATTCTCGACACCTTCGGTGTATTTGTTCACCCACCAGTCGGGCGCGCCCTCACCGCAAAAGAGCGGGTTAAGTTCGTCCTGGTGGGGCTCAACAATCACGTACATGTCATTGTCTTCCAACAGCTTGATCATGTCATCCACTTTTGTTAAATATGATTCGTCGACTCTTCCCTCACGTGGAAAGACACCACTCCACATAACTCCCAGTCGCACCAAATTATTGCCCAGAGATTTTAACAGGTCAATGTCGTCCCGGACAAAGCTCAAATTGGAATCGAACGTTGGAGTCGAAGGAAGCCAGGGCGAGTCCTTGTAAACGACGTTTACTCCTCTGAAATTCACCTCGTTGTCATCCAAATCGTAGAACTTTCCATCTTTCACTATCACCGGGGACAGATCAGATGACACCAAATGCAACAGCGAAAAATATATTATTAAATTCTTCATTCTGATCGGTTAAGTTGCAACAAGTCGAAAGCTTACAAAAGGAAAAAAGAAGATGAAAAAGAAATTGTGGGATTATGGGATTAGACAAAAAAGAAAAGAAGTTAGGCACACTAATAGCTTTTTTTGAAAATCAACCCTTTTGCTCCATCAAGGCCTTACCTCTGAGCTCGATCTGCGGCGGAATATCCACATTACCGGGGGGGTGTAAAGTCGTTAAATATGAAAAAAATGAAATTTCGTTTCTTAAACATGTAAAATTTTCAATAATATTTTTTATATAAATATTTTAGTTTTTTTGAATTTTATAGTTTTAAAAATTACTAAAACTTGTTTATTATTTTTTATAATAAAATTAAATTTTTTAAATATTTAAAATCATAATATATATTATAAAATTATTTTAAATGTTTATATTCACAAAAAATATTAAAAAATATTTATAAAATATTATGAAATAAATTTGTGTTTCAAAAATGTATTTAAGTAAACGAAATCTCAATTTTTTTTTCCCCCACCCTTTTACACGATAAGCATCAACTCAACTAGTCCAAAAATATAGTTTAGCCGCTTGTTATTATTATCTAACAGCCGCTTGTTTAGCTTGTATATCTTGTTTAGCTTGTTATATCTAACAGGGGGTGTGGTGGTTATTGTTTCATTATTATCTAACTTGGGTTTTTGTTGATTCTGAATCAATTCTAGAAAACAGGTACGGGTGTCTCGATGTTTTTCTGGTTCTTTTATGGCTATTTTTGTTTATTTTCTCTACTCTGCTTCAGTGTCTGTGCAGTCCTTCTATACACAGAACACCAGATCAACTACTTTTCACCATTCACATGAGCACCTTGACGCTTATCTTCTTGGATGTTACAGTCTGCATATTTCGCACTGCAATCAGGCAGTAACGACTCCCCAAATATTGACCCTTGTATCGTCATTTCACCACAAGGCCAAACTTTAGCATTTTCTCTGGCAGTTTCTTCATTGAAAGCCTTCCTCATTGCTGCAGCGTTGACAGATGCCCACCAATCCTGGGCTGCGATGTCACTAATTTTATTGTTTCGCACGGGGAGTGTCAAGCTCTGGATTCGTTTCAATTGATCTTTCACATTCACCCCCATAAAAGAAGCAACCTTGACTGCTACTGCAGTTGGTGTTTTCCGCCATTCTTCCTCGAGGACCACCTGTTAGGTTTGTCAAAGGGAGAGTAAGATATTTAAAGTTAGATTTTTTGGGTTAAGTACGGACGGACTCACCAAAGATTTTGTATGTAACACCTTTTGACGGCAGTTCCACCGCATCATCAGTTTCAGAGAAGGAGAGAGTGATTTGTGTGATGACGCCAATTTCTCTCGCGAAGACGCCGAGTTCTGTCCTAATGACGCCGCCGAGTTCTCTTGCAGGTATTCAAAAGGGTTTGCTACGAATTTGATGACCCGATTATAACCGTGATTCTTCCCGTACCCGTAGGGTAGGCTCCTTGACGACCTTACGAGCTCCACTGTTTCAGCCGGAACCAGCTTTAGGAGAATCTCATAAAGGTCGCTCCCTGAACCGGGAAGGGAAGTAAAATAGACACGATCCTTTGGAGATTCTGGATGGCGCTGATCGATGCAGTGTGACCCCAGACAGGAAACCAGAGTGTTGTAGATCTGCTCTTTCATTTCTATCAAATCAGTAAGAGAAGGGGATGCTGACGTCATGCCTATTGTTTCTGGGTTTGACGCAGCCGATGAGTGAAGGGTCCCTATACAGTATTGGAGAAGTCCTGTTCCAAGAACCAGAATGACCACTACAAATGAGATTCCACGACGACGTGGATGTCTCATTTGTTCCCACCAAAATAGCAAGTACTAGCCACAAGCGCGCGCTGTAGGCCTTAACGTCGATTCTTGCGTTCACTATGGATGGACAGTCTTGCTGGAACTCGTTTGAACTGGAAAGAAAGGAATTCCAAGCGAGACCGAAAAGACTCACATTGTCAATTCTTTTAATTCTCTTTTTTGTTTTTCTGACATTTCCACACCATGAGTCGACGACCGCTCAAATATTTTAGCTCATGGTTCTGCCCCTTTGCCCATCGAGCCACGATTGCTCTGGATCACCACGGGATTAGCTACGAGTGGGTTGAAGCCCTCGGTTGGATTGCCGGTAAACCCCCGTCCGGATCAGAAGAGTACGACGCTTCTTCAAGAAATGAGTGGATCTATCACTACAAAGCCCCGGAGTTGCTGAAGGCAAACCCTCTTGGTATGATCCCGACAATTTTGGACCCAGAGTCAGGCAAGGTGGTGACAAATTCTATCAACGTGATTCAGTTCATCGACGAACTTGCGGAGGAGAGGGGAATGACAACTGCGTCACTGCTTCCAGGCGACGTCTATGATAGAGCTAGAGCAAGAGAGGCAGCTGAGGAAATAAATAAGACTGTGACAAAGTGAGTTTTGATCCTATTGATCGATTGATCGATTGATCGATTGATGGATTGTTCGCCATGCTGTCGAACGACACTCTAACCGAATCACAACCACAACCACAGTGGTTATTATCAAGCGTTAGTTCGGACAGACCCTATGGAAAGGGAAAAAGGTTGGGAAACCATCTTGAGAGGATTGGAGAAATTCTCGAGCGAACTCGGGGGGGGGAAATGCTGGGGAGGAAACGAGTCGCTAACTATCGTGGACGCCACGCTTATTCCTTATGCTTACCGCCTCTATGTCTTTGAGCATTACAGAGGCTTTTCACTTCCCTCTCCAAATCAGAGTGAACTTTGGGCAAATTATCACTCGTGGTATTCTCATGTGACTCAGTCTCACGCCGTGAAATCGTCCTGCCCGGACCGAGAGCGTTACCTGAAGCACGTTGAGAAATACGCAGAGGGAAAGGCGCGTTCAAAGGTCGGAAATGCTGTTCGGAGAGGTGTCTCAGCGCACGATTACGACGATGATATCGACCACGACGACGTTTTTGGTGATGATCTCGTTCATCACATCGCCCCCCTCAAAGATTCAGACTTGAAGAAATGAGATTAGCGCATCAAACAGCACAAGTTTTCATACATAATATTATTTCAAGCGACATCATCTCCATCACTCCCAATCACCTCCATCGTCTCCATCACCTCCATCGTCTCCATCATATCAAGCGAGCAATCGGTCCTTTTCCTCCTCAATTTGTTTCTCCCTCTTTTCCTTTTCCTTTTCCTTTTCCTTTTCCTTTTCCTTTTCCGCCTTTTCCCTTCGCTTGGCCCTTTTCTTCTTCTTCTTCTTCTCGAGCAGCCTTTGCTGCAGAGCGTGTTTCTGGCGCGTCTGCTCCATCATGTTCATGAGTTCCAGCGTCTCACGCTCTTCAGCGTGCTGCTTGCTGATGCGGTTGACCTCAGCAGCGGTATCTTCCTCTTCGAACTCATTCTCGTCAAAATCTTCCACCTTCATCTCATTGTCGCGACCATCGCCGCCCTCATCGCTTTCGTCAGCCTTGCCATCCTCTCTCTCTCCAACGCTCGCGGCTTTCAGTTTCTTTTTCTCCTTCCGCTCTCGTTTCCTGCGTTTCATGTCCTCCTTCTGCTTGGCCCTCTCGTCCGCCATCATCTGCTGTAACTGCTCGCGTTCGCCTTTGTATTCCTCGTGGATCTCGTCCAATAGTGAGTATGGGTTGATCTGGGCATCTCCATTGCTGTCTTGCATCGATGGCTGTGCCTCCTCGATAGCTTTGTGTTCTTGCAGAGTCAGCAAGCGGTCGTTGAGCACCCTCTCTTTGATCTCTTCCCCCTCAATCTTTTGCTTGATTGCCTCCAATTCTTCCTCAGTTGTGTGACTATTGGTCAGTCTATGCAACGTCTGCGCAGAATGCGACAATTTCGGCAATGTAATGTAAGTAGCTACTCAACGCGCCCTCTTTATCTACCAAACAAAGCAGTAGCAAAGCAGGCAGTAAGTAGTGTCTCACCTCCTTCCTCCTCTTGGCCAGTCGATCCAGCATTTTTTGGTGGCTCGCTCTTCTGTTCTCCTTGAGATCCTCAATTAATGCCTTCGTCGCTTCGTCATGCTCCTTGATCAGTTTTTTTGACGTCTCCTTGTTCCGTTCCATTGTGTTTTGCTTGCCCACATCTTTGAGCTTAATGCGCTCTAAACTCTCGTCCACTTTCTCTTCCTCACCATTGACCCAATTGTTGTCGAACTCACCCTTCTCCGCAAACTGCCCCCCACGAGTAACAGCGCGAATGACCCCATCGTTCAGTTCGTTGTCCAAGTATTCGTTCATCTCCCTCTCCTCCTTCCACTCATTTCGGACGGCTCGTTCTTCCAAGACAATCTCCTCATCAATCTCCACCTCAGTCAGATCTCGCTTCGCCGACAACAGCTGGCGACGTCTTGCCTCCTTTCGTTTGCGCAGTTTCTCTTCAAGCTGAAGTTTCTGCTTCTGCTTTTCCTCGTCAAGGACCTTTTCGTGGTTGGACAAATCTCTATTGTGGCTTGCAATGAGCTCGCTGGCTAAATTGTCGAAGTCGAAGTCATTCTCTCCAGGAACAAAAGCGACAGTCTTCTTCTTCTGAATCGATGTCCTCATGGCAACAACCTGCATCGCGCCAGGCGCGTGAAAAGAGGAGGAGTGAGCAGCCATGGTTTTTTCCCGCTCTCTAGTTTTCCACCACCCCCACACAACACACTTTTCACCACACACACACCAATCAAATCAAAAACCTTTCCTTTTCCTTACCTCTTCATCCTGCTTCCGCATCATGGCATCCTCAACCTCAGCTAGCTTCTCTGTGAATCTCTGTTCGAACTTTGCCCTCATCTTAACGGTCGTTTCCTCACACTCAGCTTCGACTTCATCCAAATCTCCCCCGCGTTTCATTGCGTTATTGAGCTTTTTGAGCCTCGCAGCCTGCAAGCGGGAATGCAAAAGACTCTGCTGTCGCATCTTCTCACCCAACAACGAGGCTTGCATGTTACTTAGATTCTTTGTGTGCTGCGAATGTAGCTTTGCTAGGTGATCCATCCAATCTTCTGCGTCCTCCACATCTTCACTGAGACGGCATCCTAGGGAATTAGCCGCAAAGTACTCTGTTTGTTCGTCCCCTATAACTTTCACCTTGTTGCAAAATTTCTCTTCCAGCGCAGAGAGACCTTTTGACTCCTCGAAATCAATCTCCATCACAATTTTGTTGAAGTTTTCTTGAGCGCCATCGTCACGTAATCTCTGCATACGTTTTTTGCGGAGTCTCTCCATGAGCGCAACTCTTTGGCGCTCCCTCTCGTGTTCGAGGCTCTCCCTCATTTTTGCCAAGTCCTTCAAATGCGCTTCCCTCAACTCGCGGGCGAGTTTTTCTGCCACGTCGTAGTCTTCGTCACATTTCCCCTCAGTAAATCTCTCGATTATCTGTACATGAGCCTTATTTATGCCGTTAACCACGTTGCGGTTACGTTGCGATGACTTGAGGTCGAAGCGGGCAAGCTCTTGATCCTCCTGCTCCCTTAGTTCTCTCTCCACTCTGTCGACTTCCTCGGACATCATTTCACTTTCCCTGCATTCCTTAATGCGTTTCTTCCTTCTATTTTTCAGCCTTTCTTGTAGCTCCCGGCGCTGCCTTTCCGCTTCGCTCTCGAGTGCGCTTGTGACGGCTGCTAAATCCCTTGCATGACTCTTGTGTAGATCATTTAGTTTTGCCATGTCCACCTCGTTATCGTTTTCATCGTTGTAATCGCCATCTCCGCCATCGTAATCATCATCGTCACCGCCATCGTCGTCCTCACCATCGTCCCCACCACCATCCCCACCATCCCTCCTATCTACTTGACCATCTCCAACGTCTTGGCCGTTCAACAAACGAGAAATATTCCGTTGCAACAGGTAGTCCTCATTTTCCAACAACATGAGCTCGAGCAAAGATGGCACGATCTTCCCGTGTGTAGAATGGATCCTCGAAAAAACAAATGCGTGGATACGATCCTTCTGCTCGTCGAGGTTCTGACCATTGTGCACGATCTCCTTCAAGAACAAATATAGCTCCTCCAAAGTGTCATCGCTAATACGGAACGGCGGGCGCGTGAAATTGACGACCAGCCCGCGCTGATCCACGATCTCTCTAGACAACTCGTCCCTTCTCCGGAACATGTAGTCGAGGTTCCTCTCGCTCTCGTTCGCAGGGCCGTCGATTCCCGCCCCTCCGGCAGTCTTTTGGAACTCTTTGCTATTCCTCCTCTTCCGGTTTTGCTGATTTTCGGCAGTCTTGCTGATAGTTTCGTCTAAGAATCTCTTCTGCTCGCTCTTGATTACATTCTTAAGATCCACAAATCGCTTCTTCATAGCTTCACTCAGTCCCATAAATGGTTTGTTTCCCACCTGCCTCTTGAAGTCAATGATTTCCATTGCCCAAGGCAGGAGCGCCGCGTCCTCTGCAGTCAATGACACTTTACGTTTGTTTGATGCGTCAACTATCTGGTTCGCAATCCGGAACTGCGTCCCCATGTCTTCGTTTTCCATCCCTACAAAGCTGAAGCTCTCGTTGGAGCGACAGGTAGAGCTAGTGTGTGAGTGTGTAGGTGGCGCTTGCGCACGAGGAGAAGGCGGTGGATTGTCAAAAAGGTATTGCAGCGCCTCGTCAAAATTTGCACAAACTGAGAGCGCGTGACTGCTTGTACTTTTGTCAAATCCCATCGACGTTAGCTTGCCGAGATCATCCTCGTCTACCTCTTGGTTTTCATAAAAATCAATCTTTTTCGACTTTGCCGACATCATGACACAGAATTCCGGAAAGCTGTCGAATGTGAGCAGAGATTTCACGATCTCCTGCAAAGCGCACCGGGTTTTAGTTAGATCCAATGTCCTACAGGTATATCAAAAATCCGTAACGTGGTAAAACAACACCAACACCCGCTCGAACAAATCTAAATTAAAGTCGAACGCACCTTCTGCATATCGTCTCTCGGCCCAGTGGCGGACCGTACCGAATGATCCGACAAATTCGCTACGAGTTCTTTCAGGCTCCCCCCCAAATTTTGCAGCATGTCATTTAAGATCTGCTCGCTGATCTCGACAAACTCCCGGAAAACTGTATAATGTCCATGATCATACTCTTCTAATTGTGTATCAAAAATTGAGCAGTGGCTTTCAACAAATTGCGTTATCATTTCGTACCACTCAGAGCTCTGCAGGTACTGGTGAAGTGCTTCCAGCCAAATGTCTTCCATGGTGTGAGGTCGAGGAGTTGGGGGAAGATGCTCAAAACAGCTGCGTTACTTTCACTTGCGAAGATATTTCTTGTTGACGTAGCCTACTGACGATTCGCTGACAAAAACCTGCCCAAATGTACCTTGGTTTTAATCCCGGCATTTATGATCCTAGGAGATTGATGATGAAAGAAAAATTCGGGCAAAAAAAAGAAGAGAGAGGCAAGGAAATTTGGCTAACCTCGCTCATTATGACTTAAATTTGTTTATTGAAACCCCTATTGCCACATATATCCTCTTATATTTCCCAAACAAACTACTTTTTTTGAACTGTAAAGAAATATTGAGTGAAAAAATGGGATGTTGTTCCGACTCCTCCTCACCTTCCTCTAACACAACAATTGACAAGGAGATTGATGCTTGCCTCTCAACTCTGCGCGCACTCCAATATTCACTGAAAGCATCCTCACACGACCGCAGAAGGGGCGGCAATGCCAACAACAACAATGACAGTTTTGCTGGAATGAAGTCAGTAATAATTCAGCGTCTTACAACTGTGAGGAATTTGATGGACGCTGCACCGCAGATGGGGGCAGGAGGAGAGTCAGACCTCAATACTGATAGCAAGGCAATTGTCTCGCACCAGGTAAGGAATTGTGTGCCAAATTCCTGCTTCAAAACTCGTCGCACTAAAGTCAACTAACGAGCTCAACCTCCAACAACCAACCCAACAGGCTGCCATCCGTGAAAATGTCCGCTTGCTGAACGAAGAATTTCGTAAATTAGAGTCTATATATAAGTCAGAGTCGAGGCGGCGACGTAAGAATTATTCTCGGGAGGAAGCTGATAACCGCCGGATTATGTTTGAGCAGTTGGGAAGGGAAATTGAAGAGGTAAAATATGAGCAGCGAAAGGCGTACGCAAAGAACTATGAGAGGAGGAACGTAGTTGCAATGGAAGACAGCGTAATTTTCGGCGGTGGCAACGGGGAAATGAGCGTAGGAAGAGGAGGGGACGACGAATTCGTCACAAGCACAGATTTTTTCAAGAAAGACGATCTCACGAGTGAGCAGAATCAACATTTGCTTGCCATGGAGCAGAGGGATGTCGAGTTCGACAGGACAATCTATACAATTGGCCAGGGAGTAGAGGACTTACACATGCTGGCGGTGAGCCAGAACGAGGAGGTCAAACTGCAGAACATCATGCTGGAGGATATGACAGATCGTTTAAATAGTGTCAGGACGAAAATGGATACTGTCAACAGTCGGCTGAAGACAGTTTTGAAGGAAGTCAGTAGGCCGAGTGACAAGCTGTGCGTTGATGTGGTGTGTATCGTGTTGACGTTTGGTTTGGCCTATTTGTTCTATAGGGAGGGTATTCTAGGAGATCTAGTCAACGACTTTACCCCAAATTCGACGTCTGTGGTGTGACTGTGGGAAGAAAGTAACAAGGAATAATGATCGTGTATGTTTGTAGGTTTTGCTGCTATTAGAATTTTTTTTTTTGCAGTCCATTCGTCGCACATTTTATACTAGCCATCTTTTACCACATAACATCTCACTGAAGAACAGCCTTTACCTTTACATCTCTCCCTGGCTAGTAGCAGGCACCGCTTCCATTTTCTCATTGTCAGCCTTGAGCATATCCAAAATTTTCAAGACACTATCGGCTCCTGGGAAAAAGAACTCGAACTCGGGGTTGGGTGCGACGCCCCTTTCATAGAAGGTGCCGTCTTTGTTGAGGAAGTAGACACGGGGAACGTAGTCGTCCTTGTTATCATCCTTCTGGAAGGCATGACCGGCATCCCCCTCGACGCTCATGACTGTAAACTCATTCATTCGGTCTTTCAACGCGCTCTCATTAATGTTGCTCTTCAAGAAGTCGCACGCCCCGCACCACTCCTGGGTCACAAACACAATGCCGGGCTTTCCCTTTGCCTTGACTGTTTCTTGAAACTCTTTCATCGAAGCAGAAGGGGGCTTTAGGAACTGGACCTGCATTTGAGCGTTCCATGATTGACCCGCGAAAACTGCGGTAACCAGAAAAGAGAGATTAAGGAGGAAGGATTTCAGCATATTAAGTTTAGGTTTTTAAGACTGGCAAAGGGAGGGGAATGGTGATTTCAGAGGTTAGTTGGGTTTTAAAGAGATCAGCAGGGGAGGTAATAGAGGAAGTCAGAGCGTATGGAAACTTACATTTCGAATTTGACCCTGTAATTGTCATAAATTATTTATCTTGAAAATTACAGTGGAGACTGAAGACGACACAAACGGGATCAAATGGAAAAGGATTTTGAGACCTGTCATTTTGCAGGGATTGTTATAAAAGTCGCCGTCCTCGAATTCTGGCTACTTTAGACTAGACGCTTGAGCCTTTTTATTTCTTCGTTCGGCTTTCTTTGCTGCTTTGTCAATCAAACCCCAACTGGGGAAGGGGAAGATCTTCCATCTGTTTTCAGGGTGCACAGAACCTTACGAGGCCAGGTTGGGGTATCCATGTCTTCCTTTAACTATTGTAAGTGAAGAAAAAAACTCCAAGCTTATTTCATTCACAGAATCCTCTGTTGCCATATATATATATTTTGCTAACCAACTCCCCAGCCAAATTTCTCTTCTTCCATGAACATCCTGAGACTGGAGAATGGTCCGGCCCGCTTATATCCAAACTCAAATGGACGTCAGACTTCTTCTCAAAGTATTTCTGGCTGCACATCGGTGTACTGACCTTAAGTATATTTCTGGGCAGGCGGGCTTGGAAGCGGGCGGGCCTTCGCAAAATCATTGAAACCTTCGATTGCGATGATGTGAGCAACATGGCAGCGAGACCAAGACTGGGATCGGCACGGGGGCGGAAAAAATCTCAATCTTTTGAAGGGACCACAGAAGGAGATCTCGAAAAATATCACCCTGGGTGGAGAAATTTGCTCGTGTTCTTCACCTTGGTTGAAGGAATGATTGACTTCTTTGTTTACCCCATCTATAATGTTGTGAACTTCCTGAACTCTCTCACCGAAATGAATATCGGCGGAGCAAGGAAGGGAGACGTGCCGCCACCTTTGCTAGACGTCACTATCCAATCGAAGAGTAGGGGAGATAGTGCTGATCTTGGTGCGAAGGGGCTAAAAAAGAGGCGGAAGAAAAAAAGCCCCAAGAACCCACACAGTCCTAAACGTACGGATGTGAGAACTATCGTTGTTGGCGATGGCGCACGTGACGTTCCACTCACTATGCCAAACACCTTGAATTCGCTCAAGGATCTAGGCGATGTTGACTGGATCGCTGCAAGTAAAAATAAAATCAAAAAGCCTAAATTCTCCACCCCCACGAGCACACCTGCAAACACTCCCATGAACACGCCTGTCGTGGGTCTAAAGAAGACTCCAATGGCATCCAAGCCCAATCACCAGCCATCGTCTTCACTAAGATCCCCAGCTAGGTCCCCACTTAGGTCCACTTCCTATCAGCGGTCCCCTCAGTCTTCGCCAGGTTCAAAATTGGAAAAGTCCCCCAATTCCCCAATATCTCCAAGCAACAGTTCCCATCATCCAAAATCACCGCCCCTTTTTAAACTCGGCGAGCCACACCGACCACCTCCCAAGCTCGACTTAGATCCACCGAAGGAGGGAAGAAAAAACCGGAAGCCAAGTGGGAGCCCCAAGGGGAGAAAGAGGCAGATTGATGGCAGTAAAAGTCCCAGGACAGTAAGCACAGAAGCTGAACTGAAGGCTGTGCTGGGCCTCAAATCAGACAAGAAAGGGGAAGGTGCACCCGGCACACTGCCTAGATCCCCTAAGCTACCAACTCAAATACTACCGCCCCAGTCATCACCCAAACCATCATCCAAACTCAAACCAAAAACTTTCGCATCAATAGTAGCTGGGAAGCAGGACGTCGACTCCTCATCGAATGAGGAGGAAGAGGAAGAGGAAGCCGACGAAAGCTTGTCTGAGGACAACAGCAGCAGTGACAGTGACACCCTTACCGACAGCGGTAGTGACAGTGACGAGTCGCTCACCAAGATCCAACAGCAAGAAAGCGAAAAGCATAACGAAGACTGGTACATACTTGATGAGGTGGCCGGAGTTGTGCCCAAAGGTGTTTTGCTCCGCTGGAAAGAAAACGCCGAGGAAGTTGAGGAGAAGATTAAACTGATTAAGGCAAAAGAGGGCAGAAAGCTGCCAAGCATTCGGGGGAGATGAAGAATGACAGAGACACAGTGAGTGACAGAAGGTTAATTGGCAGGAACGACGATTTTTGTAAAAATTCGTTCTTTTTCCCGACGAGTTATTCGCCTCGACATCTCTATCTTTCATCCCTTTTCCTTGTTTTTCTTGACTCCGCCAGTGTTAATCAATAATTGTGTTGTAACAAAAAAAAAAAAACGAGAATTTTCACTGACTTCGACTGACACCGACTCACAAGAACTTTTTGTGTACTGACACCTGCGTAAAAAATTTAACTCCATCAACACCTCAATCCTCCATAAATTTATTTCGCTTAACATGGGAGAGTGCCTTGATGACAGCGATCTAGGGAAAAAACTTAATGGCGTTGCATTTTATGAAGCTTCCAATCTAAACCCCTGGAAGAGAATTATCGGTATCTACAGATATGGCACAGAAGACGTAGAGATGGGTCGCATGATTTACAAAAGTGATGGGATGGGAACTCTCTACTGGCCTCAGAAACCAGATGGCTCGTGGGGCTACGACGAGACCAACTTTCCCATTGTTGCACTGGCTGTTATCATTGACCCAAACGATGAGGAGACGGAAGAGAACGAGCTCTCTCCGGTATTGGACGATAACAAAACGCGCAGATTAAGGAAGCGAGCAGAGCGTGATAGTGCAGACTTCTTCGGAAAAGCCGAGCCGATTTTGCAGCCAGTTCAGGGCAGCAGAAAGTGGCGCATGACCTCGACTTTCTCAGGCAAAGTTATTGAGGAGGAGGAACTGGAGGATATGAACAGTAACCAGGAAGGCCTTAGAGCGGAGCGGAGCTCCGGCTTGCATGGATATGAGCTCGAACCGACTTACTACCTCTTGAATGACCCCGATTCATTGGTTGGGATGGACAAAATGGTAGACGAGTTCAAGGAAAAGTTGACGGAATTCCAAAAGAATAGGGTTAACCAACACTAAAGGTTATTATTTAGGGAATAAATAATACGAGAAGATATATTGGCAGTAACCGTTATTTTCTACATATATAAACTACCTTACTTCGATCTTCTCTTGTCATTAAGAACTCGACAACAGGATGCAAAGGCTGCTCCAAAAACTGAATGAAAAGTTGCAGACAACACGCCTGCTATCTGTCCTTCGGCTCCACAGCCGAGGCCGCGGGCCAACAGGATTGCAAGCGCCGAGTTTTGCATTCCAGTTTCCACAGCAATAGTCTGTGCGGCTTTCGTAGGTGCGCCGAATATATACCGGGGGAGCAAAAAACCCAGCAAAAACCCGAGACTGTGAAGGACTGAGACAGCCAACATAATCGGCATTAATACGGTAGGGCTGTTCAACAAGGTTGCGCTTGAAGAGACAACACTCCCGCAAATGAGGGCTACGAGGATTACAGAGAGGCTTGGCGCGAATCGACCTACTTCTTTGGAGACAGAGGGGAAGTATTTGTTCATAACCATTCCACCCAAAACCGGCGCAAGGACAACTTTCGCAGTGGTCATTGCAAGCGTCGCTCCGCTGATGGATATCTTAGTCCCTTGAACCAGTAAAGAAGCCAGAGAGGGAGTCAGAATAGTTGCAGCCATTGTTGAGCAGGCTGTGAGGGTGACCGAGAGCGCCACATCCGCGCCAGCAATCAATGTGACCAAATTAGATGCTGTCCCTCCTGGGCAGCACCCGACAAGGGCGACACCCAAGAACTGCGTAGGAGGCAGACGGAAGATTTTCCCCGAACAGAAGGCAGAGAGCGGCATTAACCCAAATTGCATTGATAGTCCTAGGAATATAAGCTTCCAATTTTTGCACACTCCTCGGAAGTCCTCAGCTGTTAGTGTTAGCCCCATGGTCGCCATTATCAACGCTAGGGAACTCGAGATAAAATATTTGCTGGTAGATAGCGGCAGAAGGAGACCGGGCTTCAAGTAGCTACAGAATGCAGAAGCAACCACAAAAAGGGGAAAATACAACGGTACTTTATCAAGAATTGAGACGAGCTTGCTGCCTTCCCCTGCCCTGTCCGGTTCACTGCACCCATCGCCACTTTGCAATATGGTAGAGAAGTGAATTGGCGTCCTGATGGAGGTTGAGAGTCTGACAGGTGTAGCAGAGAGTGGGAATCCGACCAAAGCTGTTACGGGCATGTGAAGAACCTGAAGGGAGAGAAAGATAAAGGGCACAAAGGAGGGTGAAGGCGCCATGAGAATTGAATTCTTTACTTCTCAGGTGACGGGCGCGGTTGGGCGGAAAGCAAGACCTCAATTTGATTTGAGAATTGAGAGATATTTTTTGGCAAACTCGCTATTTATTTTTTTTGGCAAACTTGTTTTCTCGTTTTCTCAGTGTGCGAGAGGAATCCCACCTCCCACCAAGACCACTTCGGTAATTTTACTCCCCAATCCTGAAGAAAAAAAATAAATCTCTTTCGATAAATATCAAAGCTCTCCCCCTACTTTATTACTTTCGCCCCCTCCTTTGTCCTGGAGTTTGTAAATCACAAAAAGAAGCAGCCAGATGATAGCCACACAGAATTTTTCAATTCGCTTAATTCTTTTCTCTGTCACCAGAAGGATGTTGGTGAATTGAGTGTTGATGATTTCGATGTCATGTATTTTCCCTTCAATCATGGCGCACTGGCTGCAAATCGCACTCGCCTTTTCAACTGTCTCTCCCTCCTCGCTTTCACTTTCTCCAACATTAAGGGCATCATCGGCGAAGAAGTCACTGAGATTCATGGGTGTGGTGGGGCCAGGTTTCTCTTTTTTATCCTCCTCCTCCTCCTCCTCCTCCTTCCCCTCTAGTTTATTTTTTAGTTTCAGTTCTTTTCTTTGACCTCGCTCTTCCTTACCTTCTTCGTATTTATCTTTGTATTTATTTTCATCTTGGTCTTGGTCTTTGTCATCATCATCACCTTCCTCCTCCTCCTCCTCCTCCTCCTCCTCCAACTCTTCCCTCACCGACAAGTCGATCGCTGCCCCTACCATCCCCACGCGAACTAACTGCACTTTTCGCCCCATTGAGATCGGCGGACGATACTCCCCAGCCACCCCCTCTTCCTCCACCACCTTCTCCCCCCGAAAGGCAATTAGCCTCCCGAGCTGCGCATCCAGGCACAAGCTGATCAAACACTCTGAGGTCAAGGACTTTTCTATGACCACCTCCCCTGCCTCCGTTAACACCCCCCCATCCTCAAGCCCAATAAGCACCTTCTCCTCGCAAAGGGCACCCCCGACCACGCATCCGTCCACGCCAGTGAGACAGCTTACTCTGACAGTGTTGACTTTACCGTCGATACCGACAGTGAAGCGAGCAATGTGTGCAAAGGCAGTGTTTGCGGGAAGGATAGACTTTCTGTCCGTGATAAACCCTGTCCCAGTTGATGTCCCTCCATATGTCGAAATGCTCTCCACATTTTTGAGCGTGTCCAGCAAGCCCCCACCACCACTGTTGCTGCCACCTCCAATCTTCACATTGATGATATCCATTGCACCATTATCGTCCGCCGCAGACTCCTCTTCAGCCTCACCACCGCTATCTCCATTTTCATTTATCTTTCTCTTGGACCGGATCGACCTCATAGCGCCCACAACATCATTTATACTTCCACTAACAGCGGTTCCTCCTGACCCCAGCAAACCGACACCCACATTGCCCACCTTCACTCTATTTCCAACTGACTCGAACAAACCCACAAACGTACAATTAATATCGTCATAAAACAGTCCTCGTAGACCGCAGATGTCACTGATTGCACGGCGGTGAGTGAAAACCTTGTCAACTGTGAAAATTGTCATTTCCCCACTGTCGTGAGAACCCCAAAGGAAAACAGGATTGCCCCTATTCTTCTCGCCTTCTTTATTTTCACACTTGCCTTTTTCGTCCTCGCAAACTGACAGATAACCCGTACTGCAGCGAATCCGGGACTCAAATAATGCAACATGTTCGTCAGATGAAAGGTTATAGCAAACAAGGCCATTCGTATTAACAGCACAAACATGTGTGCCATTCTTGTAAAATGCGCAAGCACGAAACACCGATGACGGTTGTGGAGTTTCATAGCTTCTCATGACGCGGAATCGCTTGTCTGTTGACGAGAAGGAGAAGATACACAGTCGTCGTTTGTAGAGGATAGCAAGAAAACGTCCCTTATCTTCCTCAAACCCAACGCTCACGACTTCTCCCGCACCAGCCTGTTCAGGTAAAAATTCGTGGTCATCTGCCGCGAGCAAATTCGTCACAATAACACGTTCATTCACATTAGACACAAAGACCTTGAGAAAAGGAGAGTAACAGGTCGTGAATATCTTCTTTTTTGTCGTGGTTGTAAAGGCCGCCCCAAGAGACATCTTGGTTTAATATTTCCAGAACCTCGACCTCCTGACCTCGACCCGTGAGTGGTTACTGCCGCGAAAAAGGTATAAGCTAAACCTATAAAAGTAACAGAAAAATAAAGAAGCGCGAGCCAAAGCGCAGAGAAAAAAACAAAAGATCCATCCGTTTGTCTTCCCCCGTTTTTCGCGGCTCAACATGGTACGTTCAGGTCCTTTTGAGCTGCAGATTCTGTACGGGGGCGATTCCTCTTCAGAGACAAGTGGGACCGAGTTTAAGCTAGAGGAACTTGGTCAAGGTCCCGATACGAAAGAGTGCGATGCTGTCGTTGAAACTGACCTTGATGTTCCAAATGCAAGCTACCTCATGGAGACGACTGAGTGTGATCCTTTTGGGGAGGAATTTACTCAGAGTTGGACTGTCACGCCATACGAGCTGAAGATAACCAACTCTTCGGAAAAACAATGCTGGGTTTACATTTTCATTGATGGTGTGAAAGACAAGGGGCACCATTTACTGGAGGTTGGACAGTCTAAAATAGTGAGGGGGTTTGAATCCATCGACGGTTCCGTTGAGGAATTCGTATTTTCTCGCCCGCGTTTGTTAAAAGTAGACGAAACGATTGTGGAGCCCACAGAGGAAGAGAAATTTGAAATCGGTTCTATCAAGGCCCAATTCTTCTCAATAACACACGAAGAAACGACTGAAAAATGGAAGGGTGGCCAAAAAAAAAGGGGGAGTGATTTTGAGAGCAAGCACAAGAAAACTGCCGCAAAAGCTGGTGCTGGAACCACATCACGAGCGGGAAAGACACTAGTCTCCGCCAAAAAACAAAGAGAGAAGAAGGGGGGGGGGATGCAGATAGTCAGGATATTGCATCACGAGGTTAGTCAAGACGCTTTCTGTAAAATATCAGTTATTTGTTTCATGTTTACCATCAATTCGACTCACACTTTATACAACCAGAAACATCCGACGTCAGTTATCAGGATCCGTTACGCCATGAAAGACGCGCTCATAAAACAGGGTGTCGTCAGGGTGGCCAGTGATGTCAAGGAAGAGGGTTACCTTAAAGCTCTTGAGGAAGACGACGACTCAGACTCGGTTATTGATTTGTGTTGACAAAACAGCTTGGGGACACGAGACAAGATGGACGTCAGGGTAGCGAGCAACGATTATGTAGCAAAGGTGTACAAGTTTTTTTAACATTAGTTTACAGGGACATTAGTATTTAACCGCGCTCATTCATGCGCTTGCTGACGTTTCTCATGTTATTGTAGACCTTGCCAGGAGGGGCACCCATGATCAAAGAGCAGATGGCATCTCTTGCCACACGGAT
>Ga0115557_1000939_pt1 | contig 20088 bp, 20 predicted proteins | sample COGITO_mtgs_1104_FD_87280 | JGI IMG/M metagenome (GOLD analysis project Ga0115557, IMG submission 87280) | Pelagic marine microbial communities from North Sea - COGITO_mtgs_110421 | ecosystem: Environmental > Aquatic > Marine > Epipelagic | place: Germany:Helgoland, sampling site Kabeltonne...
CCACGAGGGCTGTATCGAGCAAGTGGATCGCTTATTTCGTGAATCTCTCTATGGTAGCCGCGTTGATCCCGATCCGGAGGGGCGACTGCGGGCGGACAATGTAGAGCTTGATCCAGTTATTCAAGATGAGGTGGCGGCTATTTGGGAGCAGATTAATACCGATAATTTGAAAGACCTATCTGACTTCGAGGGGTATCGCGCCGAGTTCTTGCGGTTATTTGGTTTTGGAGTTGACGGGGTCGATTACGAAGCCGAGGTGGATCCCGTGGTAGCCATTAACCACTTGGTCAGCGTGTGATGCAAGAACCCGGGCGTGCGGTATGGTTATCGGACAGGGTTCGACGGATCGTCGCGCCCAACCCTGGGCCCATGACTGGACCGGGAACCAACACCTATTTAATCGGCGTCGAGCAGGTAGCTGTCCTAGACCCGGGCCCCGCAATTGATGAACATATTGAAGCCATTATCGCGGCAGCAGAAGGCGCTATTACGCAGATTGTTTGCACCCACACCCACCCCGATCATTCCCCGGGAGCGGCGCCGTTAGCCGCGCGATTACAGGTACCAATGATTGGCGCGGTGACGGCGGATGACCAACATCAGGATCGTACCTTTCAGCCCGACCATCATTTACGTCACAACGATGTGATCGAGGGACTCGACTGGCATTTGCGCGCCATCCATACCCCCGGGCATGTGGACAATCATTATTGCTTCCTGCTTGAGGAGGAGGGATTGGTATTTGCGGGCGACCACATCATGAATGGTTCAACGGTTGTTATTGTTCCCCCGGGGGGCAATATGCGGGCCTACATTGAATCCTTGCAAGCGTTACTGAACTATGAGGTGAGCGCCATAGCCCCCGGTCATGGTGACATTATTCCTGATTGTCGGGCTGAGGTAGAGAAGTTAGTGCGGCACCGACTGATGCGTGAGAGCAAAGTCCTGTCAGGGCTCCGTCAGGTCGGACCAGCGACCTTAGATGAATTGGTTCTGGTGGTTTATAATGATGTACAGCCCGGACTTCACGAGTGGGCCAAGCTGTCGATGCTGGCACACCTATTAAAACTCCAGACGGATGGCGGTGCGGTGCAGCAGAGGGATGAGCGCTGGGATATCCCGAGGCGCTGAGTCGACTGCGTGTTGCGCTGACAGAAACGTAAAGTCGCCAAGCAGCTCAGGAGATGAGACTGGCTTGGCTTTCAGATGCCGTTGGGTGCTAAGTTGAACGCGCTCAATACGGGGTTAGTTATTTAGTCGTTGTTAATGAGGTATACCATGCAAGGTTTGATGATGAACGCTCCCCTCACCATCAGTTCGATTGTGCATCACGCGGAACGCGTGCATGGGCACAAGGAAATCGTCTCGGTGACCCGAGATAACCCCCGGCACCGCTACACCTATGGGCAGGCTTTTGGTCGCGCTAGACAGTTGGCTAACGCCATCGATCGTTGGAATTTGAGCCTCGGCGACCGCATCGCGACCTTTGCGTGGAACGACTATCGGCACCTTGAAACCTACTACGCATCCGCGTGCTCGGGGTATGTCTGCCACACCATTAATCCCCGCCTATTTCCCGAACAGATCGTCTATATTATCAATCATGCTGACGACCAATGGGTGTTCCTTGATCCCGATTTTTGGCCCATTGTGGAGGCCGTTGCAGATCAGTGTCCCGGGGTAAAGGGCTGGGTAATAATGACGGTTCCCGAGCACATGCCCGAGACTGAGCGCGACAATGTCTTGTGTTACGAGGCGCTGATCGCAGAAGAAAACCGTGAATTTGACTGGCCTGAACTCGACGAAAATACCGCGTGCTCGCTGTGCTATACGTCGGGCACGACGGGCAACCCAAAAGGGGTCTTGTATAGCCATCGCTCCACTGTACTGCATACCTACGCCACGCTAATGCCGGATACCTTGGGTATCTCCTGCCGCGACGTGGTCATGCCTATCGTTCCCATGTTTCATGTCAATGCCTGGGGGAATCCTTATGCCTGTCCGGTGGCGGGGGCGAAAATGGTGATGCCCGGAGCTAAAATGGGGGATGGCGAGACACTGGCGACATTGATCAATGAAGAGGGTGTCACGATGTCGGCCGGGGTGCCCACCGTGTGGCTGAATTTACTGAATCACTTGCGCGCCAGCGGTCAGCGGGTGGAGACCCTCGAACGTATCATTGTGGGTGGGTCCGCCTGTCCGTTATCGGTCATGGAAGCATTTGATGCTTACGGTGTTGATACTCGTCATGCTTGGGGTATGACTGAGATGAGTCCTCTAGGGACCACCAACGCGGCAGGTGCACAGCGCGAAGGTTTCACCGCTGAGGACTTCGCCAAAGTGCGCACTAACGTTGGGACACCGGTGTTTGGCGTTGAGGTGAAGATTACCGACGATGATAATCAGGCGCTACCCTGGGACGGCAAAGCCTTTGGCTCGCTGAAAGTGCGGGGTCCATGGGTTTGCAGCAGTTACTTCAAGCTCGATGATTCAGAGGCACACGCCGAATCTGGCTGGTTTGAAACCGGGGATGTTGCCACCGTCAATCGGGATGGCTACGTGTCGATCACCGACCGCACCAAGGACGTCATTAAATCGGGTGGTGAATGGATTTCTTCCATTGAGGTAGAAAATTGCGCCACTGGCCATCCCAAGGTGGCTGAAGCCGCTGTGATTGGTCGTCTTCATCCGAAGTGGGGAGAACGGCCGCTGTTAATCGTAGTGCGCAACGAGGACAGTGCAGCGTTGACTGGCGATGATCTTAAGGGTTACCTCGATGGCAAAATTGCTAAGTGGTGGATTCCCGATGACGTACAGTTTATTGATGCCATGCCGCACACGGCAACGGGCAAGATACAAAAAATGGATCTGCGTGACATGTTTGCCGACTATCAGTTCCCCGAAGGGTAAAAATAGCCATGGGTGAGCCGCCTCGGAGTGTTACTATTGCCAGATAGGGATGACACGCAGGCAGCTAATCGTCACCGTTAAGACATCATGTGGGCATCCTCGGATGCCCACAGCTTATGGGGCTAAAATGAAAAAGATTGGCGAGATACTGATTGAGACAGGCAAGGTGTCCGAGCGTGATATTGACCGGGCGTTGCTGGCGCAGCATGAGATGGGCGAGTTGCTTGGCCAAGTGTTGGTAAAGCTGGGCTTGGTCTCTGAACTGGACATGACTCAAGCGCTGTCGAGCCAACTGGGTATCCCCCTGTTACTGGCGGCGGACTACCCCGAGGAACCTGTGGAGGCCAATGAAGTCGCTTTGGATTTTCTATTGTCTAACAACGTGGTGCCAGTTAGTCACACCGAAGAGACCATGGTATTCGCCGCAACCCAGCCTCAGGATCCCTATATCCGCAAGGCTCTTGGCATGGCGCTTACCAAACAAGTCAACGTGGTGTTTGGTTTAGAGACTGATATTCAAAAGGCGCTTAAAGCGCGCACGGTCACCGGTGACGATGAGGATGACGAGCTAAGTGATGGTTTTTCAGGTCAAAGTGATGATGAGTTTATTGAGCACTTAAAAGATCTAGCCAGCGAGGCGCCGGTGATTCGTTTGGTGAATCAAATTATCCACGGAGCCGTGGATGCCTCTTCGTCTGATATTCATATTGAACCGTTTGATGACGGCTTACACCTTCGTTATCGAGTCGATGGCGTACTTCAGGATCAGCCTAATGCGCCGGCGGGTAACTTAGCCCCGGCCATCGCCTCGCGCATTAAGTTGCTTTCGGGTATGAACATCGCCGAGCGTCGGCTACCCCAAGATGGCCGAATTATGATTCGGGTGAAAGGTCATGAGCTCGACTTACGCGTATCGACCATCCCCACCGTGCACGGCGAAAGTATTGTCATGAGAGTGCTCGATCGACAAAGTATTCGACTCAACCTCGCGGACATGGGTTTTTCAGCGGATACCCTTGAACGCTACCAAACGCTGCTCACGAGGGCGCACGGTGTATTGTTGGTGACCGGGCCCACTGGCTCGGGAAAAACGACGACGCTGTATGCATCCCTCGCGTCGATAGACTCCGATGCATTAAAAATTATTACTGTAGAGGACCCCGTTGAATATCAGTTACCGGGGGTGAATCAAATACAGGTGCAGGGACAAATAGAGCTCACCTTCGCACGAGCGCTGCGGGCGATTCTCCGTCAGGATCCCGACATTATTATGATCGGTGAAATGCGTGATACGGAGACGGCACAAATTGGCGTACAGTCTGCGCTAACAGGCCACTTAGTCTTATCGACGCTGCATACGAATACCGCTGCGGGGGCCATTACCCGCTTAGAGGATATGGGTGTGGAGCGCTATCTCATTACGTCTTCCGTCAATGGTGTGTTGGCTCAGCGCTTGGTGCGTACGTTGTGCTCACACTGTAAGCAGCCCTTTGAGCTCTCGGACACGGCCATTAAGCGCTACGGTATCGGTCGTTTCTTAGCGAGCGGGCAACGAACAGTTTATCAAGCGACCGGTTGCAGCCATTGCGGTAACACGGGTTACTTAGGTCGTACTGCCATCCATGAGCTATTTATACTCGACGATGCCATTCATAACGTGATTATTTCAGGCGCCGACGCCACGACGCTACACGGCGCGGCGCGCCAACAAGGGATGATCACCTTGTATGAGGACGGGTTGCGTAAAGTCGGTGCGGGCGCGACCTCCTTAGAAGAAGTCATGCGGGTAACACAGGATCAATCGAGCGACGAGTTGGGGTCAAATACCACGGCGGTTGGCGGCGATACCCAAGGCAATCTCGTGTCTAGCAGCGTTGCTTAATGTTGAGTTTTAATTACAAAGCGGTCGGTCGGGATGGCAAAGCTACGTCAGGAACGATCGAAGCGGAGGCCCTTGACATCGCCACTCGGCAGTTGCGGTTACGGGGGTTAACGCCGCTCAAGGTGGAAGCGGGTGATGGCGGACACAATGCTGACAAACCCCCAACGCGCCAGGAAATTCTATCGATGACCGCGGAGTTGTCGGTATTGCTGCGTGCCGGACTGGCGCTCGATCGCGCGCTAAAAGTATTGATTGATATGGAAGGGCAGCCGCGCATGCGCAGCGTATTGACGGCACTACTCAAATCAGTCAAAGGGGGTAAGTCCCTGTCTAACGCTTTGCAACCTTACAACGAGATATTCGGCGGCTTCTATGTCAGCATGGTACGTGCTGGGGAGGCCAGCGGGCAGCTGTCGGCGGTCTTGGCGCGTTTGGTGTCGCACTTAGAAAACGCTAAGGCGACCCGCGATAGCGTGATATCTGCGTTGATTTATCCCAGTATTTTGCTGGTGGTAGCGGGGCTTTCCATTGTCATGATGTTAGGTTTTGTCGTGCCCCAATTTGAAACCTTATTTAACGATATGGGCGACGCTCTGCCGGCCATGACCAAAGGGGTGATTGCTGCGGCAGAGTTCATAAAAGCCTGGGGATTTTTTCTCGCTATAGCCATGGTGGCTGCGGCGCTCGTCTTTCAGCGCTGGGCCGCATCGACTGCGGGGAAGGCGACGCTTGATCGACGCCTTTTGGCATTGCCGATTGCGGGCAATATTGCTTTCGAATACGAAATGTCAAAATTTGCCCGCACGGTGGGCACCTTGTTGAGTAATGGCGTATCCATGCTCAAGGCCATTCAGATTGCGATAGATACGGTCGGCAGCCTGCCGCTCAAGGAAGCACTCAACGTTCTACCCCCAGCGGTAAAAGCCGGCAAACGCATGTCGATTGCTATGGAAGAAACCCACATGTTTACCCCTATGGTCATTCAAATGACCCGGGTCGGTGAGGAATCAGGTAGCCTCGATGCCATGATGCTCGAACTCGCGACGGTGTTCGAGGGGCACGTGGCGTCGGGGACTAAACGGCTTCTGACTTTGCTTGAGCCGGTCTTGATTTTGACCATGGGGTTTATTATTGCGCTCATTATTATTTCTATTTTGATGGGTATTTTATCGGTCAATGATTTAGCGATTTGATGACTGACACAACGACAGTGGGGTTTATGCATGCACAATAACCGTTCGCGACGCCAGCGTGGCTTCACCTTAATGGAGCTGTTGGTCGTGTTGGCCATTTTAGGTCTGTTAGTGAGTTTGGTGGGTCCACAGGTATTGAATCAATTGGGTGGTGCAAAAACGAAGACCGCTAAGATCCAGATTAAAGATCTTGAGCAAGCACTTGAAATGTACAAACTTGATGTGGGTCGTTTTCCCTCGACCAATGAAAGTCTTGACGCGCTCATTGCGAAGCCCGGCAATGCGACGGGTTGGAATGGACCCTATTTAAAAGGCGGCAAAGTGCCCCAGGACCCATGGAACCGAAAGTACCACTACAAGTATCCCGGCGAGCAGGCGGAGATAGATATTTTTTCCTACGGTCAAAATGGCTCCCCAGGTGGTGATGGTGAGGACTCTGACGTTAACAGCTGGGACTAGACCCCCTTTTCATGGCGGTTTCACGCTAGTAGAAATCGTTGCTGCCATGAGCGTGGTGGCGCTTGTTATGGCTATTGGGGTACCCCAGTCCTTAACATTTTATGAGTCCCAGCAATATCGAGCGGCCATTCGTGAAACGGTGACTTTGCTGAATTCGGCACGCCATGCCGCCATTACTAAGGGTGAGGCTCAGGACGTTGAAATTTCCCCAGATAACCATTGGGTGCAATTCGGCGATCGACGCGCCCAGTTTGACGCCTCCATTGAGGTGGCCGTGCATTCTGCAAAAGAGGTCAATCGCGACTCCCTCGGTATTATTCGATTTTATCCCGAGGGCGGCGCCAGTGGTGGAGGTGTAGATATCATCCGGGATACCGACCAAAAAGTGAGTATTTCAGTAGATTGGTTGGTGGGCCGTGTATCTGTGGAGTTTGGCAATGCTAATGCGCAGTAGGGGCTTTTCTTTGCTCGAGATGATGGTCGCTATGGCTATTTTGGGTGTCGCCTTAGGAGGGCTTTATGAGGCCGCGTCAAGCGCTACGCGCAGTGTGCGGGCAGATGAGCGCTATGCTTATGCGGTGGAGCTCGCGCGCTCGTTACTGGCCAACAATAGTCATGTGCCCTATGCGGGCGTTAGCGATCAAGGGGTGACGGAAGGTGGATTTACATGGCAGGTGAGCTCTCAGCCCGCGCAAACGGGTCGATCTGATCTGCAGATTGGGCTATTGCAGAGCATTTCAGTGACGGTGAGCTGGGCCGATGGTCTTAGGGATCGACGTGTGCGCTTGGAGTCCGTGGTTGAAGGTATACCGCCTGAGCGGGGTTTGTAATGGTCGGTCTGTCGACGATCCGCTCCAGCCCTGATGTGGCATCCCTTGGCCGTGGGTTTACCCTTGTCGAGGTCATCGTAGCCCTGGCTATTTTATCGCTGGTCATGTTGGCAACAATCAGTGGATTTAGAACGCTGGGGAATACGGCCGTCACCCTCCATCGAACGACCGATAAGGCCGATGAATTGAGGAGTGTTGCTTCGTTTCTTCGCGACGCCTTTGAAAATTCGGTAGTGGCTGGTGCTCAAGCGTCGGACGAAGACGACTTATCATTTGGCGGCGGTAAGGCTAGTGCCTCACCGTCACGCTATTTTAAGCTCGCTCCCAGCGCGGTTGAGTGGCGCTCCAAGATATTATTCGGCGAGGCCTACGGCGGCAGCTACTTCTTACGCTTGGCCCTTCGTGGCGACCAGTTGGAGTTGCAGTGGCAAGATCCCGATGGCCGCAATCAACCCAAAGAATGGGCTGAAGCACCCCGCCGACAGGTGTTGGCCAATACCCAACAATTTGAAGTGTGGCATCGGTTGCTGCCAAGTGAGCCCTGGCGCCGAGCCGAAAATAAAAAAGATATTCCTAGCCACATTAAGCTAGTCATCAAAGCCAATGACAAGTTTTGGCCAGACTTAGTCATGCAGGTCTACCAATGAGTCAGAGTAGCCCTACCGCCAGACGCTCGGAGACGGGCGTGGCGCTGGCCATCGTCGTTTGGTTTATTGCTGGTATGGCGTTATTGGTATCGGGTATTGTTTCAGATGCACGCATGGGTACCCGTATGGCCCAGTTACATTATTTCAAAGCTCAGGCGGCGGCGGCTGGAGATGGTGCGATTAATCTCGCTTTGGCGGAGCAAATGCGGCGCAAATCCAGTGGTCAGGGGGGGGGCTCGCGTTCAACTAACTACAGGGTTGGTGACAAAGAGGTGGTCATTAGGATGATACCCGCCGGTCTATTCGTCAACCTTAGTAGCGCCGATGCTGCTATGCTCAACCTTATGTTTGCATCGTTTGCCAGCGGCGTGCGGCGATCGCCGGATCAACTCGCGCGAGCCGTGTTAGACTACAGGGATGGCACTCAAGGTACACGAGGCAAAGCATTTTATGCCATTGAAGATATACTGAGGGTGCCGGGAGTGGACCGAGGGGTGTTTGACGCGGTGAGAGATTTCATAGTAGTGGACGCCCTTGCGGGCGCCTTGAGGTCGGAGTCTCTATCCATGGAGCAGCGAGTAGCTCAGCTGAGTGTAGCCCTTGACGACGATGAATCACTGACATCAGGATTTGTTGAGCCTGCCGCCGATAAACTGCGAGTTGATGCGCTGGTGATGATGGGCGATCAGTACTGGCTTCGGCGGCAGTGGGTATCATTGGCTAAGTCAGAGACCTCGGAATTGCCTTGGCGGGTGATGCGTAAAGAAGCGGCGAGACCCGCGAGCATAGGACGACAGCGCTAATGGCTGCAAACCAATTCATGGTGTTTGGATATGACTTGCGTGATTATGGTCGCCTGTGGCTATCAGCGTGGCGTGACTTGTTACTGGGTGATGATTCTCCGATCCGTGCAGCATTAGATTCTATTGTTGTACTGACGTTCCCTGATGGTTCGCGGCAAACTTTTCAAGCAGGGCAGCCACTGGAAGCAACATCGTCAGCCGTCCCTCTCCCTGAGGCCCCTGAAGCGCAGGCATTGGAAACTCATCGTGCCGTGGCGTTATCTGAAGAGTTGGTATTATCTCGAACCTTACAATTGCCTGCGCTGGCAGAGACTGATCTGGAAGCAGCTTTATCTCTGGAAGTTGGCGCAAGCTCGCCCTTTGCGCCGGACGACACTGCCGCGGGGTGGCGACTGTGGCGCAGCGAGTCCGGCACCGATCTGCATGTCGATTTAGTGCTCGTATCTCGCAGTGCGGTCATGGCCTATCTGGGTGAGGCATGGAATCTACACAGCCCTCAATCGACGGAAGTGTGGGCGCCGGTCGCTAATCGGTGGGTGGTCGTGAGGGGCTTTGGGGAATTCAAACGGGAGAAGGAATACAAGCGTCGACTGCTTCGCTCAGCTGCTATGGTATCTGTTTGTTTGTTGCTTTTTCTCGCTATCGTTGGAGCCTCTACGCTTTTCTCGGGCATGCGCCTTGCAAAATTAGAAACGATTCAAACGCAGGTCCTCGCAGACTCAAAAACAGCGATGCAATTGCGGGATCGTTTGTCGGCAGTTAACGGGATTGTCACCGAGCTCAATACCCTCAGTAAACGTTTGCCTAGTCCACAGCGGGAGTTAGCGCGGCTCACTGAATTTGTGCCCAACAGTGCCTACATTACTCAGTACACGCAAAATGGCCGTGACATTCGTCTGCGGGGTCGAGGTAAGGATGGAGCAACCTTGCAGCAAGAGCTCACTGAGAAGCCTATTTATGCCTCGGTAAAGTCGTCACAAGCTATTAGTCGGGTGGGGAATTCTGAGCTCGATCAATTTGTTTTAGATTTGCAATTGAGGCTTAACCGGTAGTGTTTTTGTGGATGAAAAATCATCGTCGCTCGACGGCGCTTGTGGCGGTAACGTTGTTACTACCCGCTTACCTTCTGATGTCAATATTAGGGCAATTATTGGTCTCTCGCGCTGCGTACTCCGAGCAGATTGACGCCATAGAACCTCGGATAGCGCGCATGCAAGGGCTCATTGCCCATCAAGCGACGTTGCAGGAGGCCACGGCTGCAGCTAACGCGCCGATCAGCGACCATGTTTACCCACGCAGGACCGATGGTGCAGCGGTGGCGGTAGCCCTCCAGTCTGAGGCGCGTAGCATATTAGCGGATGCCGGGATGCAAGTGACTAACAGCCAAGTGTTACCCGTGCGCAAACGCGACGCTTTCGATTATGTGGCGGTGAAAGTGGTGGCCAAAGGATCGCTGTCGCAGCTAAATGCGGGGTTAAGTGGTTTTACTCAGTTTCGTCCGGTGATGCTGGTTGAAAGTATCGATATATTTCCCAGTCGCCGCCGAGGCGATGACAGTCAGGTGCTGACGGTCTCGGTACAACTATTATCGTTGAGAGTGACTTCTTAATGAACAGTCAATCGTTAATGGCTCGCTTCAAGGCCAGGGAAAATCCTTTTAAAGCCGAGCGCTGGCTGCACTTAGCCGCCCTCATTATGCTGCTACTGTGGTTGGTCTATATGGTGTTAGGCTATATTTTTCATGCCGCGCGAGGTGGACCAGCACCCTTGGAGCCGGCTCACGATTCTATGAGCCTATTATCGTTGTCAATGGAAGAGGTCGTTGATCGTCAAGACTCAGCCCGGCTATTGGCTCACCCCCTGTTTTGGCAGAGTCGCACGCCGATCGACGTTACAGCGGCAGCAAATAAGGACGTCGATGAGCGGCCCACCCGCCCAGGTGAAAAGCTCGAGGGCATTGAGTTACATGGGGTTTTTGGAGTGAATGATGCTCTGGGCATCATCGCCACGGTGAATGGCAAATTTGAACGGTTTCGTGTTGGCGATCGAGTCAGGGGCTGGACGCTGAAAGGCTATGCCGATGGTATGGCACAATTCACTAAAGCAGGTGTGACCCGTACACTTCCCCTCGACGTGACCACACCGAATGCGCCGCCCTCTGCGGTGCCGGTCGCGGACTCGCCATTGAAAGCATCGACGCGAGACGAATCTGTATTAACATTTGGCGGTGGGGCGTGAGCCACACGAGAACGGTAACTAGGGTCAATACTGGTATATCGACGATGGATAAGGGAGGCCACAGTGCCCATTTGCGTTAATAAGAAGATACCGATCATGGCGGCGACGCTAGTCGCGTTGCTGTTGGGGCTGGCTGGCTGTGCCGGCATGCAGCCAGCTGAGGGTGGTAGGTCCGACAGTGTTGACGCGGCTACTCCCCTTTTAGCAACCGCGAGTGAACTCGCTAGCGGACAGCCTGACGATGATCCGCTCGAGGACGCCACACCCATTAAGTACAGGGGTTCAAATAAAACCTTTAACGAGCTCAAGGTGGAAGCGCCGATTCGCTACGTGGGTGAGGCGGTGACTTTGAGTTTTGAAAATGCGCCACTCAGTGAAGTGACCCATGCGATTCTATCCGATATCTTGGGCGCCGATTACCTTGTCGATGGCCCTATTCCGGGTGACGTCACGTTCCGAACCCGAACCCCGATTGAGCGCGACAGCCTTCTCGGGGTGTTGGAATCCTTACTCAAAGCCAATAACGTTTTTCTTATACGCGATAGCGACAAGCGTTTCATTGTCAGTAGCTCTACATCTGCAGCGACCCTGACCCCAAGATTGATCAGTGATCAAGACAAGGCGGCTGGGTTTTCCACCATGGTCATACCGCTGCAATACATCAGTGCGGGTGGAATGGCAGAGATTCTTGCGCCACTAGCGGAAGAGGCGGCATTCACTCGGGTAGATAATACGCGCAATCTATTGATGCTCTCGGGAACCCAAGCGCAGCTGTCCGCCTGGTTAGCCATCGTAAAGACCTTCGACGTGGACATGTTAGAAGGTATGTCGGTCGGCTTGTTTCCTCTGCAAAACAGCGGTGTTGAAGAGCTGGTAGCAGCACTGAATCAATTATTAACCGAGGCGTCCACAGATGACGGTGAAGGTGGGTTAACAGATATTGTGCGCGTTATGCCCTTTGTGCGTTTAAACAGTGTGCTGGTGATAACGCCTAGATCTCACTATCTGGAGCGCATAGAAACGTGGATCGAGCGTTTGGACCGTGCGCCCGAGAGCGGTGCAGAGCGGCGGCTGTATGTTTACCCCGTACAAAATACTACCGCTGGCCGTTTAGCGACCTTGCTGAACAGTTTGTATTCAGGCAACAGCCAAAGAGGCGGCGTCGGCAATACCCGCGATAATCGCAATGTGGCACCGGGGCTTAATCGAGAGACCATAGGACGAGAGGGTGTGGGAGGCCGAGCTGGGAGCGGCTCCAATAGCAGCGGGTTCGCTAATGGCAATGGTCAAGGTGGTCAAACCAGTGTTGCCGCACTAACCATGGCTGAGGAGGGGACCGCGGAAGGCGCTACCGAAGTCCGTGTGGTCGCGGATGAAGAAAACAACTCGCTCATGGTGTACTCCACGGGCATGCAATATAAAACGATCAAACAAGCGCTCATCAAGCTCGATACACCACCGACTCAGGTCTTGGTCGAAGCCAGCATTGTCGAGGTGACGTTGAGCGATGCGCTGAAGTACGGATTGGAATGGACGTTTAACGGTCAGTTGGGCGGCTCAGATTATAATGGGGTCGGCGTGCTCTCGGATGGAAGCTTTAATTTTGGCGGTGGCAATGGCCCCATCGCCCAGATCGGCAATGGCTTTAGTTACACCGTGTCAGGTGGGGCGGGTGACATTAAGGCGGTAATTCAGGCCTTGGCCACTGAGTCACTCATTAACGTTATCTCCACGCCTTCTATTATGGTCCTTGACAACAACACCGCGACGATAAACGTGGGCGATCAAATCCCCGTTTTTAGCGGCAGTACGGTCACTAACGGTGGTAACACCATCCAAAATATCAGCTATAAAGATACCGGCGTACAGTTAAGCGTCAGGCCATCGGTTAATGCGGGAGGCCTGGTGACCATGGACGTCGAGCAAACGGTGACCGATGTGGGGCAAATTGATGTGGGTGGCAATCGCCGATTTCTAGAGCGTAGCATCACCAGTCGCGTCGCGGTGCGTTCGGGTGAGTCAGTGGTGCTCGGTGGGTTGATTCGAGAAAATGCCGCAAATCAAGGGGACGGCGTCCCTTGGCTGTATAAGCTGCCGTTGATTGGTCCGCTCTTTGGTACGACCAGCAAAACCCGGGATCGAACCGAGCTCCTGGTCATTATTACTCCGCGAGCGCTCTTTAACGACGCCGAGGTTCGTCAGGTCAGTGATGAAATGCGCAGCGAGCTGCGCCACCTAGATTTAATCGATTTGTCACCACCTGACTAAGGTCCAGCGTGACAACTGCACACGGGCAGCCGCGGCGCTAACGAGAGTAGGGAATAAAATAGTGTCTACAACGTCATACCTAGTGAAAGCAACACTTTATGTGTTGGTTTTGGGCATCGTAGTGGGTTGCTCGGCACCTAGGGAGCTCAATGAATCAGCGGCAGCAGCGCTGCTTCAGCGAGTGACTGATCGGTGGCGGTGTTTGGAAAGGAACGATGTCAATTGTGCCTACCAATACACCTCACCGGGGTTCAGATCGGTGTTTTCGCAGAAAATGTACGGATTTCGTGACATAAGTACGTTAAAACGCAGGTTGACAGGAGCTAGAGTGGTTGAATATGATGCGGGAGCAGCGGTAGCGAGTGTGGAAGTTGGGGTCATGTCCTATCCTTCCAAATACGCGCCTTCAACGTCACAGGCATTAGGCGTTGTGTCTGCCAAGGCCAGTGAGTCGTGGATTTGGCTCAACGGGCAATGGTGGATAAGTGAACGTAAGTGATAGTGAATGCGATAACAGCTGGCTGCAGCTGGTATAGCGCTAGCACAAAACAATTTTGTGAAACAAACAGACTTTAGGAGTCTCCTATGAAGCAGTTTAAAAAATACGGTGTAGCAGCGGCAGTGGCCTCAATGGCAGCTGGCGTTGTAGCGCAGCCCGAAGTGACCCAAGTGTCGAATACCGAAACCGGTGATTTGGCTATCGTGCCTTACTACACAACCCTGGACGGCAAGAACACCGGCATCCACGTTATTAATACTACCGGGCTGACCCAAGTCGTCAAGGTGCGTCTGCGTCGGGGCACAGACTCGGCAGACGCCCTTGACTTCAACCTGATCATGTCGCCAAGAGATGAGTGGACAGCCACCATTGCTGCTGGCGGCGCCAACGGTGTCGTCGTGAATACCGGCGATAGCACGTGTACCGTACCTGCGTTCAAGGACGGTGTGGCGGAAATGCCAGCAATTTATGCGGAAGGTGCGACCGAGGGTTACGTTGAGATCATTGGCATGGCAGAGGCAGATGCCTGGGACCCCAAGGGCATTGTTTCTGACGAGCAAGACGCGATTTCTTACTGGGCCGAGCACGTCGACGGGACTCCCCGTGATTGTGAGGTAGTGCGAAGCAACTTCTTCCGCGTCGCGGTAGATGACATTGACGACAAAAGTGTGTCAGGGGTTCACGTCTATGACAAGAGCAGCGACGGTGCTGGCTGTGCAACAACGACAGCGTGTGCTGCGACCGGCGCAGTCGGACCCCTAACTTACTATGAACACACCGATGATAACGCACTCAAGGTGTCGTGGATGATTACCGATGCAGACGGTGGTCTGGAAGTGGGTGACAATGCGGTTCACGTTGAAGGTTTCAGCGACGAAGCAATGATGACCAACCAACAGCGCCTTAACTTTACCGCCGCCGGTATCTTGGAGTTTGACTCCCTGAATTTCGAGCTGCCTAACCTGGGCTACGGTGCTTACGAGTCTAACGATCGGGCGAACCCTCCCCTTTCAACAGACGGCTCTATGTTTGACCGCCTGCGCGAGGCCTTAGACGCTGATGCGATTATTAACGACTGGGCAGGATTCGAAACCGCGGACGCGGTAGTCAACGCCGATTGGGTGGTTACTTTGCCGGGTCAGTACGTCATGAACGACCCCATATGTGACATGTATAACGCCTACGGCGCGAACGCGACAGCAATTGCGCTCTGTGGTAATGCCACATTCCTTGCTAGTGTTGACTTCGACCGAGATCAATTGCCGCTCATTGTTTCGCAGAGTTTTGTTGGCGAGCCGCTAGTGGATTCAAACCTGGCTTTGTGGGATCGCGAGGAGAAGCCATTAGCGGGTAAAGACTCCAATCCTAAGGACGAGCTTGGTTTCTCACCCTCCTCGAGCAACGACGGCTCAAAGGTAACGGTTGTCCTCCCCTACGAAGTCAATACTATGGTGTGGGGCGCAGAGGGCTCTGCGGGTTCTCTAGGGTCCGATCTGGCACTGGTAGTGACACCGCCAGAGGGCTCCGATCGTGGTTGGGCTGAGTTGACTATTGTCTCGTCAAACCCTGCACCTTACCGTTTCGATCTCGCTGACGGGGGCTTAGATGAAAAGGCAGCCATCGCGCCGACGGCGGGGCCGACGGCGCCGGGGGACTGGGTACTCCTTCCGAACAAAACCGATACCGCTGTTGTGGGTATGGCTGTCTGGGAGCGTTCGTTCGCCGCACAGGCAGGTAACTACGGCCGCGCTATTGAGCACTCAACAGTGACCTCTCGGCGTGGTGGTAGTGTTTCAGGGTAAACATCAGTAGGTTGATCGCGACCGGCCCTCTGGGCCGGTTTTTTTTGTGGTGCACCACCACGTTGACGGAGGAGTTGAATCGTTGCTTAGCTACCGAAGGTGTCTTTACACCGTGCTTTTCATATGGACGGCATCGACAGCGGCCGAACAGCCAGTCATCCGCGATCGTGAAATCTCTCTTACTGAGAGCGAATTGAACTATCTTCACGCTAATATTCCTAGCAATCTACGGCGACAAGTCGAGACTGATCCCAGCGCGAGATACGAATTGTTTGCCAATACCCTGGTATCCAAACGCATCAAACATCGGTTAGATGCGATGACCGTGGAAAGCGAGCGCGATGCTTTCCTCCATTATCAATTTGCGCTTTTGGTGGCTGCGCGCGAGTTCGATGAGAAACTGTTTCAGCGTAATCTAGCTACGCCGGACTTTACCGCCCTCGCTGAGGAGCGCTATCGAGTCTCTCATGATGAAATCGCCGCGGTCCCTGAGGTCAGATATGCCTCACATATTCTTTTACTGTGTGGGGACGAATGCGAAGAGGCCGCTATTGTTGGCGAGCTGTCGGCAATACAACAACAACTAGCCGAGGGAGCGTCTTTCGAGCAACTGGCACAAGAGCGTTCTCAAGACCCTGGCAGTAAGCTGCGCGGTGGTCGTTTATCTTCTGGCATTACCCAGAGGGATCAAAAAGTTGATGGCTCGTTCAGGGACGCTGTGTTTGCCATGACCGTGCCCGGCGACGTCAGTGCGACAGTGAAAAGTCGATTCGGTTACCACATCATTCGATTGGATAGCATTACACCCGCCTACGAGCGGCCGTTCGAAGATGTCCGAGAGGTACTAATAGCCGAGATTGAAAAACGTTTTCGTGCTGACGCCTACCAGCTTTATCTATTAGGGCTGGCACCGCAGGACCGCATAGAGATGGATTACGGTGTTATTGATGCCGTATTCGGCGCCTTACCTCCCGATGATGCGGCTATTGTTGATCCAGCCGTTTCGCCAGACGCCACCGATACTGTTCTCAAGAGCCAGTGATTTGCTTAGCGCAGCGTCTTCGCGTTTTTCGAGCGTGTAAGCTACCAGGTCTGCGCGTAACCGAAATAGGTGAGCGTGTCCGCTTGTTCGGCAGTGACGCTGAAAGAAGGCATAGCCCTGAAGCGGCCGACAGTGGGCGGATGCTTAAACTGGGTAGCCTTGGGCAAGGACTTACCGAGATGCTCTAGGGCAGGGGTTACGGCGTCGATGCACGACGCCTGATTTAAGTCCATCGGACATAGGATAACGCGCCGGGGAAACCACTCGCGGAGTTGTCGGATCCTGTCGTGCACCGCACACCAATAGACGAATTTGTGGTCTGGCCGATCGCCGTTAAGGGCTTGCCCAGTGAACGATTGACCCCAAAGTCGCGTTTGGGCGTCGTTGCGACTAAAGGCCATGTCAAGCCCGTGCCGGATGACGTGCAGGTAATATAAGTTGGGCAACGCGGTCAGAAGGTATGGCAATACTACATGAGCATTGGGTTCTTTCCAGGCCACCGGGCCCTGGTGCTCGCCTACACGGGCCAAGCGCAGTGCCCTCGCCAATAACCACTGACCGTCCATCCACTCACAGTGCTGCTCGGCCCGTTGGGGGCCGGGGAGCGTTGAGAAAAAGGCGAGCAGTCGGTCATGTATATCGACCTGTCGGCGAGGGTCTTGGGCCTGCACACCACGGGAGCGAAGATAAAGCAGTAGCGCTTCATTGAGTCGCTCGGTGTTGGCCTCTATGGGTAGCGCGGCGTGGCGCTTAAAAAGCGTAGTGAAGGCCAAATCATCCAATGACACATTGAGATCATGGCCCATGTGCAGGCCAGCGTTCTGCATGATCTGAGCAACGGCTCGGGTGCCACTGCCACCTATGCCGCCAATAGCCACAAGGGGTTGTTCCGATAGGGCCGGCGTCTGCAAGGGACGTGACATAGCGGTTTCTGTCAACACGGGGTCTTCCTGTTGGCTAGTGGCGGGTTTACAGTGTGTAGCCTAGCACGGAACCGATAACCACTTGCCACTGACCAACCCCTGTCTCCCGGGCCCCAGGCGCTGTGCTTGAAAAAATCTTCACAGCGTACACAACCGCTATCAATACATCGTATGCTGTGTGTATGATCTTCAATCCTTCAGACGACTCGGGTGTCCCTAGCCTTTATGTATAGCGCAATCCTTAATCGCCGTATATTCACCTGCATCTTTACCGGATTGGCCTCGGGTATGCCTTTGTATTTGCTTATTCAGTTGGTGCCTGCCTGGCTGCGGGACTCAGGGGTGTCTCTGGCTGAAATCGGCTTATTCGCCCTGGTGGGGCTTCCCTATTCATGGAAGTTTTTGTGGGCGCCACTCATGGATCGCTGGCAGTTACCCTTGGGTTTGCGTCGAGGTTGGATGCTCTTTGCTCAGCTGGGGTTAATTATGGCTATTGGCGCGTTGGGCGGCATAGACCCCCTCAATAATACGCGATTAGTCGCTATTCTTGCCGTCATCATTGCCATTTTTAGTGCGACCCAAGATGTGGCCATTGACGCCTATCGGCGGGAATTACTTCCAGATGCTGAGCTAGGATTGGGTAATTCAATCCATGTACAGGCCTACCGTATTTCGAGCTTAGTACCCGGCTCGCTGTCGTTAATATTGGCCGATAGCCTGCCTTGGGCACTGGTTTTTTGGATAACCGCTGGGTTTATGGCGATTGGCGTAGCGATGTCTCTAGTTGTGGCTGAGCCTCGCCGAGAGGTGATGCCTAACGTCAGTTTGTCGGAATCGGTGGTGGCACCCTTTCGTGAGTATGTCGAGCGACGCGGATGGCAGAGCTTGCTCTTGGCGCTGACCTTTATGGTGGCCTATAAGCTCGGCGATAACATGGCGACTGCACTGGCTACGCCGTTCTACTTGGATTTGGGGTTTAGCAAAACGGAAATAGGCTTGGTGGCGAAACACGCGGCGCTGTGGCCGGCCATTTTTGGTGGCTTGGTGGGTGGCGTACTGATGATTCGCCTCGGTATCAATCGGGCCCTATGGCTCTTTGGTGCCATTCAGCTATCGAGCATCTTAGGATTTGCTTATCTGGCAAGCCAAGGAGCTGTTTTATGGTTATTGGCTGCGGTGATTGGCTTTGAGTACCTCGGTGTAGGGCTCGGTACCGCCGCGTTCACTGCATTTATTGCCCGGGAGTCCAGTAAGACATTTGCGGCCACCCAATTTGCCTTATTTACGGCTCTGGCAGCGTTACCGCGCAGTCTCGCCAATGCCACAACCGGGGTACTAGTCGAGCAAGTGGGGTGGGTAGAGTTTTTTTTACTGTGCGCCGTGGTGGGTATCCCGGGCATGGTGCTGTTGCTCTGGGTCGCACCATGGGGGGGCGATGATTTGCTGCCCGATAGCCCGGTTATCTCGGACTAAGGAGCTTTTTATGCGATGGTTATTACTCCTCTATCCTTGGCTTGAACTGTTAAGCCTCATTCAACTGGGCGTAGAAACCACGGCACTGACAGCGCTGGGTTGGGTTATCGCTATGATGGGCTTGGGTGCCACTATGCTACGCCGTGTAGGAGCCACGAGTATTGCCCGGCTGAGGGAGGCCCAGCGAAGCGGTAGCTTGCAACAGCACCTGTTTGTCGATGACATGGCGGTGGCGGTGGCGGCGTTATTACTTATTATTCCCGGATTATTATCCGACTTCTTTGCCATCGTGGTGCTCATTGGCCCCCTGCGTCGAGGCCTTGGGCGATGGTTGACGACTCGAGCGCCGGCTCAAACGCCCTTTAGCGACCCGGCCCGCGGCCCTGCTCGGGATTCAGCCATGGGTCGAGCAGAGATGCCCCCAGCCGGGGTTACCCTCGAGGGCACGTTTGAGCGTGTGGATGAGCAAGGCGGCGGTGACAAGCCCCGCCACGAAGACAAAAACCAGCACTGAGCCCCCCAACCGTTGGCCGATTCACCGGCAAGATAGCCCTTGCGGCCTGTTTTCAGCGATTTTTTAGCAGTCATACTGAAAGAGTGCTAAAAAATCCCTTGAAACCTGTTTTGCCGTCCCCATATCAGTGATGAACCTCAATAACGAGGTGTTGAAACCCTATTATTAACTGGTGGAGAACATAACCCATGAATATCCGTCCGCTGTACGACCGCGTTGTCGTTCGTCGCAAGGAAGAAGAGCAAACCACTGCCGGTGGCATTGTGTTACCCGGTTCCGCTCAGGAAAAACCCAATCAGGGGGAAGTGGTAGCAGTAGGTGATGGCAAGGTTCTGGACAATGGTGAACAGCGTCCACTGGCCGTAAAGATAGGCGACACCGTCGTCTTTGGCCAGTACGCCGGTAATAACACCATCGAAATTAACGGCGAAGAGCTCATCCTCATGGGTGAGAGCGAAATCTACGCCGTCGTCGAGTAAATCGTCTCGCTAACGAATCTGACATTGAAGGAACAAAATCATGGCAGCTAAAGATGTACATTTTGGCGACAAAGCTCGTCAGCAAATGCTTAAAGGCGTGAACGTTCTCGCCGACGCAGTTAAAGC
>Ga0115557_1000945_pt1 | contig 20025 bp, 12 predicted proteins | sample COGITO_mtgs_1104_FD_87280 | JGI IMG/M metagenome (GOLD analysis project Ga0115557, IMG submission 87280) | Pelagic marine microbial communities from North Sea - COGITO_mtgs_110421 | ecosystem: Environmental > Aquatic > Marine > Epipelagic | place: Germany:Helgoland, sampling site Kabeltonne...
AACGTTACGTCCACCGGCGGCCTGTTATAGTTGAGCGTCTCCCCTCGGTCCCAAATCTAGCCAATTTCTTCCAAATTAAGCACGAAATCACTCTCGCTTTCTCTCCTTCCCCCAACGTCAGGGAGTGCTGTTCTCTTTTTCCTCTCCATCCCGAGGCAGGCCCTCCCAATCCCAACTATGCCTCTCCCTAGCTCGCTGAAGAAGTATGATATCATTTCGACTGTGTCCTCTGAGTTTCGGATTCGGACTCCCTCGGGTGGCATATTCTCTATCCTCACAATCCTCCTTATAACTTACCTCATTGTCACTGAGTCTCGATACAACTTTACTCCCCACCTTGAGTCCCATGTGTATGTGAACAGTAGTTTGCACAGCAGTGTAGAGATTGATTTTGACATCACTTTCCACAGTTTGCAGTGTTCCCTGATCTACCTCGATGCTAGTGACGTCAATGGCCAAAGCCAGAGCTTGCACCTGGATAGAAGGCACCATGTTTATAAGCGCCGCTTGGACAAAGACGGAAATTACATCGACGGGCGCAAGAAAACTCAGCTTGGCGGAACCTTCACCCATGAGGATCACGTTGAGAATGCGAATATCATCAGCTCCTCTGAGGGGGGGGGGACCGACGGCGTTGGTGAGTCGAATGATGATGAAGCAGGGAATAACCCTGATAGGTGCGGGGACTGCTACGGTGCGGGGGAGGAGGGGGAGTGCTGCGACACGTGCGAGGATGTGAAGAGGGCGTACCGACGGAGGGGTTGGACATTCAGAAATGACAAGGGGACCGTGGAGCAGTGCAAGGGGAATAATCGAGAGGTGCTTGACGACCGCAAGGGTGAAGGCTGTCGCGTGAAGGGGAACGTCCAGCTGGAGGCGAGGTGAGTCATGAAATTCACTTTTTACCTGCCACCAAGCACTTGGAAGGGGGGCACTTGAAAGGGGGGGGAATAGAAAAGGGGGTTTTTTCTCGTCTCGCTTTGCTCTCGCTGACCCTCTTCTTTATGCCCGTGTGGTGCTCCTGTTCCTGTTCCTGTTCCTGTTCCTGCTCCTGCTCCTGCTCCTGCTCCTGCTCCTGCTCCTGCTCCTGCTCGTTCTCATATTCTTCCTCGTTCTCATATTCTTACTCTTTCTCATATTCTTACTCTTTCTCATATTCGTACTCTTTCTCATATTCGTACTCGTTCTCGTGTTCCACACACGTTCAGCGGGGGGAACTTTCACCTGGCCCCTGGGAAGAGCATCGAGGCAATGGCTGATGAAGATCCTACTCTGACCTTCCAGGACCTGATTGCGGCGACTTACAAGGAGTTCAATATCTCTCACACCATCGAGAAACTTCGTTTCGGCCAAAAATACCCCGGGGGTACCTACCAGCTCGACGGCGCTAAACGGATAATACAGGACGGGTACGGAATGTACCAGTATTATGTGACCATCGTGCCCACTCGCTTCTCTTACTTGAAGGGTAAAGTGATAGACACCAACCAATACAGCGTGACAGAGCACATGAGGCACGTCAACCCGGGCAGCGCCCGGGGCCTGCCGGGTGTGTTCTTCTTCTATGAGGTCAGCCCTCTCCATGTCATCACACAGCAGGTTACTAACGGGTGGATGAGGTTCTTTACTGGAATTTCGGCCGTGGTCGGGGGCTGTTTTGTTGTCATGAGTGGTATTGATGCTGGAGTGAATGATTTCATGAAGAAAATTGGCGGAGGTGGGGGGCTCGGATTATAGTAGTTGGTTGATTATAATTGGAGCAATTGATGCACTTGATAAACTTGATAAACTTGATGGTATTGATGAATTGATGCAATTGAATAATATAATGGCCTGTGGCTTTGAGAATGACTTCAATTATGGCGAAAAGGAATAGGTTCAAGAGCACGAAGACATCTCTGCATTCGTTTGCGCCACAAAATCACACGCTTGCCATAGTCGAATTATCCAGTTATCTAGTTGTTTCACTCCCGCTCTCACGCAGAGACACACGACACGACCTTGTTCTCTCTCCCCTCACAAAACTCTCTCACACCTCAACATGATTGAATTGCCCCCTTCCAACAATCCTGTGCTTTCTGTGTTTCTCATCACTATCTTCTGAGCCGTAATCCTCAATCGTTACAACCTCCATCTGATCTATCCAGTCCTCGTCCCGTATATTGAGCGCTGGCGTCCACACGCCCTGCGTCGAAACGTTCTTAGCGATAACGGGCGATTTGAACTTCTTGAGCTTCCTCCCAGAGGAATTGTTCAAATTGTTGATCTGCTTGCAGATGACCTCGTCAGTCTCATTCTTCACGCAGATTGTCTTGTCCCAGCCCTTGACGTACTCCCCCCGGACGAAGGGGTGCTTGCCCCGCCGCTGGATTACGTCAATGTTCAGGGTGGGATTTTCTTGGGCAAACTTTCTGAAAAAGCCGTCAGAGGACCCTAAGAAAGCCCGCAGGTGACGGGAGGATCCCGAGTGAGGGCAATATGCTACCGTCAGCTTATGCAGCTGTTTGATACCGTGAGTAGCCATGGGAAGAGCCCGGGATTGGGGTGAAGATGCGATAGGTGGGTGACCAAACACAACAGAGGGAAGAAACAGTGGGCAGTCAAGGGTGCTTAAAAGCTGCTTGGATGGTTTTGGTGGACGCGGCAATCCACTTCTTTTTATTTTAAGGTCAAGAATTGTCTTAAGCCTCAGTGTCACAACCAAAACACCCGAAAAAAGAAAGCAGAAAAGCACCCAACGCTCCCCCCCTTCCCCACCCGAATATTTGAACGTTCGTTTGCGTCTATAGTCCTTGTCTCTCTCACGCACAAAAGAAGAAGCAACATTTGTAAATTCTTGTCAAATTATCAAATAGGAATCTGACCTGGGACAGGATGGCATCTGTTTCCGCAGCGGCAGATGATAAGGTTATGTCGGATTTGAATGCGCTGGGCGATCGAATTACGCTATGTAAGGAATTGATGCAGGCTGGTGAGAAGGATAGTGAGATTCTCAAAGATGTGGTCGGTTTTCTTGAGGCTTGTTGCCCGCGTGTGGTGGATCTTATCGAGGCTGGGGCGACGGGTGCACTAAAAGAGGAGACCTTGATGAAGTGTCTCGCCGTGAATGATGATTTGCTTTCTACCTTGAATGATGAGATGAATGGCACGATTCCCAAAGGTGCTGGTGCTGTTACCTCTCCTGCCCCTTCCCCTGCTCCAGCTCCAGCTCCAGCTCCAGCTCCAGCTCCAGCTCCAGCTCCAGCTCACGGTGTGAAATCAGCTGGAAAGAAAAAAGACCACAGCAATGATCTCCTGCTCTCTGCGGACCCTTCTCTGCAGCCGCCTCAACAACAACTACAGCAACAGCTGGACCCATTTGCTAGCAGCGGGAATGATGTCCTCTTGCCAGCTGCCTGCACACAGCAACAGTTAAATCAGCAACAAACAGCAGCTAAAAACGATGTTGAATCGCAATTCGGGAAGCTAGACATGAGCGGAGCAAAACAGTCACCTCTTTTACGCGCTCCAAGTGGCGGCACAAGCAGCAACAATTTCACAACCAATGATTCAAATGCACTCGATGTGTTCTCGACCCTCCCCCCTCCTATCCCTGTAGCAGCGACAGAAACGACGACAGCAGCAGCCGCGACGAATCCCAAGCCAAAAAGCGACGATGTGAAGGTGGATATTGACCCTTTTGCAGATTTTGTGGGAGATAGATCATCCAATAAGAAGGATTGAAATAATACGTGCAACAATAGGATGGTGTCGTTAGCGACAAACATACTCTTTAAGTCCTTGTCCTTCTTGCGCCTTCTTATCCTTCTTGTGCTTCTTGTTATACTTTTTTATCATCATGAGAAGAAGTTAATAACTTAACGAGAACTCAACTCCACTGTGATCTGATACCTGCTGAATTTTAGTACGATCACTCCCCCTTTCCACCGCTTTTCCCTCTACCACAAGCCTATTTATGATAGGCCCTTCAATAACTTCCGCATCCGTGAAGACAAAATCTAGCGACTGAGGTTTTCTGAGAAGGCCAGGGACAGTAAGCAAAGTTTCTAGCGGTTCGCCCTTTTCGTCAACCTGAGCAAATGTTGGAGTCCAGGTCCCGTCTTCGTTTCTTGTGATGTCTCTTAATCCGCTAGCGCTGAAATTTCTCTCGAAATATTTGTAATCATCGTCACCTCCCTCGCAATTGAAATCACCCATAACCACGGTAATGGCTGTATCCTCTTTGCTCTTCTTCGCCTTGTCCAATAATAATATGTTCATTTCTCCAGCTTGCTTGGACACGGTTGACTCTCCTTCCTCACTCAAGATCTTAGCCATTTTCGTTCTTTCTTTCATGTCTTTCAAGCTCGGTGATGTGTGTGTCGTTAGAACACGAATTTTGGGCTTGTTCTTGTCGACTGTAATTTCCGCGTAAAGGGCCGCTCGATTGACAAAATACTTGTCCCAAATCGTCTGTGCATCATATATTTTCTCGGCGTGATCCGTAATAGGGTACTTTGAGAAAATACAAAGTCCCTGGTCGAACAACATTGCCGGAAGCTTTGGTTTCCCCGTCTTCACGAAGTGATATCCTCGCTTTTTAGCATTCCTGAGCATCCGATTTTTGTTGCTATTAGAACCCCAAAACCAGCTACCGTACATTTCTTGGCACGCAATTATATCGTAAGCCCCTTTGTCCACTATTTCCCAGAAGGCGTGGACCCGCTCCTTCTTATATTCAGTATAATTCTTCCCCAGTACAAAGTGGAGAAGTAGACTCCACCACATTGCAAAAAATTGGCAAGTGACAATCACCAACACTAAACCCGCTGGGATCCACCATACTAACCACCATGTCTGAGGGACAAGTACGCATGAAACAAGAAGAGCAAGGATCAACGTTTTTATTGAGTTGGCAATCAAGGAAACATTGTACTTGTTCCTTGCACCCGGGAGGTGAAGGCACAGGTTAATGGTAAGTAATTTCAGACAGGACGGCTTAAGATCGGACGGCTTAAGATCGGAATGTATAGCCGTAGTTGTTTCGGGGGAAATAGTTGCCATTTAATCGTGTAAAAAATCGTGATCTGATGGGGTTTATGATTAAAAAAAAAGTAAAAATCGTGATCTGATAGGGTTTATGATAGTTTTAGTTTTCTTCACGGGAGTTTGGCCCGGAGTTTTGATACATCATCTCGCACTAATCAACTAAGTGACCAAATGGACTATATTCAAGTCGGTTTTTCTTCAGCAAAATTGTAAAGTTGTAATTTAAGTAACTTTTCTCCACGTGGCTTACTTCTCCCTCCTGGATTCTCGTGTTCTCCTAGTCACCTCTCCTGCTGTTGCTGCTTCTCGTGGGCATCAACAAGTTTCCTGTAGAGGCTTTGGGTATTTTTCAACAAATCAGCCGGCGGGTCAAACTCAGCACACTTGCCATCGTCCATGACGAGGATATAATCACTGTCCATGATGGTGTTTATTCTGTGGGCGATGACAATTTTAGTTGCATATCTGAATTGCTCCTTCAAGACCACCTGAATTTTTGCGTCACTGTCGTTATCGAGACTGGCGGATGCCTCGTCCATGATTAAGATTGACGCGTTGGTAAGGAGTGCTCTGGCAATGACCAAGAGCTGTCTCTGTCCAACGCTGAAGTTCTGGCCCTCCTCTAAAACTTCGTCATCAAGTCCTTTGATCCTCCCACTACCTTCTCCACCGCCATCAGCATTGTCTATGCCCAAGCCGCACCTCATCAGCACGTTTTTCAATACATCGTCGCTGTACTGGTCGAATGGGTCCAGGTTACTCTTGATTGTCCCGCTAAATAGGACCGGATCTTGGGCTATGACCGCTACCCTGCTGCGAAGCGTATTCAAGCCTACGCTCCTAGTGTCCACACCGTCAATCATTATTCTCCCGCTTGCCACTTCGACTAACCGAGTCAAGGCCACCATGAGACTGCTCTTTCCCGCTCCTGTCCTACCAACCACGCCAATACTACTCCCTCCCTTAATATTCAGGTTAAGACCCTTGAGCACCAAGGGAAGTCCATCTCGGTAGCGCATGCAGACGTCCTGGAAAATAATCTCCCCCTTCATCGGCCATGACCCGCCGCCCCCTAGACCCGTGTCTCCGTCCAACTTCAGCGGGGCCTCTGGAACAATGTGTTTGAACTGCTCGATGCGCTCAACTGCCACCATGTTGGCCTCCAGATCGCTGCTCATTCTCACACTCCAATTAAGGCTCTGCGTGACGCTGAGAGCAAAACTGATAGAGAGGCCCGCCGCACCAGCAAATGTCTCGTCGCCCCCGTATTTGCTGTGCTCCAAAACCGCACAGAAAGCTGCCAGAAAAATTATGAAAGTACCGACCATTTCCAGCCGGACTGCCAACCAGCATTGCGCGCTGAAAGTCAAAAAGTAAGCCTTCTGCTGTGTGTTCAGTAGTCGCAACATCTTGTTTTGCAGGCGCCCACTAGCCTTGAATGCCCGAATTGTTGTCACACCGTCCAGTGTCTCGCCAAAAAGGCTGTATACAGGACTTCTGCTCACGCTATCAAGCCTCTTGAGCTCCCTGTACGTCTTAGTAAAGTACCTCTCCTGGATCTTGTAAAAAATAATAATTGGAACAAGCGCGATCATGAACCAAGGCGTTATGACGCTGATGACAACTACAGTCCCGATAACGGCAAAAATTGTTGAGAGGTAGCTCCGAATTGTCTGGGGTATCTGCTCGTCGAGCGTGTAGATGTCCTTGCTAAAACGGTTTACGATCCTGCCAACTGGTGTGGTGTCAAAGAAACTCATGGGTGCCCTCAAAATACTATCCAGCAGCTGAGTGAACATGACCCTGCTGGCCTGGATACTCCGGAAGAATACAAAGAGCTGGCGGGTAAATACGGCAATGCAAATGGCAATATTAATGCTCGCGTATATGCTCAGAAAATAACCCTGCGAGTGCTTAGCGCCGTGCTCGCTCCAATAACTGAGCCACCACCGAGCGCTCACATTCAACGATTCAACGCCCAAATAGCACAAGATAATTGCAATTCCCACGGTTATGCCCCCCGCAGCGACTGCCCACGCTTTGTAAACTTTAAGCCCTACGCTGCCGACCTCCCTCTCTTTCATCTCATCCGTCATTAGTGCTTGCTGTTTCTCAAGCTTGAGCTTGGGCTTCTCCTCTGATTCGAGGTCGAGAGATTTTTTCGGAGATTTTTTAGGTGAAGGGGGTTGGGAAGGTATGCTACTGTCGTCGCTATTTATATTCGTAGGGGTGGTACCGCCATTCTGTAATTTGGGGGGGGAGTCGTCGTCAATACTCAATTCAATGAGCTCTCCTTCTTCGCTCTCCTCTGCCGCACCGTTTTTTGTCGACACCGCACTGGAATCGTAAATGCTGTGTAGAAGGTTCTTGAAAGCTCCGTTTTGGGCGACGAGTTCGCGATAAGTCCCCATCTCCTTCACTCCACCATCATCTAGCACCACAATTTTCGTCACGCGGGGATGGCTCAGAAATTGCAAAGCATTGGTGACCAAAACTACACTGCTCTTTTTTGGCGTATCCAAAAGAGTGTTCACAATGCACTGCTCGAATAAGTGCCTTCCAACGTGCGCGTCAACTGCAGACAACACGTCGTCAAGCAAATACAGGTCCGCAGCGTGGTAGACAGCACGAGCGAGAGAGATACGAGCCTTCTGTCCACCAGACAAATTTATCCCTTTCTCTCCGATTTCGCACTGGTCACCGTTAGGTATAGTTTCCAAGTCAGGCAAGAGCGCACAAGCACTAAGCGCTTCGTCATAGCGCTCCCTGTCAAGCGATGTGCGCCCGAAGGATATATTATTCTGGAGGGTGTCATTGAAGATAAAGGGGGTCTGCGCGGCGTAAGCGACTCGGCCTCTGACCGAGACGCCGGTACCATTGGATAGGACCCTCATTTCGCCCAATATGCTGTTGAGTAGCGTGCTTTTCCCACAGCCGACGCCCCCAACGACGGCAATGAAATCGTTGGGTTCAACGGTGAAATTGATTCGACGGAGAGTCGACATGGACATGGACATTGACGAAGGGAACTCGGGTTCGGAGGAGGGCGATGGCGTGGGAGACAACTTGTGTTCTAATCGGGATATATGTGATTCGGCGTCTACTAGCTGCGATTTCAACAATTTGAGCTCCCAGTCCGCTGGCGTAAACTGCCTGCCAGCCCCTTTATTGTCGCCGTCACCACCCTCACCGTCATCGTCTTCTTGGAAACGCTTGGCCTCATATACAAAGGAAGAGTTGTCGATATTCACTCCATTATTGCTCAAGCTTCCCTTTTCGATAGGCTGCCATTCTTCGCTCAACAAATAAGAGCTCAGGCGATTGATACTGATGTTCGCTTCTACCAAGTTGTTAATGACGCGAGGGAACATGAAGAGGGGGAAGCGCAAGATCTCGAACAGCGCCAAACTCGTCAATGCCGTCGCCACATCTAGGTCGTGACCCGTCAGCGTATAGGTTGTGAAGGTTGCGACAGCGACTAGCAGCGGAACAGCGTTCCATAGCGTACCCGAAAAGGACTGGATTATAGCGTATTCCCTCAGTAGCTCGAGCTCCACTGAACGAAGCTCTTGAATTTTTCTTTTGAAGGGTTGCTCCCACGCTTGTAACTTGATCACTTTCATTCCCGTGAGAATCTCGTTGTTAACTTTCAGGCGCGCATCCTTCTTCTTCATGAGTTTCTTCTGCACCTTTCCCATCATTTTAGCGACCTTTTTTGTCAAAGGAATAGAAAGGAAGATAACACAGATTCCCGCTATGCAAGAGCTTCCAAGCTCGCGCCACAAGAAAAACACAGCAAAGGTGATCTGCATTACAGAATACCAGATGGCGTGGAGATAAGGGGTAAGGTCCTGCAGGCGTTGGGCATCCACACTCATCAAATTGCTAATCTCCCCTGTGGTCCGAGACATCCTGGCAGATTGAGATATTGTTAGGGTCTTCTGATAAACCTGGACAATCACTGCTGAGCGAAGGCGAAGTCCACAGCGGTAGCACTGGAAGAAATACTACAAGTGCAAGAGGTGGAATGTGGTAAGGGATGAATGTTCAATTGAAAATGCGGTGAATAGTAAAAATGTGTGCTGGTGGAGATATTTTTTACCACTAACCTGCCTCAAGCAAATGCTCATAGTGAGCTGGCTACAAGTAACCACAAAACACAGGAGCAAGCCCTTCATGATGGGAGCGTCGGCATCTTTGAAAAAATTAATGAGGGCCTTGAGTACCTGCGGGCCAACGAAAACGTTGAGATCGTGAATTAGCTTCAGCAGCCCGGCACGGAGGAAAGGCTTGGAGAAGGAGGACCAAAGGGACATGGTCAGAGAAGGGTGACTGGGTGCAGGGGGGATTAGGAATGAAGGAACCAAACGTCTAAAAATTGATTTCTTCTCGGATTTGGGTGACGATCCATTCTCATTCTCCTTCCCCTTCAGAATAGACTCTTCCCAGTTTCGCTGAAATGTATCCCTCACTTCTTCAGTCCTATCATTCTTCATTAAGTCAATTAAGTCCTCTGGATTCAGCTGGTTGTTCAGGTTTCCTAGGTTTAGCAAAGGCTTCATGAATGAAAATGTGAGTGTGCTCAGTAGCGCAGAGAATCTGTTCGTTGAATTGACTGGGGAGCCAGGAGACATTTGGGGGTCGAGATTCACAGGAGATGCTTCCTCCGCACTGCCGTCGCTACCATCCGAATCAGATCCGTCAATGGTAAAGGAGGAATCTGAAGATGAAGAAGATAACGGTTCACCAAGCTTCGCGTACCCATTCTTCTTGCCCTTCCGTGCCCCCATTCTTTGTATTGGAATTGAATTTTGGCGGATTTGTTGTTGGTTTTTTCTCGTGATTTTTCACTTTTTACATCTCTATTTGAACGGCAACTAAACTCGCTGAAAAGCGTGATTCACTCCTGAGAAGATGGGAGGCACATTATCTTCTCTAATATTCCGCCCGCCTGCCCCGCCTACGTATGATCTACCTCCTGGAAGTCTACAAGAGGTTGCAAGAGTTCGCTTGGCGTCTCTTGAAAGCGACTGCGAAGCAAGTGATGCAGAGAGCAATGATGGCGAGGAAAGCTACGATTATGTCGTCGAAGGTGGGTCTAGTAGCCTCGATGAGAACGTGTCGTGCTTTCCGGGATTGTCAACTTCATCTTCGATTGTTCCAAACAATTGCAATGAAAACAACGGAGAGGGGAAGAACTTTTCGATACTGTTCGAGGTACCGACGTATCGATTCAGGACCGGCAGCAACAGCAGTTGTAATAGTAATGATGGCATGAAAAACTATGAAAACTCTCCTCCTTCTACTTCCTTTGCGGCAAAGTACAAATCTAATATACACATGGTGGGTGTTCCTACAACATGTACGGCAACGAATGGAACAATAACTGCCGTCTTCTTCCCACATTCCCTGTCCCGTGGAGTGACACTTCTCTATGCTCATGGGAACGCCGAGGATTTGGGTACTCTTAGTGTGTGGCTCGAGGAGGTGGGCAGAATTTTGAAGGTCAACGTAATAGGGTTTGATTATCGAGGGTATGGCAGATCGACATTCTCAGAGGGTCAGGTTTGCGAGGCGAGCATTGATGAAGATATGCAGACTATTTATTTATGGGCTTGTCTAAATCTTCACCTGAAACCGCATAAATTGATTCTGTACGGTAGGTCGCTGGGGGGATGCCCTGCTACAAAACTCGCTGGAGCATTATCTGACAATAAATTTCAGGGGGGCAGTAGTCAGATCGAGGGGGTGTCCAACGAGGTGTTGCGCTCATTGTTCGAGCGTGTGAGAAAAATAATAATTAAAACGAGCAACGGCAGGCAGGCTGTAGGGGGGCTCATTTTACAAAGCTCCATGAAATCAATACTTCAGACAAAACTCGACCTGCCATTCTTGGGAGGAAGGAAACCCAGGAGCGACGAATATAGGGGGCGTGAAATGAAATTGGGGGGAGACTCCTTCAGTACTCAAAGTTATATCGGTTTCGTGCGATGCCCAATATTGATCATCCACGGCAGTAGTGATAGTATCGTTCCTCCCTCGCACGCTCGAACCCTGTATTCATTGGCTTGTGAAGCCCGCGACAAGAGATGGGAGCTGAAGCAACAGAAACTTGCGCTCACGGGGAAAGAGGATGGATTCGTTGGCTGGCTACGTGAAGTCAAGGAAGAACGAAAGCAATGGCGGGAGAAAGGAAATGAAGAAAACGAGCCCCCTCCACCCCCTACGCCAATGGTAACCACAAAGATGAACAGTGCTGCTACCGAAATACTTCCTGTAAAGCTTTATTTCGTCCCTAATTCAGGTCACAACAATGTGCAAAGTGTTGCAGGTCTCGAACTCAACAAAAAATTGCGAAGCTTTCTCATTGAATGTCTCGAGTATAATGCCAAAAATGCTGACAGCGGTTAGCTTAGCTTATAGAACAATTCTCTTGTTTCTTTTTTTTCGTTTGCCGTTGTTGGTCATGTCGACTCTGCTGTTCCTGCTGTTGCTGCTGTCGGTGGTACTGGTCTTCCTCAAGCTGGAATTGCCGGGCCAACTGCTCGTCAGATGACAAAACTGCCGCCCGTGATTCGTCTGCTCTTGGTAGCACCGCAATGTCTACTTCCGATGGAATCGATACCACAGTTCCGACGGCAATCTCCTCCACTTTGCCATTCTCGTTAAACCTGTTCATTTGGTCACGATAGGACTCCGTTATCGCGGCAGAAAGACCTCCGTCATCGCCAATAGCGTTCTCGACTCCGCTCCCCAGTTCCGCCGTGATAAAGTGAGAGTCCGCGTATTCTGTGTCGCCGTTTATATTCCCAAGTTTTTCCCATGTGATATTTGATTTCAGAAAACCCTCGTCAGTCACAAGTAGATATAGTTGGTTGCCGTCAAAAAATGCCGCAGAGAAGTGATTGTTGCGAAAAAAACAATAAAAACCGCTCGCTTTGAGGTTTGAGTGCAACTGCTCCAGGCCGAAGTAGGTTAACTGCGCGCTGGTAGCATCGATAAACTCCCTCGCGATCTGGATCTTGTTCAGTTTCGACTCCAAAATTAGTTTCTTCTCACGGAGATTTTCGAGTTTTGATGACAGTGAGTTCATCAGGGAATCTTCTCTACTTCGTGGTGAATATTCTTCCTTCTCTTCTTTTTCTTTGTCGTCTGATGGTGAATCTTTCTCTTCCTCCTCGTCTTTTTTCTCTTTTTTCTCCCAGCTTTTCCCACCTCTTTCGTCCTCATTCTCCCCCGCCTTTGCATCGCCAGTTTCGTTTTCGCTATTTCTAAGGAGCAGTTTTTCAACTGCTATGATTTCCTTCAAGTCTTTAGCAGCTTGCTCTTCTTCCTCCAAGAGTAATATTTCGCCTTTAATTTCCTCCAGCAATTTGACCGTCTCCGCCTTTGAGATTATCATCTCAACAACTTGATTATAGCTGAGATCACCGATTGCGTCATGCGTTGCGGCGTCCTGCTCATCGAGCAGCCAGCCGTGTACTAACAGTACGTTGAAAAAATCAAATGCGGCGATCTGGTTCGTGAATTCATATCCTGAGACACCTTGAGTAAATTTGACGTTGATGTCCAATCCTTGAGCAAGACTGGGCAGGATCTCCAGTATCTCGTTAATCTCAAACGACTGAGTATGCATTTTTGTCTGACTTGCAGTATGGTCTACTGGAGAAGAGGACGCTCGACGTAGCGCATAATTCGCAAGGAGAGTGATGAGCTCTTCCAAAGTGATGACTCGTCTATTATAGCAATCAGAAGGCAAGGAGATAATCTGCTTCAGGAGCAAAACGTTTGCAATAGCGAGGAGCGGACAAGGACCGTTATTGTTTTGGAGAATGATAGTTGTCTTTTGGTCGAAAAATACTATCTCTTTCACAACAAACTCCATGTGGGATTGTGACAAACGAGAACAATTCAAACCCTGGTCCTTGCTCAGGATGGTTACGTTTTCTTGTGAGCCTCCAAGATTCTGTGAAGGGAGGAAGGGAGAGAGTTGTCACCAGGTGACAAAATTGGATTTCAGGGAGTGAAATTATAAGAAATAAAAATTTCGCCAAATGAGTGAGACGAAAAAATAAATCAAAAAAAAAAAAAAATCAAAAAATCAAATTCTTCACTGACATGAAAAACATTACTTAAAAACTTACAAAAACAACAAAAAATAATCAACGGCCAAGAAGAACCCACGCACACCACCATAATGGTTTCAAAGGCAAAGTTTGAGATCGAGAGCAAGCCGTCATCACCAGCAAAGGGAGGACACAAGAAGGGGCATGGACGACAAAGAGGATCCAACACGAAGCGATGTCTGGTGGGAGTGGTTGTCGCTGCCGTGCTCTGTGGTGTTGTGTTTGGAGTGGTGCGTGGAAAAGATAAAGAGGGGGACGACTTTCTTCCTCCTATTGTTGAGGATGACGTAATCCATGAAGTAGCTATTTCCACGCCTTCTGGAACGAGCCGTGAACTAGAAAGGGGTACAGTAAAGCTGGTAAAGTCGGGGGATGCACTTACATCAGATCTGGTCACTTTAGAGTGCAGGGAGAAAAATAATCCAAACAGTGTGTACCAACAGGGAGGCCGTTCGTACGACGGAAGAGACTTTGAATCGTCCCCTCCCCTCTTTGTTTCCTTCACCTGTGATGAGTGCAATGCGGGTACCCCTTGTGTGTGCACGATGAAAACCCCGGAGACGAAAACGTGCAGGATCAAGTCCTACGAGATTGCCGGTGGAGAGCCTACAGCTGCCCAGCGTGCTGCCAGGTTCCTCTTGAAAACTACCTTTGGGCCGACGCAGGCAGAGATTGACAACTTCCCTGCTACCAACAAGGAATACTTTGAAGCCCAAGTTGCCAAGGCTGTTGGAAGCCACCGGCAATACTACCGAGAAAATTCGAATGATCGGAAGCTGTCAGCAACGGCAAGCGGAGATCTTGTTAAGCCCTGCGATGTCAAGTCTCGCTGGAGTCGGTACATTTTCAGCAACAGCGATGTTGGGGGTAGCTTTACAACGACCCCGGGCTCCCTCACTGTGACCACGATGTACGGGACAAAATCGACAGAATTGGGTATCACCCCTTGTGACAGCGCTGGGGCGCCACCTTACAACATTTGCGTTGTTGAAAACACAGGGGAAGACTTTGGAGGGCTAGTCTATTACGGCGAGGACTGCTCGTGCCAAATGGCAAATTTGAACATCACCTTGACAACGCCCCCGCCAGGAGATATTGTCGACAGCAGTGGTGATTTGGTAGATCTAACGCCTCCTGTGGTCGGAGCGGCGCTGTTGAACACTGTCGATGATGATTGCGTGCCTCTTTCGCATGCCAAATCGTATGCCTACATGAAAAAACGGAACTCGGACGACCACTGGTATTTGTACGACCCTCGCCAGCGGCTCCACGATAATGACTCGAGTAGTTCCCCTCCGACGAATGGGATGTGCGAAAGTGTCCAGAAAACGTTCCTAAATGCCCACAGTTGCGTCCCAGCTGCGAAAGAATGCTCGCCCCGCATGTACACGCGTGACGTTGAAATTATACTGACACCAGAACTCCTTAGAAAGTATTTCACCTTAAGTGGAATGCCAGTTCACTACATGACAGGCTTACGTCTCGACGAGGAGAAGAAAAATCAGTTGGCTTATTCTGACGCAGCGGTCTGTGAATCGAAAAGGGCGACTCGTTGGCTTCGAGAAGTCGGTGCTTGCGGCGGTGATGAGACGCCCGTAGGTGGCGATTTGGACTCGACGACGAAAGCGTTCTTGGCGAAACAGCTCAATGCCAGCAGTGCAAATGAGAATAATGACCAATTGACGGTGATAGATATCCCTGTTGCTAAAGATGAGGACGATTGTGTTCTTGCCAAGGCTGGCGTAAAAATCACTGTGGAGGAGGGAGACAAGACTTACTGCTATGAGCAAGTGCATGAACACACACACAATGTGTACGATTTTACGGCCTGGAGCGCCAGTCACCCTGGTAACGTTCAGGCTAGAGACGGATTTAGGTCAAACCCGATTGATCGGAAGGCTTGGGTTGAGGGAGTCACGGAGTTCCATTTTCCCTCTTGGCACGAGATGAGTAATTGGAGTACCCATCAGCGCTCTACGAGCATGTTCAGTCAATGGAAGATTGGAAAATTGTACGAAAAGATCAATTTCGCCGACCTTCCGACCTTCGCCCAGACGGCAGAGATCGCGGCGGAGGTTGGCGCTATGATCATGGCAGATAGGGTTGATGATTACTATGAGAGTTGCGGCTCGCCCTACGAGGTGGCCAATGATCCGGCCAAGGGAGCGCGCTATACCCTCACGAGTGAGGAAAAAGACCAGGTCAAATTTGCTAGCAACGAGCTTGACCAGTACATGGGCGGCGGTAGCTTCGCCCAAAACGGCAAATCGCAGGTCTGGCTTAACAAAGTGCTCAAAGGGGATGATCAACTGCGTCAAAGGGTAGCATGGGCACTCTCGCAAATTTTCGTCATTAGCGAGGACGGTGTGAATAAAGCTCGTGAGAATGAGGTGTTTCATACTTTCTACGATATCTTCGTTCGCAACGCGTTTGGAAGTTTCTTGGACATTCTGAGAGAGGTTAGCTACTCCCCCACGATGGGGATTATGTTGACTTTTTTGGAAGGCCAGAGCTTACAATTTAACCAAGCGAAGGGAAGCATGGTCTACCCAGATGAGAATTATGCTCGCGAGATCATGCAACTGTTCACAATTGGACTCTTTAAGCTGAACATGGATGGAACAAGGATGACCGACGAAAATGGAGAATTTATACCCACGTACACCAACGATGATATCATGTCTCTTTCGCGGGCCTGGACCGGTTTTACAAAAGGGGTCGAAAGAGGTAACATTGAGAACAGAGACGGGGACGGAACCTGGAATGAGCTCGATCCGATGAATTTGAACGAAATGAAGCGAGACAAGTTTCCTAAGAGGGGGCTCGACGGGCACTTTATCGGTGACGGTTACCCTCTCTGCAGGGACTTACCGTCCCGGCCGTTTTTGAAGAAGGGCGCCAAATATCGCTTCTTGGGGTCGTCCTACTACCCGGAACTCAAGATCAGACCGGGTGGCAATTTTGACGTTTATGACACACCAGGTTTGAAGCGCTTCAACGTCTCCTCGACCGACAGCAATCTGGGGAGGTTTCTCTATAATGATGGCAACTTCCATTCCATTGCTACTGTTACTGCAAACCTCGACTGTACCGACCACGAGTGTGACGTCGAAACTGTCAATGTCATCGAACTACTGATAAAAAACCAACCCCCGGCTTACTATGAGTATATTCAGGTCCCCTGCGTCGAATTCACCTTCTTTGAGGGAGGTCACATAGCCTCGAATAAAAACCTAAAAAACACATTTTGTGCGGATGCACGATTGCCAATGGCCCTAGGAGGGTGTTGCCACGGAGATGTGGATACTGCTCTCTATAGGAGGAAAAGAGTCAATCTCGTTTGTCGGGATACATACTGGAACGAACGAACGACGTGGAACAAGGTGGTGGAGCGATGTGAAGCAAAGGGCTTGACAGTCTGCCAAACGCACCTAGAGAGTGGGGGGGAGCATGCGGGCCCAGACGTTTTCAACTCTGCCATGGACGGGTCGTGTTTCCTGGATGACACTATCAAGCATTGGATGTCCACAGGATGTGAAACACAAGTTCAAGTCTTTTCAGACGGATCGGTGAGTGTCGTTCACCGAATGGATGAAAAGTCAACCCACGAGAATCGGATGTTTGAAGTGAAAGCTGAGAGTGCGACTTCGTGGAAAGTCGATTTTATGGTTGACGGTGATGCTATTGACTTCGATGTACCCGCTGGTTTGTACAATGCTACCGTGAACGACGACGAGATCGCCATTACAAATATGAATGCCTTTGACCGTGAGAAGCTCTACATCGGTGCTCCCGACCCCGAATCTTTCGACGTTGGTTTCTATTCGATCAGCAATACACTATCTACCCCAGATGTTACTGTTTGGACGGCGGCTGGGGAAGAGGGGGTTCTTTCTGCCTCAACCATTTTCGAAATCATTCCTTTCCACGGGGATACTCTCTACTATAAGAACGTGAAGTCAACCGTCTCTTTTGAGCTTGACGATTCTAAGGTCGTCACTTTCCGGAACACTCCCACTCTTGTCAGCGTTGTCGAGTTCAGCGTGCAGAAGGCGATGGACGAAACGGAAGCTGTGATCAAGCACTACTTCCACCACCCCAACACCGCCCCCTTTATTGCAGATTTTTTGATAAAGCGCTTCACGAGTTCGAATGCATCTCCCGCCTACACACTCGCCGTGGCAGAAGCGTTCACGGACGGAATATATGACGGCATCGGGGGAGGCTCTTATGGGGATTTGAAGGCGACGATGGCAGCGGTTCTGCTGCATCCTGAGGCAAATGCCGAGTCGTTGACTTTGGACCCAAACCACGGGAAGTTGCGAGAACAGTTGTTGAAGGTCGTTCAATTATTACGTTCTCTTGAGTTCAACCCAGACAACGGTCGCGACGAACCCTCTTTCAACGATATGACAACGAAGATTGGCATGGCCGCATACGAGTCACCTTCGGTGTTCAACTTCTTCCAGAACGATTACTCAGCAGACGTTGCCGCTGTCGCTAAGATCGTTGCTCCCGAGAGTCAGATTTTGTCGACCCCTACAGTGCTCGGCTACATCAACGGCGTCCTGAGCTTGTTCGAGTTTGGTTTTAGCAGCTGTGACTCGGGCTTTGGGATCAGAAACCAGAAAAACGGCGACTGTTGGAGAATTAGGAATGGAAATGAGGGCTTCAATAAAGAAGACTATTGGGGGGGGAGTGTGACCTTCGCCCCAAGCGGCGGGCCAGAAGTTTTGTTAGAAAAACTAGATCTATTACTGAATGGCGGGCGGCTGAGCGAGAAAAGTCGGGATGTGATTTTAAACGCCATGAGGGAGAGTGCTGGAGCAGGGAGGGATAGCTTGGTGACAGCTTTGGAGTTGATGGCGGCTAGCCCTGAATTTCAGGTTGAGAATGCCCTACATGAGCCACAATCAAAGCGTGAAGTGGGAGACACCACCACGGAGGAGGATGATGGCGAGATTTTCGACGCAGACGATTACAAGGCGATCATCTACATTTTTATGCCAGGCGGGATGGACTCGTACAATCTTTTGATCCCCCACAGTGAATGTACCGGAGAGTTTGACTTGCAGCAACAATATCAAGATGTGAGGACTGACGTGGCACTGAGCAAGGCTTCTTTACTGCAAATTGATGGAGAGGGTCAGGCTCAGCCTTGTAATAAATTCGGCATCAACCCCGCTGCCCCATATTTGAAGACGCTTTACGACGAAGGCGATTTATCCTTTGTAGCTAACATCGGGACTCTCATCGAGCCGCTGGCGGACAAGGACGAGTACAAGAACGCAAACAAGCAGATTCCCAATAATCTCTTCGCTCATAATTCTCAGCAGGTAGCCATCACAACTGCGCACGCACAGGATACCTCGAGCGCAGGCATTCTCGGCAAGATCAAGGACGCAATGCGTGCTTACAATAGCCAGGGGGGCAGGAAGGAGTCCACGCACAGCTACTCAATCGAGGGAAACCAACGCGCAGTTGTTGGAGAAGCTGGAATTTCACCCGGAGCAAAAATTATATCGAAGAATGTTGGTGTCATACCCTTCGACCAGCACAATGTGTTGCCGCACTTGAAGGAGCCCCTGCTGGAGTTAGTGAGCAACGTTAGCAAAGGAGTTTTCGCCGAAACTTGGGCAAGCATGGTGGAAGACTCGGTTATCAGTGCAGAGAAGCTTGCGAGCAAATTGGAGGATGGTGGGGAGTTGCAGCAAGAGTTTGCAGCCGCCCACACGGCGGATCCATCGAATCTGGCCAAGCAGTTGGAAAAAGTAGCCAATGTTGTGGCAGCCCGGAGTGTGTTGAAGGCCAACAGAGATTTGTTCGTCGTCCAGATTGGGGGTTTCGACACGCATAACGATGCCACGGAGACGCTGACTACGCTGCTTGGAGAAATCAACGAGGCAATGGTGAGCTTAGTCGAAGAGCTTAAGCTGCAGGGTGTATGGGATCAGACAACCGTAATATCTGCCAGCGAGTTTGGCAGAACTATGAACAGCAACGGCCTGGGAACTGACCACGGGTGGGGCGGTAACATGTGGCTGGCGGGGGGAGAAGTTGATGGGGGCAAGATACACGGACAATACCCTCGAGACATTAGACCCGAGTCATATCTTGATTCGGGCAGGGGAAGGATTATTCCGACTACTCCATGGGAAAGCATTTGGCACGCTGTCGCCCAGTGGTTCGGCGTCGAGGGCGGGGAAGTCATGCAACGCGTACTTCCCAACATCGAAAATTTTCCAGACATTTTTGGAGAGGGGGATATATACCAATAAAGGGTTTTAAAAATTTTGAACAATGTAACAATAACCACACACCCCCCTGTTTTAGATAATACTTTAGTTCTACTAAGGAAATCCTCGACCTGAAATCTGGATCTTCCCCCTTTTTTCTCCCCGGAAGTCTTGGAGGCATTATTTGTAATACAATTTTCTTTCATAATATTATATAAATATATAATGTAATTATTTTGAATCTATAGAATTCCAATAATTTCATAATATATATTATAATTTTATATATCTAAAAAAATTATTTTTTATTATTAAAAATAATAATGAATTTTGTGAATTTTTTGAAAATTATTTCATTCAAAAAAATTATATATATATAAATTTAGTATGATTAAAGAATATTGTTTATCAAACATGTATTTAAGTAAACGAAATTTCAATTTTTTCAAGCATTTTCTTGAATTGCAGCGTTTATTATTTATAATTGCAGCGTTTAATATTATTATCTAACAGGGGGGTGTGTGTGGTTATTGTTACATTATTATCCAACATTGGTTAAGGTAAGACAAGTTAACAACATGTCTAAATCACAATGTTGTCCGCTCTATTGCCATGGCGGCGGGCGTAGAGCTCCA
>Ga0115557_1000947_pt1 | contig 20014 bp, 17 predicted proteins | sample COGITO_mtgs_1104_FD_87280 | JGI IMG/M metagenome (GOLD analysis project Ga0115557, IMG submission 87280) | Pelagic marine microbial communities from North Sea - COGITO_mtgs_110421 | ecosystem: Environmental > Aquatic > Marine > Epipelagic | place: Germany:Helgoland, sampling site Kabeltonne...
CTTCTTGGCAGAGTTTGAAAAGAATGTGAAGGTTTTGAAGTGGTGCGTCGTGGCAGGGGAGGTTTTAGGGATAGAGGTTGGAAAGGGGAATGTTGTAGTTGCTGCAGCGACGAGGGCTGCAACGACAACAAATGCAATGACGGCGGAGGCGGCAACGATGACGGTTGGAGATTGCGATAGCGATAGCAATAGCGATAGCGATAGCGATAGCGATAGCGATAGTGATAGCGATGAGTGCGATGAGGAGGAAGGAGGACACCCTTATGATGGGTTGTTTTCACTTGTTTCGCGTTCATATAGCGAGTTCTCTTCCGCTTTCGAGTCTGGTCCGGGCTCAGATTCCACGACAAAAATGACAATGACAACGACATCGACAACGACAACGACAACGACAGCAGCTAGAGGGACGGATACTGTCGGTCTCTATCACAACCCGCCCGACTCGACTCCCTTCCTCCTCCATAATTTCCGTTCCCCGGTCCTGATAAATAGCCTCGCCCACTCTTTCAATCCCCTCACCCTGCTCCTAGGGCACGATAGCGGGCTCGTCAGCTCTCTTTCTTTCAATCCCAAACCTCTGTCTAGCCCTGTTTTCTCCCCTTCTTTCGCCCTTGGCTCAGCCCCTCAAACTGTAGGCCCTTGCACCCTCGCCGCTGCTTACCTTCACGAAAACAGAAAATCTGGTAGCCCAGACAAGGAAACACACGCGAAGACTGTTTATGTATACAATCCAAAGCCGCAGCCTGTGGTGCAAGCAATCTCTTTAACGAATCCCGCTAATGTCGTAGGAAGGTGGAGGTTGGCGGGAAGCGTTGTTGAGGAAGGGTATGGAATACCTGTAACAACTGACAAGAGGGTGGGGAGTAGCAGTAATTTTGCTGGTGGTGCTGGTGGTGCTGGTGGTGCTGGTGGTGCTGGTGGTACTGGTGGTGCTGGTGATGCTGGTTCTGATGGGGCTTCTGCAAAACGCTGTTTGATGCACGTATCGAATATCGGTGAAAGGGCTGGCGGTGACCCCCGTGACTCATTGGTGGTTGTGTCCAACACAAATCCTCGCGCCTCTACAGAGCAAATGTACATATCAGTCCACAGGACTTTGGGAGCTTCGGAGAGGAAAAATAACAATAATAGAGAGAGGAATGGAAGATGGTTCACTGGATGCGGTGGGGGCTGGTTTGAGACTTTGCTGCCCGAAGGGACTTTGTTGCCCGAGGGCGCCTCGCTGCTAGAAAAGCCCTCGTCTTCAAACATCCCTACCTCAATCACCACTGTAATACCTGTGCCACCACAAAATCAGCGGAGGTTCGATACGCTGGAGCCATTGCCGCAAAGAGTTACTGGTATCTATGCTATGACCCCCCTATCCCTATTGTTTGTGTCAATTTCTGTAGGTCTTGGAGTGTTTGAGAGATGTGCCATCAGGGTATTTAATCTTGGTGCGGTTGAGCGGGGGAAGGGCATTGGCGAGGAGGTCCTTGTGACGAGGATTTACGCTGATGAGGAGCCTAATGAATTGAACGCTGTCGTGCAAGGTGTCAGCGAGCTTTTCGTCCCGGTCAAGAGGGGGGACTGGGAGGTGGAGACGGAGACGGAGACGGAGGAGGAAGTAGAAGAAAAAGAAAAAGAAATAGAAGTAGAAGAAGATGATGATGATGATGATGACGATGATGACGATGATGACGATGATGACGAAGGAGAAAAGGAAGCTCCATCGGTGGAAGAACGGGTCAACTCCCCACTGTATGAGCTCCGCTTTCCTCCGCCGCCTGACAATGCAAAAGCAGATTATAAATAGATTTATGAAGCCGGCAACTTAAACCCAAAAAAATATAACAAAGAGCCGCCGTGTCGTACAAAAAATGCGCTTCAATAATTGACACTTCTACTTTTTTTCACTTCCTTCTCCTTCCACTGTCGGTAAAACTCCCCTGCCTTGTAAGAACTCCTCACCATCCTCCCACTCACGACGTACTCGAAGCCCATGTCTTCGCCCTTCCGTTTCAGCTCCTGAAAAAAATCTTCCTCGACCCACTCCACGACCCCCAAGTGTTTCTCGCTTGGCCTGAGGTATTGTCCCAGTGTCAAGATATCTACCCCAACATTCCTCAAGTCCCTCATGGTTTCGAGCACCTCCTCCATTTCTTCTCCGAGACCCAGCATTATGCTGCTTTTCGTCATCAATTTCCCCTCTCGTTCGGTCTTTCCCAGTCTCTTGGCCTCTCTCAGCGCCTCAAGGCTCTGGTCATAGCCAGCCCTGGGGTCGCGGACATGAGGAGTCAAACGACGGACAGTCTCGATGTTGTGAGCGTAGACGTCAAGACCGGAGTCAACTATCGTCTTTACTGAGGATAAGCTGCCACCATAATCACTTACAAGGCACTGCAGCGACGCGACGGTGTCATACAATTGGGTTGTGAGTTTGGCTTTTCACTTCAAGTCTTTGGCATTAATGTAGGTGAGTGGATATTAACACAGGTGGGTCTCACCTCGACAAGCAGCTCCGGGTCATTTTCCTTCAGTATCTCAACCGTCTGAGCAAAGTGAGCAGCTCCGCCGTCTGGAACATCGTCTCTGTCCACCGAGGTTATAACGATGTAGTTTACGCCCCAGTCCAGGACTGCCTTTGCAGCACGCATTGGCTATGGGCAGGAGAGAAAGGTTAAAAAAAAGAGGGGGGGAGAGGGGGACGGGAAAATAACAGCTAAACAGTGACTCACCTCAAAGGGATCAATATCAATGGGCTTGGGGTGCGTTTTTACATCGCAGAACATGCATCCCCTAGTGCAAGTATCTCCCATGAGCATGATTGTCCCCGTCCCCCCCTGCCAACACTCCCCCACATTGGGACAACTGGCCTCCTCGCACACTGTCTTCAGGTCGAGACTGCGGAGCTTAGAGCGTACGTCGTCAAATTTGCTGCCGGGACGGGTGTCAGTGAAGGGGACTTTCAGCAGCCCTGGGGGCCGAGGGGGAGGGGGGGTCTTCGGATTAATTGAGGGGTAGCGGTGGGAGGGGGAACTCAGCGGAGAGCAAATGAGGGGGAGACTGAAGGTAAGAAACATCGAAATCATTGTCGCCTGCATCGGAAGCTGATAAGAACCTCCAGATTCTTGGGGGGAGCGACTCCAGCGAGGGGGGGTGTCGTAATGAAACTGTGAGCGTATTTATCGTTTTTGCGTTTTCTTGCTCGTTTCTTTGATAGAATTGATCGAATCGCGTAGAAATTACGGCCCTAAGGTGCGGTGTGAGTTCTGGAAAAACTAGTTGGAGAAATTAACCCCGCAAAATGAAAAACCAAGCTACTACACCTGTTCGTGCTTGAAATTAGGCTTCGAGCTTCCTGAACAGCAGTTCAAGGCTTGAAATTGCTCTGACCTGACTGCCTTCGTCCTAGCTTCTATTTTATCCATCCAATTTCTGCTTCGCTTTTTGAACGCAACTTGTTGAACGATGGTGTCTTTCAGCTCCCCCCCCGCTCCCTCGCGAAAGTTTGGTACTGATATAAGCCGATCCCCCCGTGCTAACTCCTCCCGTGCAGGCAAAGTTTCCTTCGGATCTGTCCGGGATATGCCGGGCTCCAAGAAGACGATGAAGATTCACACCTCTGGGATTGAGTCCCCGAGGCGGGCTGTCGGGAGCGGGACGACGACCCCGCAGGACGGTACGAGAAGTTCGACGTCGTCGATCATGACGCCGACTAGTACGCCGCAGAATCTCATCCGATCTTTTTCACTTTCTGCCACCCCTAAGGGAGCCCAAAAAAGGGGGAGCACTCCAAAGGGCCTGAAGCCTCGGCCTGCCAGCACCCCGTTCGCGCGCGCGCCCTCTGCCGCTTTCGGCACACCGTCGACGCCCCAGGGTCTCCTTCCTCGGCCTTCCCTGCCCAGTCCCATGGTGGATTCTCCTTCTGTGGCTGCCAATGCAACTGTCGAAAAAATCCTCACTTCAACTCCGACAGACTCAATCTCTAAATCGAACAACCTCATGGCGACGAATCACTCAATGACGGCGGCGTACGATTACAGCGTATCGTTTCCCCCTGGTCCTTTGGGGATGGAGCTGGAGCCAGTGCTGACATCTCCACCTCTCTACCGGATCCATCCCTCTTCCTCCCCTTCCTCGTTGAACACGGCCACCGCTGCGACTGCTGTCACGCGCACGGGCTGTAGGGTCGTGCAGTTCATTGGGGAAAACTCGTTCGGACGAAACTGCGGGAAGGTGAGGGCAGGAGACGTGGTGATTTCGGTGAGGGGGGTTGATGTGGTCGGAGAGGAGTACGGAATCATTGTCAACAAGTTAAAAGAGAAGGGGGGCAAAATCGTGGAGTTTAGGAGGTTTGGGGGTAGAGATGAGAACATTGAGAATGAGAATGCTGAAGACGTTGAGAACGTTAAGGATGCCGCAATTGGATATAATGAGACGACTGAAAACTATGCAGCACCTTCAACCAGAGGCAAAACTGCTCCCAAGACTGCAGCAGAAGTATTTTCTCCAAGTGCCGTGCAACGTCGTTCGTCTTCCCTTCCCCCGCCTCGCGGGGCTGACTCTCCACCCCCACAAAGTTTTTTCTCGAACTTACTCAACCCCCTGAAGACGACCCTCTCTTCGACCCTCCTGACCCACACGGAGTCTGAGTTCTCATCCCTGGTAACGAAGAAAGATACGCTCATGAGGCAGTTGACCCACCTCAGGTCGGAGATGATGTCTTCCGATGAGCATAGGAAGGAGATGGAAGGGAAGTTGTGCGTAATGTCAAACGTCAATAACCTCAAGTCCCGCCACCTTGCTTCCCTCGAGGGGGAGAACCAGAAACTCAAGAGGTACATCGAGGAGCTTGAAGCCAGGGGCGACCAGCTCGCATCTACCAATGAAGATCTCATGACGTCGAACGAACGGCTCACGACGTCGAATGAACAACTCACAATTATCAACAGCCAAGTCTCAGCTAAGAACGGTGACCTCCTCACAAAGAGCGATGAACTCGTGAAAAAGAATGATGAACTCACGGCAAAGAACGAAGAACTCGCAGAAAAGAACGATGAACTGGTAATAAAGAGCAAAAACCTCTCGACGTCGTATGGTGATCTCGTAACAACCAACCAGCAGCTCGATATGACGAACCAGCGACTGACATCGACAAATGATAATCTCACAAAAGCCAATGAAAATATGACGAAGGTGAACGAGAACCTCACGAAATCGAACCAACACCTGACCAAGGAAAATGAAGCCTTCTCTCAGCAATCGGAACAAGTTACAAACTTGCACCAGAGGGCCCTTGAGCACCAGTCTTCCTCTTTGCACCAGATTTCGCTTCACAAGGCAGAATTGTCTCGTCTGACTGCGGAGAATTCAGATCTCACCACGCAGCTCGAGCAGACTCGGGAGGACCTAAATGAGACCATGGATGAGGTGGTGAACTTAAGGAATGTCATTGCGGATCAGGAGGAAGCTGAGGAGACAATGAAAGAAGAGATGGCTACACTTCAGTCTGACCTCCTCTCCCTCTCCCAAACCCTTGAGAGCTCTTCCACAACATCTTCAACGCAGTCGGAGACTGTCTCGAAGCTTAAGTCACTCTGCACTGGCCTCGACTTTGAGAACCGGAACCTCACTCGCCGGATCGAGGTAATGACTGCAGAGCATGATGAACACAAGAACGTTATCCTGCAAAGTGAAAAGACAATCTCAGACTACAAGGCCATCGTGCACCAGCAGGACGTGGAAATGAGAAACCGGGCTGAGGCTTTGGCAGCAGAAATTGATGCCAAAGAAACTGCCCAGAATGTAGCGAGCAATCTTCAAAACGATGTGGATGCAATGAAAAATACCAAGGCTGAGCTTGCCAACGCTATTTCGCAGAGTGAAAGGACAATCGCAGAATTGAAGGCCGCCGTGCACGAGAAAGATGTGGATTTGGAGTCCAGCGCCGAGGCCTTAAAGGCGGAAAGATCTGCGAAAGTGGCTGCGAATACATCGGCGAGTAGTCTCCAAACCCAAATCGAGGTTGACAGGGAGCTGAAGGAGACAGAACATCGGGCACTGAAGCAAGAGATTGATAGCCTACGAGGGCGCATCCCCGAAATGAACAGGATTGAGGGGGAGAACAGTCTGCTGAGGGAAGACCTCAACATGTTGAGAGAAGATCTTAACGAACGGACAGGTCAGGTCAATGTTTTGAAGCGGCAACTGCAAGAGAAGCTCTCTCAGAATTTGGATCTCGAAGGACGCCTCCAGCAGTCGCTAGAAAAAACAGAAACGATGCTCAAATCCAAGCAGTCCGAGTTCAAAACGCTACTAGATGAGGTATCGGATATGCAGAAGAAGCACGCGACTACCATAGACACGCGAGATTTGAAGATCTCCCAGCTGGAGCTTTCTCTCGCTGAGACAACTGCCCGGCTGGAGACTGTCACTTTTGAGAACGAGGACCTGACGACTGCGAAGCAGTCCCAGATCGCCGACCTTGTTGCCCAGGTGAACGGCTTCTCCCGAGTCCTGTCAGACGAGCGGGAGGCGTCGGCCTCTCTTCAATGCGATCTTGTCGCAAAAAACGCGGGAATACGATTTGAGCGAGACGAGGTTGTCGACGTGAAGGACAATGAGATCAAAGAACTGCGGGAAAAGCTGGATGCTGCGGGAGCGGAGAGGGGAAAACTCGAGGGCAGCATCAAGAAGCTCACATCCAAGCTGGAGAAACTCACCTCAAGCACCAAGGCAGACGAGAGCGATGCGGAGAGCCGGTGCATGGACGCGCTGGATATGGTAGAGGAGAGGGAGAAGATAATTATCGCTGTTCAGACTGAGCTGGAGAAGAAGGAGCAGGAAATCCTGGCGCTTACGAAGCACATGGAGATGGTGAATGGCAGGGTAGCCGGCTTGAAGGAGACGTCTACACGGTGCGAAAAGCTACAGAGTGATCTTGATCACGCATTAATTGAGCTGTCACAGCTGAGGAGCGTTGTGACTAATGCCGATAACGCGAGGTTGGACATTGCGATGGAGAAAGAAGCCATGGTCAGGGAGAATGCCCGGACGAAAAAAATGGCTGCAGGACTTGAGAAGATGCTAAAGTCAATGCAGGAGAGGAACGGTGAGCTCTCTGCGGAGCTCGAGCGGGTCAAGAAAATCACATCTTCGACGACAACGGCGATGGTGGCAACCTCGACGACCTCCCCTGCCCGTAAGAATGTGGAAGCCAGCGAGGCAAGGCTCCTGTCGCCCACTTTTACCGAGAGCTTGACAAAACGACACGATGCGGTTATTGAGGAGCTCAACATAATGAAGAGGAACATCTCCACCTCGCTAACACCTCGTAAGAGACGTGCCGACGACAGCGACGGTGATGACGACAACGATTCAAGCCTTATGAGCGCCTTTGAGCAGAAAAACGAGCTCTTGCGGCAGATGGAGGGACAGGTGGAGGTCCTCGTCGAGAGACTCACCAAAGCTAGTGAAGACCTCGCGGAAAAGGACGAACTGCTAGGCAGCATGGCGGACGCCATTGGTGACTACGAGGAAGAGCGTGAGAACCTGAGAGGGGAGCTGAAAGAGCTCGGGGACTTTGTGGACAGCGCGGAGGAAATGGTGAAGAGAGAGAGTGAGCTTAGAGAAATGGCTGAGGCAGAATTCGCAATTTTAAAACGAGACATGGCTGAACAGCAGATGGCGCTCAAGAGGAGCCTTGAGAACACGAATGAGTCCCAGTCCCAGCAAGCAAACCTGCAGAGCAAACTCCTACAGAAAGAGGCTGACTGGAGCATAAAGTTTGAGGCGGCCCAGCAGATTTGCGGGGGGTTAGCGGCGATTCTCGGGGGGGCGTTCTTAATAAAAAAGAACAAGGAGAAGAAAGTTGTCTTCGCTTTCATGAAGTGGAGGGAGTTTGCTGCCGCCGGAGGTAATGCTCTGGAGGAGGAAAAGGCGAAGAATAGCCAACTCCTCGTCACCAATTCAAGCGAGATGAGCGAAAAGGAAGAAATCATATTAGATTTGGAGCGGAGCAATGCCCACCTGAGGGGCTGCCTGGAAGCCAGTGAGAAGCAGACTACCGAGGAGAGGAGGAGGGGAGAGATGAAAGAGGCGTCGAATGCACAGCTCACGAAAAATAGCAACGAGATCCTCGAGTCAAGCCGAATCATGAGATGCGAGATGGAAAAGAACTTGGAGTTCAGCTCGTTAAAGCTTAAACTCGGCGGTGGGGCCTTCCTGAGGGGGATTTTGGTTCGTAGGCATGCTCGCGTCGTCGGTGGGGCCTGGAGACGGTGGTTGACAATGGTAATGGTGACGAGGGAGATGGAGGCACAGGGGAAGGTCGCCAAGAAAATGGCCAACCAGCTTGTAGACACAAAGAACAAACTGCTCAAACTCAAATCACAGCTACGGGCGGGAGGGTTCTTGCCAAGTGGGGGGATAGGGAGTGTTGAGGGAGGGAAATTGGCAAAAATGAATGGTGTCACTGTGAATAATTTAAGGAGAGTGGAACAACTGAAGGACGACAATAACAGCGGCAATCGTAATGAGAATTTGTGTACTTCGCCGACTGAAAGTACAGCGAGCAGTAACTTTTGCTGGGACCTCTCGAGTGACGAAGAAGAGGAAATTCTGACAAAATAAGATGTTTGTGACAAAAAGGAAGGCAGCTCTTGCGTAAACCCTACTTTTTCTTCTTTTTCCCGTGCATGTTACTATTGTTCAAATATTGTCAGAAATGACTGTGCCCTCTCTCTCCGTGGAAGGCGCCATCTCGTTCGGTCTATCAGCGTCATCAACAGCACTGACACCAATCTTGTCAATTTCAAGATCTAAATCAGCATCAGAAAGAAAACCAATTGGTGCCTTCTCTCTGATAAATTTGGCATTCAAACTGCAATTCTCCACAGTGTATCTATTCTTCTCCTTCTCGCTTTTACATGCTCGGGTCCTCACCACCACAGTGTCCAGAAGCCCTCTCTTGTTGAGTTCTTTGATAATCCACAGCCTCCTGTTATTCAGACTGAAATATGTCCCATCCGGTGTTGCGGGTATTGTGTTCGGCGCTATTATCTCAATTGGTGGAAGTGTTTCAAAATCTGTCTTACCGCTTACAATGTCGTCCAAAGTTTGCTGGACACTTCTCCCACACCCGCTAAAGAATGGGCGAATCTTGCTGTGTTGGAAGCGAACAAGTGAAGGGTCTACGGTCAAGTGGGTGCCATTGGGATCCGCAAGTCCTCCAACTCCACGAGCTATTCGACCTTTTTTCTTCCCCATCTCATTAAATGGTCGTCCCTTTACTCTCGTCGACTTGAGGAGAAATTGTAGCCACGTGAAAAGGGGGAGTTTTCACTGCTTGGAGGTGGTACTTTTAAGGTGGGAGAGTTACGACGAGTATTGGTGGTCGCTGTAGCTATCAGTGAATACTATTGGATGTGTCCTGGCGATATATTTTGATGCGCTCCTGTGAATTTCTCTGATAAATTTTTGGTCACGTTTTGCACGATTGGCTCGCAAACATCGGGTTTTTTCGCTCTAACTGCTTCATCTATACTAAAAATTGTCCTTTTCGCCATGAATTTTACAACTTTTATTTCTTTGGCAATGATTGCCATGACCGTGTCAGCTTTTGTATCCCCTCCTCCGTCAACATTCCATACTCAAACCCCGAGTGGCTCAACCCTTCGTGCCGTTCCAGTTTCAGTCAAGAGTGTTACTGCTGCAACAACCGCTGCTTTAGCGGTTGGGGTTACGGCAAAAAAGTTCCTTGACAAGGGGTCAAGGAAGTACACAGAGGATTCAGTTGCTACCGAGTATGATGCCTGGACACAAGACGGTATTCTGGAGTATTATTGGGGGGAGCATATTCACCTTGGATATTATAACAGCGAAGAGATGGCCGCCGGTTACAAGAAGAAGAATTTCATCGAGGCTAAATATGACTTTACGAGAGAGATGATGTCTTTTGGAGGCATGGATAAAGAATTGATTGGTCAGGATAATTTGAAGGTTTTGGATGTCGGTTGTGGTGTTGGTGGTACGAGTAGGTTCATCGCAAAGCAGCTAACGGGAAAGAATACCGAGGTGAGAGGTTGAGTGTGCTCATTTTGCTAGCTCATTTTGCTAGCTCATATTGGCGAGCTGAAAATATTCACAACATCAACCTGAAGTACTATGCAAGCTCGTCCATCGCCTTGGGGAACTCTTTTCGGTGATCTGCAGAATTCTGCAATCTGCAAAATCCTTTTTCGATACTAAAACCTGACTAAACCCTTCTCCTCTAACCGAAACGTAGGTCAGGGGAATTACTCTTAGTCCAAATCAGGTGAAGAGGGCCCAGGAGCTTGCAGCTGAGCAAAATGTGAAAAATGCGAAGTTTGAGGTTATGGATGCCTTGAAGATGGATTTTCCTGACAACAGCTTTGACGTAGTATGGGGGTGCGAAAGGTAAGTTGAGGTTTTTACTTTTCCTGCCAGTTGTTTTTTTTCTGCCTTGTCCTGCTTCTTTATTGCTGCTTTTTGTTTTGCTCATTCTGTCTCGGTACGCCTTCTCAAAATGTTTTTTAACGCATACACATGGTGTGTCTCTACTATCTATTGAATCATAGTGGAGAGCACATGCCTTCAAAGGAGAAATACATTGAGGAAATGATACGGGTTTTAAAACCTGGAGGGAAGTTTATCATGGCAACTTGGTGTCAGCGAGATGACCGCAAAATCCCTTTTGATGAGAGGGACAAAAGGGATCTCAAATTTCTATACGAGGAGTGGACACATCCACTTTTCATTTCAATTGAAAAGTACGCTGAGATATTGGAATCGACGAATGTGGTATCAGGGGTGCACACTGAAGACTGGAATGAGCAGACGATTGCCAGCTGGCGGCATTCGATTTGGGTCGGGGTCTATGACCCTCGTGGCTTCATATTCAAGCCTCGGCAGTATTTAAAGTGTGCGAGAGATGGGTATTGCCTTGAGAGGATGCACAGGGCATTTGACAGGGGTTTAATGCAGTATGGGATGTTTCGTGCTGTAAAAAAGGCGGACAAAATCATGGGAGAAGCAGGTGGGAAAGAGGGGGAGGAGCTCAAAGGAGAGGAGTGAGATGACATGAGACATTGAATTTTTGCAAAACAAGCGCACAGTAAAAAGGAAATTAAGTAACGGATAACAGCAGCAGCAATAACAACCATCGCAAAGGCAAGAACAAAAAACGTTCTATCTTTTTCTTTTACTTCGCAGGTGCAGGCGGAGGCTTGTTCGCGTCCTTTTTTCCCCCCGAATTCTTGCTTTTCTTCTTCATGGCGCCTTTCTCTCCCGCGCTGAGCTCCATCTTATCCCGAACGAAAGGGAGGAAATCGATTCCACCCATGAAAGGCTGCAAAACCTCAGGAATCTTGACACCAGTTTCAGTCTGGTGGGTCTCGAGCAAACAACAAATTCCCCTGCCAGTGGCGCAAAGCGTGCTGTTGAGGAAATGGCAGTAACTGGCCGTCGCTTCGCCCGCCTTTTTCGTCCCGCACCTTGTCTCCATGCTCCTGCTCTGGTAGTCTGTGCAGTTACTGCAGCTTACAAGCTCCCTGTAGGCATTTTGGCCAGGGAACCAAGCCTCCAAGTCGTATTTTTTTATTGCCGCGTCGTTGAGCTCCCCGCTAACCAAACACACAACCCTGAAGTCAATGCCCATGCTCTTGTAGAATTCCTCTGCGGTCTCCTTCATCCTAGTTTGCTCTGCGGTACTGACCTCCAGGTCGTCCTCAGTGACAACAAACTGCTCGATCTTTTCAAACTGGTGGACACGGAAAATGCCTCGGATGTCCTTTCCCCCGCTCCCCGCTTCTTTTCTAAAGCAAGTAGAGATCCCTCCGTAACGCTTTGGCAATTCCTCCTTCTTGAGCCAGTCTCCCTTGTGATAAGCACAGATAGGCTGCTCACTGGTGGCAATGAGATACTTCTCAGTCTCACCACTCTCGTCGTCAGTCTTCCCAGTAACCTTGTAAAGCTGCTCGTCAAAATCGTCGAGCTGGGCAATACCGGCCATTACGTCTTTGTTCATGAAGTAAGGGGGCTGCAGAACCTCGTAGCCCCTTTTCCTCAGAAAGGCAATCCCGTAGTTGATGAGAGCCTGGTTGAGAAGAACACCACCGTTCTTGAGGAAATAGCCCCTGTGGCCAGCAACGTTGACTCCACGCACTGGCTCGTACCCATCGATCCGCCACAGCAAATCGTCGTGCTGCAGGGGCTTGGTTGGGGGGGGGTCGTACTTGATGATTCCCTGAGGGCATGGTAAGCTCACTCCATCGGGCATGGGAGAAAGGTTGACCACTAAGTTGTCCTTCTCCTCGTCCTTCGATATAGGCACCTCAGGGTCCACAATGTTTCCAACGCGACGAAGCTCCTTCTTGCGCAGCCCTTCGTAAACTGGGAGCTCCTTCTCTAGCGCAGCAATTTGCTCCTTCATAACCTTAACTTCAGCCAGCGCCTCGTCACAGTTCTCCTTCGCCTTCTTTGCCTTCGCTATCACATTCTTCTGCAGACTGTTCACTTCCTGCTTCTTGCTGGAGATCGCGTTCTGTGTGTCCCTCCACTTTGCGTCCTGCTCCAGCACTTTGTCCACCGCCGCAGGGTCCAGAAACCTCTTCTCGTTTGCCTCACGGAAGAGTTGTGGTTTTCCGCAGTAAGGGTGGCCCTCAGTGAGCTTATACTCGCGAAGATAGTTGATATCGATAGGCATATTACAGGCACAGGCTTTGTAATGCTCTCGTTTTATGATGGGTGGTTCGCTGTGTGAAATATACCACTCTAATCCGCCAATTTGATAATTATCTGTAACGTTTGCTAACGATTCTCACCTTCCTCTTTCGCTCGCTCCGCTGTGAGCCTATTTAACAATATTTTTCACGGGAACCACCCTTTGACCCTTGATTTTAACCAGCGAGGGCGGTGGAAATCCATTAAACCTTGTGGTGCTATCGCTATTTCCCTCCCTCCGAAGGATGAGAACTGACGAGGATGTCATCAGAGACAGTGCGGACCTTGTCCGTTGCTGTGCCCACAGAGATAAAAGTGAGCACAGATCAATGACGATCAAGTTTCTACTTGAGAATCTGAAGTCGAGTGGATGTGACGTGCCGGCATACAAGGAATTTGTAAGATGCGCTAAGTGCCCTTCGAAGATGGCGGGTGCTTTTGGTATGAACATTGAGAAGCTGGACGGTGATGGAGCTGATGTGAACAAAGTCCTGGGCGAAGGCAATAAGAGAACTGGTGCCCTGGAGAATAACCTGAAATCTGTTGCCGCGGCCCCAAGAAACAAACCAAACATCCTACTCTGTTCGAATGCTGCCTTCAGCTACGATTTTGTAGAGGAGACGATCAGTCATGAGTTGATCCACGCGATCGATATTTGCCGTGCCAAACTTCCCAAAGATGAAAGTGGGCAATGGAGCAGCTGCCGTCAGATGGCCTGCAGTGAGATTCGGGCGAGCAACTTGAGCGGAGAGTGCCGGTGGGGGAAAGAGTTCTGGAGAGGCAATGGGATGAAGATCGGGGGGCAGCAGATGGCGTGTGTTAAGAGGAGGGCCAACCTCAGCTTAAAAGCGCATGAAAAGTGTGCTGACAAAAGTGAGAAGATCATAGAGAGTATTTTTGACGTCTGTTACAGGGACACCTACCCTTTTGAAAGGCATCCAGACTCTTAAGCAGGACGAAGAAAAAGTAAATGAAAAAAGATAATAATAATAAGAAGAAGAAGAAGAAGACGACCAATTTGGGTAGGTAGCAATAGCAAACAGCATCATTGTTTCTCAAACTTAAACATCCACAACGCCCCCCCTAGAGTCAGTTTTCCGGGCACCAACCCCCTTCACATCTTCTGGTCCAACCCATTACAGCACAACACATTCGCAAACTCGGTCCTCTCAGAACCCACCAACTTTTTCTCGGTATTTGCGAGCTCTTCAATGGCTTTGGCCTCCCACCCTCTCATTTCACTGATGTTTCGGTGGCAATCTCTCTTGTTGGCGGCATAACTTTTCATCAAGGTCTGCCTCTCCTCCTCGACATTGTTGCTGATTTTCCTCGTCATGGCTAAACCACTGGGTTTGCTGGCTTGTCTTGCGGCGTGAAGACTACTTTTTTGGACCGCCGCGCCATTGTCGAAAGTTATAACTGGCCGCTTCGGAGCGAAGGTGAGCCCTAGCCGAACGTTCAGGTGCTTAGTGTCGTTCTTTCCCACCGTCTGCAAGTAAGTCTTCATAAGAGGTGAATGCTGAAGGTTGTAGCTTATCCTGATAGGGCGGCTGAAAGCATCTTCCCTGGCCTGGTAATCTAGACTCCCTTTCTCTCTACTGTGGCTCTCTCTCCCCTTTCCAAGCCCTCCACTCAACGCCGAATCCATTTGCTTTATTCTCTCCGCTGCGGATTTGCCTCCCTCGGCCAGGTCGTAGTCCATAACCCAGTGATCTGCGCATTTGTTGCTGGATTTGAAACCTGAAATCCATTCCCCGCACAGGTCTATCAGCCGCTGCTTGAAAACTCTCTCATCGATCCTGCCCTTACTTTTTGGGAATGCTGCATAGAATGAAACTAAAATTGAGAAGGCAAGGACGTCGCCGTAGTGTCCAAAGAAGTAGTCCTTCCTGGCGAAGGGGATCTTTTCGAATAGCTTGACATAATTTCGGGCTAAACGGATAAAATATGGGTCCCGGTACTTTTTCTTGTCATTGAAAAATTCGAAGGACTCCCCCGCCGCCGTCTTTTTCTCGTCCTCGGTATTGCTATCAGTTTTGGGTTGCGCAATGCTGGCGTCGGATGAGGGGGCTTTGGACTTATTGCTCCCGATTGATGCCCCGCCAGCCTTACTATCATCTCCCTTGGACCGGATGGAGACCTTGCTTGCATCTGTTCGGCTCTTGTCATCATCGTCATCGTCATCACCTTTGAAAGAGTTCTCTGAATTACTGTCCGAATTATTCATTTCCTCTGCTGAGTGGGAGCTTTTAGGCGAGCCATCATTGGCTGCGGCGGCACCGCTTCCACTTCCTCCCTTCAGCACGTACTCCAGAATCCACCAAAACCCATCCCCAATCATTTCCCCGACCTCCTCACTTGCCAAGCACCTTCCCCAGAATTTTTTGTTGCTGCTACTCACAGTCGGAAGCTCCCTCAATACTGCTTCTCTGAGCTGTAGAAAACTGGTATTTGGTGGAGGGGTCGGGTTCTCTGGATCAAAGGGGGGGACAATTGCATCATCAATCGTTGTCACTTTCTTAAAGGATCGTTTAAGAGGCTCGGTTGTGTAGTCCACGGCGGTTAGGAAAGAATTGCGGTGCCCCGCCGGGTTAGATGGTGAACTCGTTGCTTTCCCTGGAGATGAGGTCAGCGAGGTGACGCTGTGGCTTGTGGTTGCATGCATCATGGGGAGAGTTACTGAGGGTCTGTTGTTGGTTCTGTTACTTTGTCCAATGCTAAGGTTGTGATTGCTAGATCTGGACCCTGCCGTCTGGTTGAACTTTGCAAAGTTCTTGTTTGGAGTATTGGTGGCGAGATGTTTGAACGGCATCCTTGGAGAGGGGGGTCAGAAGTTTGGAGGAAGTTGGGCGGAGTTGACAAAGTTGCAAAAAAGAAGGGGGGTAAAGGAGTACTCTATTTTTCAGGGTGTGTGCTTTGGCGTAGAAAATCACAGGAAATGAGATATGGGTACAAAAAATACGCGAGAATGTCGGATTTGATATTTAGTTCTTGTGAGTGTCTGCTCAGGAACAAACGAAAGGGAGTGCAATATAGGCAAAAGTACACAATGGAAGAAAGTGGTGTGTCTTCGGATACGAACACTGCACTACAAACTCCCTTGCTGAGTGTTTTAGAGAAAGAAAATGATGTTGATTCAACAAGAACTCTTCCTAAGACAGGAAAGCAGATAAGAAGAAGGATATTCAAGGCAGCTTGGCCTCAGGCACTCGTTGTTCTTTGTCGAATGTGTAAGTAGAGTGTGATTGCGTCTATTTCTTGGCTTTCGTTGTCTTTTACTGCGCGCTTGGCTTTTGCTTAGTCAGGAGAGACCTGCTGATGACTCAAACTGGCTTCTCCTAACTTCGCAACATTTTTGGGTTTTTTTTGATGTGCACAGCGATTGATTTGACGAATGTTGCAATACTAGGCTATTTGGGGAAAGATGCGCTGGCTGGAAGTGCCTTTGCTGGAGTTGTGACAACTATTTCGGCAATTGTTCTTTGGCAAGGATTTGGTGATGCGCTAATAGCTTTGAGCTCCCAGGCGATCGGGGCTAATAATCATAAACTTGCTGGAATCTGGCTGCAAACATCTCTGCTTGCCATAACGATCGGGTCCTTGCCAGTCGCTGTCATATGGTGGAACGCTGGAAATTTGTTGAGAGCTGCATCGCCCCTCTTTGGCTCTGCAGGGGGTCCAAGCGATGAAGTGATAAATTATTCTGAGCAATTTGCGCGATATTCACTTGTGTGGCTTTTGCCAGATGCATGGGCTTCCGCGTTCTCGCAGTGGCTGAATGGGCAACAGAAGGTCAAGCCAACAATCGGACTCAATGCCTTGTTCGTTGTGTATAATGCCTTTGTAAACTATTTTATGGTGTACGGCGGTCTTGGGACTGAATTTAAGGGATTGGGATTTATCGGAAGCCCCATCGCGACATCTACAACCAAGATCCTGCGGGGATTCTGTTTGGTTATTTGGTGCTGCAAATTCAAAGGCGTTCATAAGGATTGTTGGGGGGGCTGGAAGAGAGAAGCTATCTCTACGATTCGGATGAAGAGATTTTTCTCGCAGGCAATTCCCGCCGCATGCGTTGGTTTTGTTGAGCAGGCACAATTCGTCTTCATTACTCTCTTAGTTGGTACGATTGGCGACCACGAGACAGAACTTGCCGCTCACAGCGGAATGCTGAATGTCTTCAGGTGAGGCTGTTGGTGTTGCTGTTGGTGTTGGTGTTGCTGTTGCTGTTGCTGTTGCTGTTGCTGTTGCTGCTCGTCGGGTGTGATTATTTCAAGGTTATACATATGTGCGTGGCTGTTCGGCGCTTGCTAACATTATGTATACAAAAAAAGTTTCGTGAGCTGCTTTATGTATGGACTGACGGATGCAGGGGCCTCAACAGTAGGTTTATTGCTTGGTGCTGGTGAATGGCAAACAGCAATAAAATCTGGTAAGGTTTTGTTGGGGATGATGGGAATCATGTCCTCAACGGTAGCCATCCTTTTTGTGATATTTCATTCGAAAATCGGAATGATATTCTCCAATGACTCCGATATCATCGATCTCGCCAGTTCCCTCAGCATTATTCTCGCCATCAGCTACATCCTACTGAGCATCACTTTTGCCTGTTTTGGTACGCTTCAAGGGCAAGGGAGACCCCATATCGCGGCTGTGTCAATGTTTTTTGGACTTTGGGGCTTGTCTGTCCCTTGTGCAGCAATTTTTGGAAAGAAAATGGACAAAGGGTTGGTTGGAGTCTGGTGGGGCCTAGTCGTTGGTTACACTGTCATGACCTTGGTTATGTGCATCTTCGTGTACAAAAGTGATTGGGAGGCCTTGAGTTTGGCCGCCATGAATCGCAGCGAAAAGAAGAACGATGGTGTCAAGGACTTAGAAAATAAAAGCAGAAGTGTGAGAAGAGAAAGGAGTTGATAAATGATTTTTTGCATTCCTATGTTCATATCCGTGATATAAGCCCCTCAGAAAGTTGTTCAAATTTTTTCAGTGGAAATTGCGGACTTCGGGGAAAGCGAAACTTTTCGTGACCGTTTCTCACTGTGCTTTTCAAATAAAACTAGGATCACACCCAAAAGGTTAGAAACGCTCGCAATCATCCTAAGTACCGCGTCCGCGAGGTTATTTCTACTTTTGTTGTGTTGAACTTGCGGAAATGGCCTACCGGCTAGTGAAAAGAACGTTGACAATTTTGGTCGTACAGGCGTGTGTGGTTTCGTTTCTATTTTCATTCTCTCTGCAAACCCTTTTTGAAGACTTGTCTGCCTTGCCTTGCTACAATTAATTGGGCCCGTCAATAATTTGCTAACCTGTCCATGCTTTTGTTTTGCAACCTTGACACAGAAAATTCTTCACCAAGCAGATGTCTACAGAGAACCTATCACCGCAGACGATTGTCAGGATCGCGAGAGAGGTGAGTGCTTTGTTTCGATTTCGGGGTTAGATCGACCGAAGGTGCACTAACGTGAAGATTATACTTTGTGTTTGTGCCATGTGCCCTCTTTGGCTTGTGGAACTTTCAATGCACGGCACCATGAACACTTCTTTTTGCCGTAACTAATTGTCCACAGTTGAAAGCGCTCTCTTCCTCGCCACCCGAAGGAATTGCTTATGTCCCCAATGACTCGTCTTCACTTGCTGAGATTCACGCTGAGATTGCAGGTCCTGAGGGGACCCCATACCATGGTAAATTTTTTCACCTAAAGTTGGTTCTTTCGGGTGATTTTCCTAATAGTCCTCCGCGGGGTTTCTTTCTGACCAAGATTTACCATCCGAATGTCAACATCGAGACCGGTGACATTTGCGTGAATACATTGAAGCGGGATTGGACCTCAACAACAACTATTTCACATGTTCTGTCGGTGATTCGCTGCCTTCTGATCGTCCCCTTCCCTGAAAGCAGCCTAAACGATGAAGCGGGAAAATTGTTTATGGATAGTTACGAGGAGTATGAGAGGCGAGCGAGACTTATGGCGGGTGTTCATGGGAGAGTTGAGAGTGCTGTTCATAAGAGGAAGGTGAGTATTTTATGTGGCTGAATTTCTTTGTTGAGAGGCTCTTGACTGTGACTGTGACAAGACGACCTTGCTAACCCTAACCCTAACCCTAATCAAATACGTTAGAATAACGATGATTGCGATGAAGAGAAAGAGAACGGTAGTGGCGATAGTAACTGTAACAGTAATGGCAGTGGTAATGGTGGTAGCTCCTCGTCTGTGACTAAGAAGAAAAAGTCAGAAGACAAAAAGCTCAAGGCAAGCAAGAAGAAGAACTTGAAGCGACTGTAACTGTGAGAATGTGGAGTTTTGCAGATTAGATTAGTCCATGGATCATTTTTGATTGACCTATGGCTTGTGGCTCGTATTTTGCTAAAAACGTGTTAAATTATGTTGTGAATGATGTGCAACATTTTCCTTGAAACTTTTCTTTTTTTTTTCGTAACTCATGAGATGTTTAAAATCTCATGCACCCTTCGTCACAATAAGGCACCATCCTCATTTTCAATCCCCTCGCCCCCCGCTGCTGCACCACTCGCACTCTTTCTGTACAGTTCAATGAGACTAAGCAGTTCACTGCTTTTCTCGACAATGCCGTCATCCTCACTGAAGCGTATCACCGCATCTTGGCAGATTTCCCCAGCTGTGCGGTGTTAGATAATGTGTGGTAGATTGGGAGAAGAAGAGGAAACTCACCTCCGTTTTCGCCAACATATTTACAGACTTTCTCGCCCCCACCCTTGCATATGTTCACAAGCGCCCAAATCGCGAAATAGCAAATGCTGTTCTCACCGATTATTGTAGACCTCATTGTTAGCGCTACGACTTAAAAACTAACATCGAACAACTGTGACACCTTCCTTACCTTCCTTCGCTACTAAAATTTAGCATTGCTGCCAATACTGCCCCCACTGCCCCTTTTTTTGCGCAACGCTTAGCGCAATTTTCCTCCGCGCTGACAGTCAAAATCGCCCATACCGCTTTTTTCTGAAGATCATAGTCGCCGACAAATGCCTCCATGGCGTCGAGGATCTTCTCAATCCCACCTGCGTGTGCAATGATGCGCTTGTTGTTGTCATCAGAATGTGCAATATTTGTAAGGGCGACACACGCGTGGCCCTGAAAGTCTGATTTATTCATGTAAGATTCCATGGCGGTCAGAATGCAGCTCACGCCCCCCTTCTGACCTATTCTTGCGCGGTTATCGTCGTTACCGAACGCTAGGTTACCGAGGGCCCGGATTCCAAATATGCTCGTCGGCTCGTTACTGTGGATATGTCTTGAAAAGTTAGATAAAG
>Ga0115557_1000948_pt1 | contig 20013 bp, 41 predicted proteins | sample COGITO_mtgs_1104_FD_87280 | JGI IMG/M metagenome (GOLD analysis project Ga0115557, IMG submission 87280) | Pelagic marine microbial communities from North Sea - COGITO_mtgs_110421 | ecosystem: Environmental > Aquatic > Marine > Epipelagic | place: Germany:Helgoland, sampling site Kabeltonne...
ATTGCTGAGGATTAAATAATCCCAACTCTGGTAAATATAAAATGAAATGCAGTAAATTTGGCACTAACCCAGAAGTTAGTAAGAAACTAAACATATCTTTTTGCTCTGGCTGTTTTGACGGTTCGTACTTGCATGATGGCCATAAACATTTAATAAGCAGGATGGTAGAATCTTCCAATTACCAAGTGATTGCGATAAATTCCGATGACTATATAAGAAGACACAAGAGGGAGCCAATTTGCCAACAAGACGAAAGAAAAAATCGACTATTAAAATTAGGGATTGACGAAGTAGTAATTTTCAATGAAGATTCGCCAATACAAATAATTAAAATGATTGAGCCTCAGAATATTTTCGTGGGAGATGATTATACTTTAGATCGTGTGGCTGGATATCCAGAATGTAAAGAGTGGGGAGGTGAAGTTCGAATAATAAGCCGAATAAACGGCATATCAACAACAAAGATAATTAATGAAATTGATTTATATTGACCTCGATGGAGTTTGCGTAGATTTCACCAAGAATGTTTCCGAAATGTTCAAGCTCACAGATACCCCAATACATTTGCCAGAAAATCTTGCTCCTTGGACTTACGAGGGTGAAGAGCGTCAGCGGTTAAATATTGTGATGGAAACATATAATTTTTGGGTAAACTTGGAGCCTTACCTGTGGTCTAGAGGTTTAGTTGAATTATGCCAAAAATACGGGGATGTTAGATTTCTGTCTAAAGCTCGCCCGAATTCTGGCTGCATGGCGGGTAAAATGGACTGGATTTTAAAATATTTTCCAGAAATGAAATACAAAACTATCTTGACAACTCAAGATAAGTGGGTATGCTCTAGCCCTAACAGTATTCTTATAGATGACGACCTTCGCCATAAAGACGGATGGACAAATGGCGGTGGGTATTATTATCACTGGGAAGAGTTAAAAGGATGCCAAGAAGGAAACACAATAGCAAAAAAAAGAATAATTAAATTGGAGAAAATTTTAAATGAGTAAAATTATGTTAGCCAAACCGAATATAGTTTATTATATTCCTGAAAAAACCTTGACAGCATATGAAGAGGGTAAAATAATCTTTAAAGATGGAGATAATGAGCTAAAATTAGAGGTTTGTGGCCGACTAGGAAACGGATTTAATATTATATTGCATGATTAAAAAACCAAAAATAGTAAATAAAGATTGGGGTCGCGAAATTCATTGGACTAATAATACTGATTATTGCGGTAAAACCTTAGAGCTGAAAAGTGGTCACTACTGCAGCCTTCATTCACATTGGAAGCGTGAGCATTTTTTGATTCATAGCGGTAACGTAAGATTAGCTTTGGAATTCGATGCGCTATCAAACGATGACAGATACAACATTGGAAAAATAAATTTTTTTGACTTAGTCGAGGGGGATTGTATTGAAATCCCACGCAGCTCTTGGCATTCTTTTTATGGAGTTACTGTTAGTCAAATTATTGAATTTTCAACTCCAGACGAAGAATCGGCAAGATTATTTGAAAGTGGATCCAATGATATTAAAAATTGGGAAAAATTAGTTTTAAAAACTAGAGAAAAATATAAATGAAAACAATATTAATAACTGGATCGGAAGGGTTTATAGGTTCTAGATTCTCAGAACTCAATAAAAATAAATATAGAATTTTTGATCTAAATAAATCACATGCGGGAAACTTATTTGAAAATAAATTATCCGATTTTGAATCTTTAGTTTGGTTCGACTGTAAAAATCACAAAACGTATGAATTTTCAGACATGGATGCGGTTTTTCATTTTGGAGCAGAAACGGATACCACTTCGAATAACACTCAAGAATATTTTAAATACAATTGTTTATTTACCAATCGTCTTATCGATGAATGCTCTGAGTACAATATTCCTTTAATATTTTCTTCCTCCGCATCGCTTTATGGATCTGGGAATAATATCCCCCTTAATCTTTACGCTTGGAGTAAGTGGGTAAGCGAAAAATATGGGGTTGAAAAAGCTAATAGAAAGCTTCAAGAAAATATAATAAACAAAAGAAAGTCATCGGTTAATAAATGGAGGTTCGCAGCCCTACGCTATTTCAATGTTTATGGTATCGGGGAACATAATAAAAACATTAAAATGACATCACTTGTATATCAAAATCTTAAAAATAGTAAGATTCAGTTATTTACTGGAAAGCCTACTAGGGATTTTGTATTCGTAGATGATATAGTATCAGCTAACGTTCACGCTTTTGAGACCAAGCAGTCTGGAGTATTTGATGTGGGTTGCTCCTCCCCAAGAAGTTTCGAGGACATCGCGAGCTGCCTAGGTGCTGAAGTGGAATATATAGAGAACCCCATAAAAAGCCAGTATCAGTTTTACACATGTGCCGATAGAACAAAAATGCTTGACAATTGGTCTGCCAAGTATAATTTAGAGAGTGGAATTAAAAAAATGAAGGAGTATTATAATAAATGAGTTTAAACTTTTACCAAACCTGCCCGACAATTGATCAAGGAATCGCTGAATGCAAAGATATTATTGAAAACTATCTGGATGATATGGTGAATGACATAAATCCCGCACTTTATTGCGCCGAAAAGGGTAAAGATAAAAATAACATCGTTGACTCTTTCAGAGATATGATGTATAACGATATAGAGCATATTTTTGAAAGTGTTAGAGAAACAAATGTCCAGATGAGGGAAGTGGCTGATGATCAAATTCGTAATTTAGAATACGAAGTTGATGAGATTAGCTCTGAATTGGAAAATTTGAAAATCGAATACGAGCAAGCTCAAAAACAAATTATAAATTTAGAAATTGACGGGGAAGGTATTTTTAATGAATTTTAAATAAACTTATATGATAAAAAGAGATACGGGACAAAATTTACTTAGGTATAATTGTAATAATTATAGGTTTTTATGCTATGATTATGAGACTGAGTCGCTGTGTCTTTCTGGCAATAACAAGCCTTGGGAGGTGGGCTACATAACTGTAGAAGGTGGTAAAATTACTTCTGAACACAACCGTACCATCTGGTGGGAAGATTTAAATATTTCTGATGATGCTGCCAGAATTACTCGTTTCAATTATGAAAATTACAAAAAAAGTTCAGAAGATCCTAATTTAGTTCTTGATCAATTTGAAAACGAGCTTTATGATCCAAAGACTATTAATATTACTTATAATGGTTTGAATTTTGATATGTATCTGCATCAGCTATGGAGAAAGAAGCTTGGTAAAGGGATTGATTGGACTTTCTTGCCTCGCTCCATTGATATTCTTGTCCTGTCTAGAGCTTATCGTATGGAGATGGAACCGCCAGAGGATTGGGAGGATTTTTTCTGTTGGCAATTCAAATTGGCAAACTATTTTAGTGACAATAGAACAAGATCTTCCCGAAAATTGCCAAGCTGCACTTTGAAAAAGATGTGCGATGAACTTGACATTGAATTCGATGATGGACAAGCACATGGAGGACTCTACGATGTGCATAAAACTTGGGAAGTCTTCAAACAGCTTATTAGAAAGATGGAAATAACAACTAAACATCTAAATATCTAAAAGCGACAATAATCTAAGAAAGTAAAAAACTAGTTGACAATATAATAGAGCGATGCTACTATTATTTGTACGACTTAAAACAAAAACAAAAACAAAACAGAAAAATATAATTATGGCAAAAAAATCATTTAAACTAGAAGACGTAGAATTTGTATGCGATAAAAACCAGCTTGAATCCGAAAAGAGACAGGCTGTGATTAATGACCTTAAAGCTATGCTTGAGGAAGAAGAAGAGCAAGAAGAAGTTGAAAAGGTAGAATACAAGATCGCTGGCTTATTCCCAGATGGAGAGGGTTATGATAAAATTCCTCTTGAAGATAGGGTAATAATTCCTATTAAATTGCCAGTAGAATTTGATACTTCGACCTTACAAGACTGTATGGTAGCGGCTGCAACGAAACACAATGAAAGTCGTAGGGCTAAAAAACAAGGTAAAATTTTTACACTTAATGACTTGCTAACAAAGGCAACAAAAAAGAATTTGACCGAAGAAGGAATTAAGGTTCAATGTGACGCTCGTTTTGAAATTGTGCCTTGCAATCCTCAGCTTATTGAAGAAAAATAGATTATAACCTAAATGATTTATTTATTCTCTAGTGCCAACTCTCTCAACTCAATTCTTACCATTGATAAAAAATCAAAGGAGGGCGGTAGCGATTCTATTTTTCAGCTTGCAAAGGAAAATAATATAGATCAGGTATTTTTAATTGAAAAAAATCCATCTTCTTTCCCTCAAGCACTTAGTAACGCCACAGAATTGGGGCTACAGCTCGTTTACGGGTTATCGTTGACAGTCTGCGAAGACTCGGACGATAAAGAGTTAGAATCGATTTCTACGGAACATAAAATGGTTTTTATCGCCAAGACTGGCGAGGCATATAAGAACATCCTAATGAAATTATATAGTGACGCTGCAACAAGGGGAAACTATAACGGGTTGCCAAGAACAGATTTTGATCGTATCAAAGAGTTCTGGGGAGAGGATATGTTGATGATGGTTCCATTTTATGATAATTTTCTACATAAAAACTTATTCTCTTTCGGGAATTGCTTGGTAAAATTTCATGAATATAACCCTACGTTTTGCGTTGAATATCATGAGCTACCACTAGATAGGATGATGGCTATTAAAATAAAGGAATATTGCAAGGAAAATAACTATGACTATATCAATAGCCATAGCGTAAGATATAAGAGCGAGGAAGATATTGATGCATACTTGACTTATAGATGTATTCAGAATAAAAGTAGTATTCAATGCCCAAATCTTGAGGGCTTTTCTTCAAATAAATTTTCACTAATACGTGGTTAAAGATACAGAATTTTTAAGTCAATTTCAAAATTATTCCGATACTTATAATATCCTTGGGGTTAGAATCCCACAGGTAAATATAGGCAGTTCATATGCTAAGAAATTTGATTTAGATTTGTCAAAAGACGAGCATGAGATTCTTAGACAGCTTTGCCTACATGGATATAAAAAATTAAATATTGATTCTCTTCCAAATAAAAACATTTATAGGGATCGTGTAAAATTTGAATTAGAAACTCTTAAAAAACTTGGGTTCACTCGTTATATTCTCATGGTATGGGATCTCATTCAGTGGTGCGATGAAAATAAAATTGCCAGAGGCTGGGGTCGTGGTTCTGTTGCTGGGAGTCTTGTATCCTATCTGATAGGTTTAACTGCGGTTGATCCAATTAAATATGATCTAATTTTTGAACGTTTTATTAATGAGTCTCGCGCACAATCAAAAATCATTGACGGGGAGCAATATTCGGATGGCAGCACTGTTCCAGATATTGACTTTGATGTTTGCTATCTTAACCGTGGTCGAGTAGTTCACGAATATCTAGGGGCTAAATATCCCAATAAGACTGGCCACATATCCACTCTTAATACGCTTTCTACAAAGCTAGTCCTTAAAGAGGTCTGTAAGAAATATGGAGGCTATGACGAAACTCAAGCCAACCGTCTTTCTAATATGATTGATAGCGATGCGGGGAAGCTTGATTGTCTCAAAGATACTCTAGATAAAAATGATCAGTTTAAGGATTGGGTGGATAAAAATCCTAAAATATATAATATATGTTTAAAACTTTCTGACCTACCGAAAAACTTCGGTCTTCATGCGGCTGGTATTATTGTATCATATGATGAAATTTTCAATTCTCTTCCACTTGAAGATAGGGACGGAACAATAACTTCATCTTATACAAAGGATGACGTTGCTGAACAGGAAATCAAGCTTGATGCTTTGGGATTAAAAACTTGCACAATTATTTATGAAACTGCAAAAGAGGCTGGCTATGATTTAAATAATTTCGACCCTAATGATCCAGAGTTGTATAAGCTCTTTGAAACATTCGATTATAGCTATGGAGTTTTCCAGCTAGACGGGGATACTGCTTGTAGAGTAACGAAAAAGGTTCAGCCGAAAAATCTTTCAGACATTTCTGCTATCTCCGCCATCGCTAGACCGGGGGCGTTAGCTTTTTTGGATGACTTTTTAGAATCGAGAAAAACTGGCAAAATTAAGTCTATTTATCCACCTATTGACAAAATTCTAGCTAATACTTTTGGTGTTATTCTTTATCAAGAGCAAACAATGAAAATTGCTCACGAAGTTTATAAATTTTCGCTTGTAGAGGCTGATATTCTAAGAAAAATTATTGGAAAAAAGCAGCTTGAAAAGGTTAAGGAATGGGAAGAAAAAATTAAAGAAGCTGGCAGAGAACAGGGCATTCCAGAAGATGCGACTCAAATTTTTTGGGAAACCGTTCAAGCATCTGCAAAATATCAATTTAATGCCAGTCACTCATACTCCTATGGATATATCAGCTGCCTCTGTGCTTATTTAAAAACTAAATACCCTGCGATCTTCTTCAAGAACTGTCTTATGCTTGCTCGTTCATTTCAAGATAGTGAGGCGCGTATCATGAAGATATGTAAAGAGCTTCCATTTTTTGGCATCGAACTTAGGCCGCCAGATCTTATTAAATCTGAAGAAGACTTCTCTGTTGACGGCAATGTAATTCGCTATGGAATTAAGTCAATAAAATCCGTTTCAGAAAAAACTCTTATAAAACTTAAAGAGTTCAACTCAGTTCAGACAAATAAATTCCAATTATTCGAAGCGGCAAAGGAATCTGGCATTAATATTAGGATTCTGTCTAACCTTATTAAGGCTGGGTGCTTGAGTTATTTCGGAGATAATAGAGGGCTTCTTACTCTTGAAGCTGCGAGTTGGAATGCTCTAACAGACTCTCAAAAAACTAAAATATCTAAATTTGGTGAAAAATATGATTATGATCTATTGAATATTTTACTTGATATTAAAGATGGTAAGCTTCTTAGCGATGGCAAAGAAATTATCTCACTCAAAAGGCGCAAAACCAAAACGGGAGAAAAATCTTCTTGGGATACTTTTTATAGCAAATATTTGCCACATAAGGCAGATTGGAATAGCTACGCTAAGCATGTAGATTTCTACAATTATTATTATGAGCAAGATATTCTTGGTTTTGCATATAGTAAAAAGTTGTTTGAAATATTAGAGCCAGAATACAAGGGTATCATTCATCTTGGGGATTTGGAGGATGCGGTAGAAGATTCTATCGTAACGTCTTGTGGGATAGTACAAGAAGCGAGTGTTGGTAAGACTCAAAAAGGAAATAAAAAACTTACTCTTACAATAGGCGATGAATATGGTCAAAGCAGGGTGCAGGTTTTTAACTTTAATCGATTTGACAAAGCGACTAGAACAACAGAGTTTCATGGTAATGTTGATGATTTAAAAGATGATTACGGCAGACTTCCAGAAAAGAAAGATGTTATTGTTTTTAGAGGAACAAAAAAGACTGATACTGTTTTTGCTGATAAAATCCGCATTTTAAACTTAGATTTCAAAGAAAGTCTTGACAAGTAAGAGAAAAGCTTCCATCCTCACGACCATGAAAGAAATACAGAAATTACAAAAAGATAAAGTAATTATCAAAATAAAAATGGAAGGAGACTTATGTTGGCCTGAAAATAATAAAGCTACGTTTCAGCACTGCACAAACGGTGCGAGCGCAGTCAGTGAGCTTCAATTAGCCAAACTTAATGAAGTTTTTGCTTTACATGGGGTTGAATTATATTATTAATTATATGCAGAAATTAAAAATAAATAAAGAAATATATAGATTTGAAGTCGGAGGCAATTCGGTTTTAATTAAATTCCCAGATGAATCCTCAAGATTGATAAATAAAAAAAAGATTAAAGGATATTCTGATCCAAATAAATTCAATAAAATTCTTGACAAGGGGGAGTATTGGGATATAACTAGCAAAGAAGTAAGTAAATACATTAAAGAAATTTTAACAAAAACTGTTTAACAATAAAATATGATTGATCGCAAAAGAATTCTAAAAAACTTTTTCCAAGTTAAAAAAACGTCCAAATATCGCTGGCATGGAGTGCCAACTTGTGACGAAGAAAAAAAACAAAGGTCGAAGCGAAAAATTGAATTGTCACCAAATGACATTTTAATTCCATCTTCGAATAATAAATTCTGGAATAAGATTAATAAAAACGGAGCGGCTAATATCGAAATACCAGCCAATCACCTAATTAGGGTTGATAATTCTATTCTATTTGACAACATCTACTATAGAAACGGGATTGCTCCCCAAAGCGCGTAATTTGTGTAATAATGACTGTGGCGATTAAAAAAATAAAATCTATCCCCAAGAGTATGCTTCCGAAATACAAGATGATAGCCGAAGAGTGCTGTTATACAAAAATAAAAGGAACTCTTAAAGAAACTGAGTTTCATTTTGCAAATAAAGAAGACGCAGACTTTTTTTTAAGAATATTAAAAAGTCTATTAGTTTTTAAAAATAAAATTTAATTACAAATACTTTTTGTAAAAATACAAATATGGAAAAATACGAAACTAAAAAATTTGACTCTTTTTCAGAGTTAAAAGCTCTTTGGGCTGAACTGTCAGACAGCTTTAAGGAATTAAAGCTTTCACCATCTTATTCCTTTAAGGGGTATAGAAAAGGATCTTTTAAAAGTTATTCTATAGCTTTTCTGCCTAAAAATCATAGGGAAATTAAAGGATTAAAAGAACTTCGCAAAAAAGTAGAATTATTTAAGATTAACTGTTAAAGACCTTCTCTAAATTCCATGTAAAATGTAATAATATGAGTGGGAATCGAGAATAAAATTTATAAAGCGGAAAATGAAGTTTTTGAAAATGAGAGAATCTTTACTGAAACTCAAATTAAAAAATTTTTCTTCTTGATTGTTTGCGATAATTGGTTTAAAGATAGATATGGAACTGGATATAAAATGTACAGCATTGGCCCAAATTTTTTTGACGCTTCCTACGGATGTTATAAAGAAATATATCTACTTGAAAATGAACACTTTACAGAAAGCACTGTTTGTCATGAATTAATGCACTCCTGTAAACATGTAAGGGGAAATCCTCATGGCAAAGCTTGGCAAAAAAGATACGTAGAGATGGTTAAAAGATACATTTCTATTGAAATGGGTGAAGAATTGGAGGAAAAGTTTTCTAAAATAATTTAATATATTATTATGGAGTTATCTAAAATACTAAAAGACGAGGCATGGTTAGAGGGTGAAAGGCAAAATAAGGCTGTATCATTGGCTGATCCTGTAATTTTTGATAGATCTGTTGAAATTTGGAAGAAATTTTATGAAAATAATAAAAAAAATTATTTGGCGTTGGAAAATACAAAGGAAATTTAACAAAATATATGAAGTTTATATTAACAATTCCGATATTTTTCACCCCAAAGAACAAGAGTCTATCCGAACTATTAAAAATTTATTCAACTTTTTCCTAAATAGAAATAGTTGGGAAAGAAATAAAGATAAGATCGAAAATCAAGTTGAAAAACTTAATATTAAAATAAACTACAGGATAAAAAACACAAAATGGAAATTCTAATAATAACATTTGTACTTCTTCTTTTATTCGGGGATCAGTAATGGATACTGGCATACAGTTTACCGAGATACCTATGATTGAGAAAATTACTCAAGATGAAAAGTGGTTGCTTGGTGAAATCCGTGGCACTGAAATAAGTGACTACGACCCAGAATTAACAAATAGGGTTATAGATGTGGTTTTAAGATACGGAGCGGAAATGAGAATGATTGCTAGTGGTAAAAAATAGCTTGACTTTAAAATTTCTTCATTCATTATGACAGGCAATAAAAAGCACAAATAAAAAGCACAAATAAAAGCACAAATAAAAACACAAATAAAAACACAAATATGAAAGTCAAAAAAATGATTCAAGAAACAAACGGTAAATTTTTTACTGTTAATTTTGTTAAAAAAAACGGAAACAACCGACACATGGTTGCTCGACTTGGGGTAAAAAAATACCTCAAAGGCGGAGAAAACCCTGCTAAAAACCAAGACAATTTGATTGTGGTTTTTGATATTCAAAAGGGTGCATATAGGATGATAAATCTGGATACTTTAATTAGTTTTAAATGCGGCAAGAAAATATATAACCATTATTGTAAATAGTTATTGACTTTCTCCAATCCATACCAATCATCATAAATATGAAAATTTTAATTGCTTGCGAATCCTCTGGAGTTATTCGTGATGCCTTTCGAGCAAAGGGTCATGAAGCTTATTCCTGTGATATTATTGATACAGGTCACGAATATCATATTTGTGATGATGTTTTAAATATTTTAGATCAAAATTGGGATATGATGATTGCCCATCCTCCTTGCACTTATCTTGCATCTAGTGGGATGCACTGGACTACTCGCGGTTTTCGTGATCCTCAACTCACTGAAGACGCTCTTGAATTCGTTAAAAAGCTTATGGATGCCCCAATTGAAAAAATCGTAATTGAAAACCCGATTAGTATCATTTCTACTCGCATCCGCAAGCCAGATCAATATATTCAACCTTACGAATTTGGGGAAGACGCTAGTAAAAAAACTTCTCTTTGGTTGAAAAATCTTCCAGCATTAAAGCCTACAAAATATATAGAGCCGCGAATCATAATTAAAAATGGAAAAGAATATAAGAGATGGGCAAATCAAACTGATTCGGGACAAAATAAACTAACTCCCTCTCCAGATCGGTGGCAAGAAAGATCAAAGACTTATCAAGGGATTGCGGAAGCAATTGTAAATCAGTGGGGATAGAACATATTGGATAAAAACGCTTGACTTCTAATAAATTATAAACAAAGTAACGAACATGAAAATCTTATCTCTATTCGACGGCATTTCTTGCGCTCAAATCGCTCTAAATAAACTTGGCATTAAATATGACAATTATTTCGCTAGTGAAATTTGCAAAAACGCCATTAAAGTTACGCAGGATAATTATCCAGACACAATCCAATTAGGTGATGTGACAAACTGGAAAGACTGGAAATTGCCAAAGATTGACATGATTTTTGCGGGTTTCCCTTGCCAATCATGGTCTAAGGCAGGATTGCAAGGTGGATTTAAAGATGAGCGTGGCAAGCTTGCTTATGTCCTCGCAGATATTTTTCGTCACTTAAAAGAGCAAAATCCTAATTTAATTTTCTTGTTTGAGAATGTAGAGATGGGGAAAGAAAAGTTAAATGATTTAAATGAATTGTTTGGCTGTGAGGGGGTTAAAATCAACTCTTCATTATTAACTGCTCAGAGACGTGGTCGAGTCTACTGGACAAATTTAAAAATTGATTCAATAGAAGATAAGCAAATTAAATTTCAAGATATCCTTGATGATGGCTTAGCTGAAAAAGAAAAAGCATATTGTATTAAACTTTGTCGTGGAAACGCGAGAGATTATTTTAAGAAAAAGCAAACTAATATTGTTTTCTGCCCAAATAAACATGGCAAATACAAAGTGGAAAATGGCCTTGTCTCTATGACTTTTCCAAAAGGTAAAGACTCAAATGAATTATTTACTTTTAAATGTGCTATTCCAGATGGAAATTACGACGTCAGACCTCTTAATAGAAATGAAGTAGAGAGACTGCAAACGATCCCCCAAAACTATACTAATACAGTAAGTGTATCTACTGCCCACAATCTAATGGGTAATAGCTGGACTGTTGATGTAATTTGTCATATTTTGAAAAATGTTAAGTAAAATCTGGAGAATATGGGCTAAATCTATAGGAGAAAAAGCAACTTCAAAAAAAAATGAATCAGACGTTGTCGCAATCATTAGAACCTTTATCTTCTTAACCTATTTAATTACTAATTTTTTTATTATATCTGGCGTAATAAGACATTGGTAAAGAATATTTTTATTGACTTTTGTAAATATACCATCAAGATCTTAAATATGAATAACGAATATATCAAAAATAAATTAATGAAACTGGTTTTGGAGGGTAAAATCCAAGAATCACAAGCAGAAGATATTTATGAATTATATCTTGAAGAAATTGATGATACTTCTATCGAAACCGCCATAGAACTTACAGAGCAGGACATCGAAGAATCGATTGAGAATAATGTTTGACAAGGTGTGTTTTTAAAATTAATGTCTTGACATCCAAATAAATACAAACAACATAAAAAAATGATTAAAAAACTAGATAGAGAAAACCTACCGATTCTTCGCTCAGAAATTGATATAGCGTTGCAACCAATAGCTGATAAATACGGTATTAAGCTTAGTGCTGGCAATGTTTCCTTCTCGGATTTTAGTGCTACATTCAAACTGGAAGTGGCAACTGCTCAAGATGGTAATTTTATCACTAAAGAGGGTCAAAACTTCCTCGATCATGCAAAATATCTTGGATTATCTAAGGACTTTTTAAATAAAGAGTTTGATTGGTTCGGCAGTAAATATATTCTTACTGGATATAAGCCTCGCTCTAGCAAATATCCATTTATTGCGAATAAAATTTCAGATGGTCGCTCATATAAGCTTCCTAAAACCGCAGTAAAGGCGGAATATTTTAAAGAATTAGTTTAAATTTAATAAAAATTATTAATTTGTTGACTTTTGTAATTTATAACCCATCTTAGGCTTATGAAACACAAAAAGCAGAGAACAAATTTTAGTTGCGTATATGCTACCCTTTCTATGATCCTCGGAGGTGATGAGGAGTTTTATTATAGAGCAATTGCTAAAAAACAAATTAAACAATTAAAATGTGGCAAACGCAAATACGGAAGCGGAACATATGCGGAAAATACTTCTGAATTTTTAACTAAATATAGCTATGAGCATAAATTAATTAAGCTTAATAATAAAATTAATTCAATTTTTTGGCTAAAACAATTATCCTATCGCTTCCCTATTTACGTAGACGGGATCTTTATCAGAAAGGGCGAGCGGGGCAGACCCAGAAAAGATTGCCATGCATTTGCTGTGTGCGAGGGTAAAATTTTTGATCCAGCCGAAGATTTTGAACTTGAATTTGAATCTTGCTCTCACTACTCTGAGATGATTGTTCAAAATGTTATCCCTGTTTTTAGGGAAAATGAAAATTACGGTAAAGGAATTAATATAAATTAAGCCTTGACTTAACACAATCTATAACCACTATCTAAACCATGAAAAACATAGACCAAGTAAAAAGCCGCATCCACAAGCTTTTAAACATGACAAAAAGCGAAAACGAGAACGAAGCTAAAATTGCTCTTGTTCAAGCTCAAAAGCTTGCCATGACCTACCAGCTAGATCTTGAAGATGCGATAGAAGAACCTAAAGAAGATGAGTTTGATCAAAAAAATGCCTTTGATTGGGAGCGTGAACCAGTAATCTGGAAACACGTTGTTCATATTTTGCAAGGCTATTATAATGTTACTGTAATTTATTTCCCTAAGTATAGGGGTAAAAGGGTTTCTTTTATCGGACGCAAATCTGCGATAGAAAATGCTGAGGTTGTATCGAACTATCTGCTTCGCACCTTTGATCAATTATGGAAGAATTATAAAACAGAAAATAATCTTTCCAATCGAGACAAGTATTCCTATCTCTCTGGGCTGGAAAGGGGCGTAAAAGATAAGCTGAGAGAAAACAGGACTGATACTGTCAAAGAAAGGGCAAAAGAGCTTACGGGGGCTGTTTCTGAAGAAAAATTAATTGAAAAATATAATCTTGCGCTCAAAAGGGAAGACGAAAAACGAGATGATTTTCTTAGCTCTCTTTACCCTAGACTGGGAAAATCTTCCAATAGAAGTTCAAACTTTGGATTTAGCTCCAACGTAGCAAGTGATGGCTTCCAAGCTGGGCGGAATATAAATATCGGAGGTAAGGTCGCTGGATACTTGGGATAAAGCTTGACGTAAAATAAAAACTATGATACCATAACAAAATGGCTAAACCAGCACAAACAACAGAGATAGACGAGGCTCGCAGGATATTGGGAATGCTTGAGAGCGTAACTAATCCAGAAGAATATAAAAAAATCTTTGGGATTAAAGACAAAGACGTCGAAAAAATGAAAGAACTTATTTTAAATAAAGGCAAATCGAAAAAGAAACTTTTTACTGAAAGTGAGGAAAAAAATGGAAACTAAATTTATGGACTGGACAATATCCAGCGAAAAATCAGAAAACGGCGGGTTGAATTTTTATCTTGACAACAATAGACAATCTGCATCGCTTGAATGTGCTGCGGAAAATGGGGTTGATTCAACATTTGATGAAGCTATACCTAAAAAAGTAATTGACTTTGCGCTCCATTGGGCGGATAGGGTTGATAAAGAAGGTGGGTGGGTTGAAGCCTATGGAGAATAAATTTACTGCTCGTTTAAAAAATAGCTTGACTTAACTAAAAACAAAAAACATAATTGAAATCATGGAACTAACAGAAGAAAAAAAATTCGATCTATTAAAAGAATCTAGTGGACACTTCCTTACTGAGATTATCCCAGATACTTGGTGGGATATGTCTGAAGAAGAGCAAAACTGCTTCTTAAATGAACACGCTTGCGAACATTACGAAGCGGTTTGCTACGATGAGGTATGGGATTATATTGAAACCCTTTATGATTCTATGGTAGTATTTATTGGAAAACTTTAAAAATAGGCTGAGCTTGATAATAAACTAAATAATAAAAGATGCCTTCTATTAAATATCGCAAAATATATTAGTAATAAAAGGAAGAATTTAGATTTAAAACCTATCGTAAGCAAACCAGAATGAGCTACAAATAATTTGTAAAACAAACGAGGGAGGTAACTAGACTTTTAAGGTCTAAAACCTTACAGAGCTTTACAGACAGATATAAGCCTTAACCCTAATGAAACAAGGGTATAAGAGATAATAATGTATAGGAATAAATAAGAGGAATATATAGATAGGTAATGATAAGTAAGATAGGGGGGTATTAATAGAATATTATTATATTTATGAGTTATTATTATGGTTTGGGGGATTATCCACCTTATTTATATAAAATAAATGGATTTTTCCCACAAAAACCCAGATAAAGCCACAAATAATATCATTTTTTAATATTTTGAATATAACATAAACCCACATAAACCCACATTTTCCCACATTTATTAACCTTTTCATAGGGGTTTTAATAAAAAATACCACCAAAAATGTGGTTTTATGTTGTTTTCGGACTAAATCATGTGGTTTTCAAAATAAAGCTTGACATTCCCAAATAAGTATTTAAATTTTCAAATAAGGGTTTTAAGCCCCCAAATAAGTGTTTAATTTATTGGTAATAAGGTTCCATAGTTCAAGGGATAGAACAAGACACTTCTAATGTTTAGATCTGAGTTCGAATCTCAGTGGAGCTACCAGTAAAAAAAGTTTTTATTTTCATAAATAAGTATAAAAAAATAATAAAAAATAATATAAAAAAAGTTTTTATTTTCCTAAATAAATATAAAAAAAAGTTTTTTATTTTCCTAAATAAGTATAAAAAAATAATAAAAAATAATATAAAAAAAAGTTTTTTATTTTCCTAAATAAATATAAAAATTTCCTATAAAAAAATAATATTTTAAATAATTCATTATAAAACAGTAAGAATTTTAAATTTAAAAACTCGCACGGACTGCGATAATGCCATAATAAATATAGAATCAAATTATAATAACTATATTGGTGGCTCAGTAGACTGGTATAATGGGGTTAGATCTTACCTGTTAGCTGCGGCCAGTAAAAAAATAGATTCGATTAATAAAAGAAAAGAAAAAATGTCTTGACATTCAATGCTCACTATATACAAATGGTGATCATGCAAATAAAAACAAATCATACAACTCACGCTTATCGCTTCACTATAGATCCTATAAACAAGGATGATCAGAGAATTCTTAAGGAATTGAGAGCACATATTTCTGAGTCAAATAAAAAGGGCGGAATAAAGCGTAGGGTAGAGCTTAAGGGGAGATTGGGGAAAAATCACCCAAAGAAACTTAAATATAGTAATTATGGTAGCCATCGAGTAAAATTTGAAGACTCCCAGTGGATTGATGTTTATATTTACAATCATTAATTCGGGCAAATAAACGTTTATATATTATGACTAAAGGACAAAATAAAGCTATTGAATTTATCGAAAAATTTATTGATTCAGAATCTTCATCATTTACTTGGGAAGAATTATCTAAAGCAGTAAAAGATTCTGGAGCAAAAGTTTCTAATTGGATGACTATTCGTGGGGTGTTACAGTGGTTCATTAATGAGGGGCTAATTAAAAGAACAAGGAATTCACATAGAGAAGAGTATATTAGTTAAGATGTGACTTCCCAGTAATTAGAATTAAATTTTCATTTTTTTTTAAAAAAACTCTTGACTTCGGCAAAAAACTTCACACTATTGCGAACATGATTAAACCAAAAAACATATATCCACTATCTCTAGGGGCCGACGCCAAAACGGTTAAAGGTCAAACATTAGGTTATGCCACTGGCATTCTTTATCTGGCTCCCGTAAAGGAAGCAGGGTTCGGAAACGTTTGTCCTAATGCTTCTGTAGGTTGCGCCGCTTCCTGTCTCTTCACTGCTGGTAGGGCCAAAATGTCAAGTGTACGAAAGGCTCGTATCGCTAAGACTCGCCGCTTCTTTTTAGAAAAGGATGAATTTATATCCGATATCACAAACGCTATTGTAAAAATGTTCAGCTATGTGAAGAAAAGAGAGTATAACTTCGCAGTTAGATTGAACGGCACAAGTGATTTGCCTTTTGAGAATTTCGGAATTTTCGAAAAGTTCGAAGATATTACTTTTTATGATTATACTAAGTCAAAAAAGAGAATGCTTTCTTATCTCGCTGGAGATATGCAGAAGAATTATTCTCTTACTTTTTCTCGCAGCGAAACAAACCATGAAGATTGCATGGAAATTTTAAAAGCGGGCGGCAATGTGGCTGTAGTTTTTGCAACTAAAAAGAATAAAGAATTGCCAACTGAGTGGAAGGGCTTTAAGGTTGTGGATGGAGATAAATCTGATTTGCGATTTCTAGATGATAAAAATGTTATCGTAGGGTTGCGAGCAAAGGGTGATGCAACTAAAGATGAAAGCGGGTTTGTAGTAGCGGTATGATGAAATATAAATTAGAAATAAGTGAAAATTATTTAGATCGAGAATCTAAACGTATGTTTTATAATGATCTTTCTTTAAAAGGCTGGATCGAGAAATATTGTAAAAAAAATAAAATAGAATTACATACCAGTGAAGATGACTTGATTTTAGGTTTTAAATCGGCAAATCAATTATACTGTTTTACACGGCGCGGGAATGGGATCTTCCCTTACTTTGAGTTTCTATGACAATATTTATTCTCGTAATTATCCTTTTAGTCCTTTTTGGGGATTAGTCTTGACAAGTTCAAATATATATAAAGTATCAGTACTATGAAATACAATCACATGTTCGACGTAGCTTTTTCTATTGAATCAAATAATTCAGAAGAATTAGTAAATATAGATGAAATAATTAATGGTCTTGAAAAAAGATTAGATTTCTTAAAAAAAGAAAGAGATATCGAAGCGTTCGGGCTTGTTGATTCTTATGAAAATTAGTCTTGACAACAGTAAATAAAAAACCACAATGACCATTATGAAAACGGTATATATACCAGTAACAATAAGTGAAACAGACTACGTTCTTACGTGCGATGGCAAGTCAGTCGAACCGTATGACGTTATATACAGCGAAGAGTCAACGAAAGAAGTGTTGGCTCAAGGCATTCATCCAGATTGGAAGTTTACTAAAATGGTAGACCTTGAAGAAGACCATCTCATGAAATACGCCGAATCAATCATATACAACAACTATTGGCGTAGGTAACGGTTACAGAATGAATATATTTGCTTTATCAACAGATCACGAAGTCGCTGCCAAATGGCACAACGATAAACATTGTGTAAAGATGGTTACAGAAATCATGCAATGCCTATCCTGTGCCGTTATCCGACATGAGACTCCCACACATCTTTTGCCTTTATCCAAGAAAGGCACACCAGTCAAGGGCGGCTATCATCATCATCCTAGCTCTATTTGGGCGGGAAATACTAAAGGAAATTTCGAGTGGTTATGTCATCACGGCATATCTTTAGCTAAAGAGTATACAGAACGCTACAACAAGACTCATTTTTGCGAAGGCGTTATTACTAAACTATTTTCTTTGATTGATTATATACCAGATGGAAAGCAAGAAGATTTTGCCATCGCCATATCAGAAGACTCAGAATGTCGCAAGGTGGAGAATTTTAGCGATCTTCATCCTGTCACACAGTATAGATTATACTACAAGATTGACAAGGCACACCTAGCAAACTGGAAAGCCAACAAACCTCATTGGTATGATTACTCAGTAGAAAAAATTATCGAAACATCAATTTAATATTTGCTAATGGAAAGAAAAGATAAAGCTGAAGAAGCATTAATAATGTTGTTATTGACATTGTATGGAGTATGTATTATAGGTATAATAGGGGCAATCTTTGTCTGTATCAAATCATTTTTTAATTAATATTATAAATAATGTTGTTTTTTTTAAAAAATAATATTATAATATTAAACACCCATAGTATGAAAAAGAACAAACCAAAATCAGACATCTTCCTAGATATAATTTATTGGATAGCGGGTGCTGTAATTTTCGCAGGGATAATGTCTATTGTGTGGATGATTGGGTCAACATCACTATCAGCGTCATCATCTGATATGTTGGTTGAAACACGATCATGCTGTTGCTGCTGTCGCTGCCCACAAGCCAACCTAGACGACGAGGTTATCTACACTATGGAACAGAAAGCTGAGAAGCTCCTACCAGTTGGTGAGCCTCCTCCTCGACCAGTTATATTATCAAGGTAATGTACTAAAAATAAATTAAATTTTGCCCTATGTCCTATCCCAAAGCTGTTTGGCAGTTGAAGTGAAGGCTATCTGCATGAGTATACATGAGTCGCTGGGTTGGCCATCAGCGAGGGTATAATTTTTTTTCAAAAAAGTGGTTGACATTAGGATTAACGTCAGCAAACTGTAGGAATGATTAACTACAGTGAACTACACAACCTATCTTGCCAATACTGGCAAGCAATCGACCGCCAAGATTACGAGTGGTCAGACTACCTTGACCACTGCTTCGAGCGTGATGGTGTTGAGCGCATTGCTCGCGAAGATTGTCAAGAGCCTATCCTTGATCTTTCGCCTCTGGAAAAAAATTAGATGATTAAGTATTGACATCCACATAAAACTAACTAAAAAAACACCATGACAAAAGCAATACTAGTAGACCCTTTTCTCCCCGCGATCTCAAGTGTTGAGGTTGACGGCTTCGAAGATATCCAACGCATGATTGATTGCCGTTGCTTTACCTGTGTGAATTTTCCCGATGGCAAGCATGTCGCATACGTTGACGACGAAGGGTTGATAAACGGCACGGAAAAGGGTGTTAAGTTTATTAATAAGATTTACCCCGATGCTTTGGCTGGGCGTATCCTTATCCTTGCCGACGACGGGCAAGGCGGCGACGCTGACTGCGAGCTGACAGGCGCGGATGTCCAAGCGATGATAGTAGGAATTTTAACATTCTAATACTAAAAGTTTTTTAAAATCTTGATTGACATTCATAAAAAAATAACACACATTGTAGATCATGAAAACAGCTATACTAAATCAAGCCATATGGGTAGAAATCATCGAAGAGCAAGAAAATCTATGTCTTGTTCGCGATAAGGATACAAACGAAGTCTGGGTGCATAAAAATCATCTTGACGCCATCGAAATTAACTAATTAAATAATTCTGAATAATGTCTATGAATAAATTAACTGAACTACACTACGTCGTTATCGTTCTCGTCCTATTTCTTTTCATTGCCCTCATCTCGAATAGGGCGCAAGGTGCGACCATGACCGATCTTCTCCTTGCATTGGAGAAGGTCGAGTCTAACGGAAACGAGATTGCTTATAACGAAAGCGAAAAAGCTTTAGGTTGTTTACAAATTCGCCCAATCATGTTGGCTGACTATAATCGCATC
>Ga0115557_1000954_pt1 | contig 19917 bp, 12 predicted proteins | sample COGITO_mtgs_1104_FD_87280 | JGI IMG/M metagenome (GOLD analysis project Ga0115557, IMG submission 87280) | Pelagic marine microbial communities from North Sea - COGITO_mtgs_110421 | ecosystem: Environmental > Aquatic > Marine > Epipelagic | place: Germany:Helgoland, sampling site Kabeltonne...
AGGAGGAGGAGGAGGAGGAACAGATACAATAGTTAAAACGCAAACAGAGAATAACGAGAAGGTGAAGATACCAACGGAGTCAACAACACCTAAAACTACATCAACAAATCGAAAAGCGTTCGCGGTGGTGGATATATTAGCGCCAGGGTCGCCCGCAGATCTAGACGGATTAATGGTACACGATCGAATTTTAGATTTTGGTGGAGCATTTTCGATCGCCGATGCGGCTTTGCTCATTCAAGACAACTTAGGAAAAAGTCACCGCGTTCTTGTCAACCGTGCGGGAGTGGATGAAATTTTGAACATTGCGCCGCGGACTTGGAACGGGAACGGATTGTTAGGAGCTCATTTTCGGGCGTTAAACTTTTAGCGTGAACAGTGCAAATTTATACGCTTCACTAAGTAATACTACACGTTCTAATAACCGCGTTTTCTTTGCAGCTTTCTATATGCTTTCCTCTCCTCCTCGGTCATGTCTTTTGTCGATTTCTTCCTCTTCGCCGCGTGCTTCTCCGCTTTCGCAACTTTTGCGTCGCCGTTACTGCCACGAGCATCTCTTTCCCTGCCGCCGTCGTCATTGCATTTATCATCATCCACCTTTTCGCCGTCGTCGTCGTCGTCGTCGTCCCATGCGCTTTTCTTTTCCTCGTTGCCGAGCTTCTTAAATACCTCTGATCCAAAGATTTTGTTTTTGTGTCTGTGCACTTTCACTTCCTCGACTTTTACCACGCCAGCTTGCTTTAATCGATCTTTTTCCAGCTTTTCGTCAAACTCTTTATCGCTCAACGGTTTTTGCTTTTCCAGCTCCTTTCCTAAAACTATTATTTTCTTTTTATTGCTATTCAGGTCACCGTCTTCACCTGTCCTTGCGTTCTTGTCGTTGTCGTCTTCCTCGCCATCTTCGTCGCTATCGTGCTTGTTACCACCGCCGTCGATATCTTCACCATTCACTACTGTTTCGAGAAAGCTTTTCTCGTTTTTATTCTCTTCTTTTTTCTTTTTGCCTCGTTTGCCCCTTCTTTTCTTACTCGACGGACGCGCTTCTTCTTTTGCTGCCTCGTCGTCGTCGTCGTCGTCGTCGTCGTCGTCGTCGTCGTCGCCAGTCGTTCGCTTTAATCCAAACGTCGGCTTTGTCTTGTTTTTAGTGTTCTTTTCATCATTATCATCATCGTCGTCATCATCATCATCACCTTGCAACGCTGGATGGCTCTTGTCCAAAGGATGCCCGTCTAAAGTTCGCAGTCGAGGACACATTGCCTTGATATTATCTACGTACGCTTTGCCATCGAGAATGGCAATCGGATTGCCTCGCAAACTCAAATGCGTCAATTTTGGAAGTTTCGCCAACACTTGCACTTCGGCAAAGGTTTTTATTTGATTGTGAGAGCAATCGAGCACGCGTAAATTGATATTTTTACCCAATCCCGACGGCAGACCCGTGAGCTTGTTCTTCGCTAATCGAAGTTCTCGTAAATCTGTGTTTTGAGAGAAGCTGTCATTACCTATGTTTTGCATACCGCTGTTCGACGCCGAAAATTTTCCAAGCTTGCGAAGCGGAAGAAGCTCGTGTTTGAGACTCTCAATGGAGTTGTTCGATACGATCAACGAGTTCAACTCTCTACAATTTTTCACCGCGTTCAGGCACTCCTCCGTGAGCGCGTTGTCCGAGGCAATCAGCGCTAACAAACTTCTCGTCAAAGGCGCGTCCAACACGCCTTCAAAACTGCTCAATCGGTTTCCAGAGACATTCAACACGCGAATAGTTTCGCAGCATCTGCTCAAAGGTTCCAAACCGTTCGATTCTAACCGATTATTCGAAAGGTTTAACCACTTCAATTGTTTCAAATGTTTCAGATTTTCAATGTTATTAATCGCGTTATCGCTCAAGTCTAAGCGCAACAGATTTGGAAACTGGACGGCGGCGTTCGTCGATAAAGCGATGGCCGTCAACGATTTACCTTTCAAGTCGCAAACGGCAACCGCTTCGGACGAAGAGACGTTATGCACGCTTCGCAGAATAGTCTGTTCGTTCAAAGCGAGGCCCATTATATGCCTGATGTGAGTGTATCCCTATCGCGATAAAATGAACGCCGCCCGTCAGTGAGCGAAGTTTTTGTTGTGTTTGTTTTACAAAAATCAAATTTATAACAAGAATAAGTTTCTCTCCTCTCTCTCTCTCTCTCTCTTTTATATTATAATGTACAGCGCTCTCTCTTTCTTTTCTCTTCTCATGAGCTATTACCTCTCTGCAACAGCGCCTCTTCTTCGTCCACTTCGTTCTCTTTCTCTTCTGCTTCTTCCTCTTCCTCTTCCTCTTCCTCTTCTTCCTCGTCGTCATCGTCGTCATCGTCGTCGACTTCTTCGTCGCTGACGTCGTCTAAATCCGTTCTTCCTTCTCTTCTTTGATTGTTTCTTCGTTTCGGCGGTAACTTCCTCAAAGCGAAGAGAACCATGGCCGACGGCGCGATTTCCGAGACGATGTAATATATGGCGTTCAACTTCACACCGGTAACTACGTCCAGAGGGAACTTTTGTGGTGCTATTGCGGCGACTAAAATACACATCGCTCGGAACGTAAAACACGCGGTACACGAAGCCGTGACGATTCCGACTTCAAAAAGCTTTCGAGATTTTCCCACCGCGTCGTTTGGAAACTTTCTCAGCATGAAGAACAAAAGTCCTCCGTAGGTGGCAAACCCAATCGATGCCGCTAAGAAGGCGGACAATCGAATCACCGCCGCAGCCAAGATCCACCCGTTTTGTACGCTCCTTGTCTTTGCGCTGCTCGAACCGCTACTCTTTGCTTCTCCTATCCAACACACCGCTTGGGCGACGTACACGAAAGCGTTCAAGACGAAAAATTTGAACCTTAGGTTTCTCGTTTGAGGAGATATCGACCTCGCTTGCTCGTAGATCTCCGCCCAAAACAATATGAGGAGCGAATCTGTGGAATGTGATGATAATGATTATCAGAACGCGCCGTGTTTGCGACGAGTAAGAAGAGTAGTTTTAAAGTAGTTAGTTTTTACTCGCGAGAGAGAAAGATTTTTCAAAGAAGAAGAAGAAGAAGAAGAAGAAGAAGAAGAAGAAGAAGAAGAGAACGCACATGTGGTGAAGAATATCAACCCGGGTAAATCGAGTAAGATGGAAGCGAACACTCTCGGTTCAATCTCGTCCAGCCTCTCGCGAATAGCAAACACCACGGCTCGAACGGACATGACGAAAAAGTTTAAAACGACGAACGATTTTTGCGTCGTCCAAACAATCGAGTTCCTTTTTTGGATTCGAATCAGTTGCACGAAAGCAACCGAAGCGAGAAGAGCGTATAGGACGGCGAGATAGTCGTACTCGACCGTCACCATCGAAGAATTTGAATACGATGGCGATGCCGTCGCGTCTTGCGTGTTGTTTGACGACGACATCTCTCTCTCTCTTCCGCTCAATAGATGATTTTTGTGGAGAACGAGGAGACCACCACCTTTTTTGTTCTGTTTTTTTGTGAAAAGACAAAAGGTTTTGGGGTGCCTTTCCGGAAAGCAGTTCTAAAAAGTAAAAGTTGTTGTTGTTGTTGTTGTTGTTGTTGTTATTGTTATTGTTACAAAAGAATACAATCTCTACGTAGTAGTTACTATGAACCCTCTGGCGGTTACTCTTCTTCATCCTCTTCTGCCCTGCGAAACCTCCAAAAGTTTCTCTTACACTCGACTAAGTATTTCATCTGGCCGCGATAATATCCCGGCCAACCGGTTGCGGAAACAAAAGAAGCCGGCCCTTGGATCTCTCTCTTTGGAAGATTATCCGCGCACGATGTGTACGCATCGAGGATATTTCTAAAGTTTCGCAGAGATTTAGGCATCAGGTTCAACGAAAATTCACTGACTAAGCCCTCTGCGCCGTTGTATACTTGCACGTGAGGAACCGAGACGATGTTCATGTCCTCCGCGAAGCTGTCGTCAAACTCCGACAAATTGACTTTCAGGAACAAAACGTTCGAAAATTCACGCTCAGCTATTTTAGCGAACTTTGGATGGACGCTTCTGCACGCCGGGCAATCTTCCCGGAAGTACTTAACAACAACGAGCGGCGATTTACGTTCGAGTATTTGTTCGATGTCGTTGCTCTTCTCCTCGTCCTCGACGCCTTCGTCGATGGAATTTGAGTGGTTATCGATGTCGCGATGAATCATCGTCGCGGACGCGTATAAATAGCTGAGAAACTCGTCGATGTTCTTGACGAGTATCAAGTTTCTTGGATGAGAAGAAGTCGATTGGTATTTCTCCCACCACTTTTGTTTATTCGTATTCGTTACTATTGATTTTTTTAGTCGTGTTGTTGTTTTTTTTATCATCTTCTTATCCTGTTTTTGTTCCTGTTGTGTGAACGCGCTCGCCGTCGTCTGAATCGTCTGAATCGAGTGCGTCGCCACGGGGTATTTCTTTTTACCGCTCGTCGCTTTCATGCTCAGTGGCTCTTGTCGTTGATGATGATTATGTGTCGTCGTGAAATCATTCGAGGACGACGCGGAAGTCGCGCGCGTCGTATTATCATCTCTCGCTGCTTTCAAACGACGACGTTTCGACTCCTTCGACAAAAAGAATGAGTGGTGTTCTCTTCTTATTCTTCCTCCTTTTCCTTTTCCTTTTGCGACGATGTTGTGTTTCGCGGAGAGCGTGTGCACGAAGGCACGATGAGACGAAGCGATGAGAGACATTTTCGGTGTTCGTGTGTTGTTGCAGTAATATGCGCGCGCGCCTTTTCGTTCTCTCCTTTTCTTTGGTGGTGTTTGGTGTTTAAAATCTCTGACGCAGAGAAAAAGAAAAAGAATGATGATGAATACACGTGGATGGACGGATGGAAGACCAAATTTTTTTCTGTTTTTCACTTTTTTCCTTTTTTTGTCGAAAAGTGCAAAAAGAAGAGAATCTCTTTTTGAACAAAACGAAAATATCTTTTTCAATTTCCACGTCAGAGAGAAGAAGAAAAAGTGGGGAAAATCGATCGAATCGCCAAAGAAAAAGAAGCACTGCACTGCAGCGCTTACAATAATAAGAGAGTGTGTGTGTGTGTATTCATCTCATCTGATACTAATAAACGAGAAACGACGACGAGAAAATTGAGTTATATATAACACGATCGACAATAATATATAATAATAGAAGAAGAAGAAGTTAAAGAAGAAGATGAAGAACGGCACCATCACGGCGGATGAAATTCTCGAGCAAAAACCGAAGCGTTTGTCTCACGACGACGAAACGAAGTTTTTGCACTCTATGCGCCCAAACTCGCCTCAAGTTGGCGATCAACCGACGGTTGTCTTGAAAGTCGGGACGTCCTCTTTGCTTCGCGGTGATTGCTTGCATTTATCCATGCTCGGTTTTCTCGCGGAAACGTGCGCGGATCTCAGTAAACGCGGGATGAGAGTCGTGGTCGTGACATCAGGATCTGTCGGTGTCGGCTGCAAGATTCTAAATTCGCCGAAACCGAAAGATTTGGCTGGAAAGCAAGCGTTCGCTGCGGTTGGACAAGTGCATCTCATGCGCATGTATGAAGACTTCTTTACGACGTTGGACTTGAAGATTGCGCAAGTGTTGGTAAGTTTAGACAACATGCTCGATCGAAAGCAATACGAGAACGCCAAGAGCACGTTCGGCGCTCTTTTAGAGAGACACATAATCCCAATTGTGAACGAAAACGATACCGTAGCCGTTCAAGACGTCAAATTTGGAGACAATGATACGTTGAGCGCGCACGTCGCGGCTTTAGTCAACGCTGACTACCTTTTTCTACTCACGGACGTGGACGGCTTATACACCGCCAATCCGTACAAAAATCCGGACGCGAAATTAATCAGCGTGGTAGAAAACGTTGAAGACCTCGAGGTGACCACGGATGGTGCTGGTTCGGCTCTGGGAACCGGTGGAATGGCTACCAAGCTTCTCGCGGCTAGATACGCAACCTCTGCTGGCGTGAACACCGTCATCATGAACTCGAACAACATGAATAAAGTTCAATCGGTTGTCCAAGGCGCAAGTATCGGGACGCTCTTTTTGGCGATGCCGAAACCGTTGAAAGGCCGGAAGCGTTGGATTCTGTTGCAACCGGTGATGGGCCACGTGTTTGTGACGAAAATTGCCATGCAAGCGATTGAAAAAGATAGCTCGTTGTTCGCTGCCGGTATCATATCTTGCGGAGGCGACTTTGACGTCGACGATTGCGTCACGATTAACTACAGAGATAAAGAAACAGGTGAAGAGAAAGAAGTTGGTAAAGCCATTGTGAATTACTCGTGCGCGGATATGGATTTATATAAAGGAAAACAAACGGAAGAGTTCTTTGAATTGGTTGGGTATTCAGGAGCGGAAGCTATTTGCCACAAAAATAACATCTGTTGTTGGATCCCGGGTGGAGAAGAACCGTCCTCGACGTCGTATTTGAATCTCTCCGGGCTCTGCGTAACCGAAGAAGGCATAGAAGAAGAAGAAGAAAAATAAAAATAAAACGAATTAATAAACGAGTAATAAGATCAACAAGAGAAAAAGAACTGGAGAAATAAGACGAAGAAGCAACACGCGAGCGAGGGCATTTAATAATACACGTATATCTATCGTGGTCGCCTGTTCCCGCGTCGTTGCTGGAGAAAAGATAGTTAAACAAAGTAATACTATCCTGAAACCATATAAATTGTCCAATTAGCAGAACATTAGCATTATATAATATAATAACAATACTGTAATAGAGTCCATATTTTGTACAAACACTTTTCTAAAGGATGGATAGTTTAAAAGTTTATTTTCACTTCGTCCCCGCGAAGTAGTGTGATCGTATTTTTGAAAACGAACGAGTGGCTGTGTGTTGCACACAGCCGTGAAACTTCTATTTGAAAATTGAAAAAAAGCGAAAAAAAGCAGACGCGTCGAAATATCAAGCTTTTCAGAGTTGGATATTTGAATAGAGATTTTCCGCGGACGCCATAACGAAGTTCGCGGTCTCGCGACATTCACCTATCCTTACTGTATACTTTAATGTGTGCGTGAGATAGTTTTGTATTCAGAAACGATGGAAAATTTTGCGGTAAACGCTATTTATGAGAGGAACGAGAGCGGAGAAAGAAGCGCGGAAGACGAGAAATGGTGGTTCAACAGTAATAGGACGAACGAGGACTTCTTCCCGCTAAAACGAAAGGAGCAGGAAGTGGTCACGCGAACGCACATCTCCCGCGTCGAGTCGCAGATTCGAATGGAGAAAATCTCTCGAAGTTCATCCATGTGCGATTACGATGAAGAGTGTGAACGCATGGACTGCAACGACGAAGAAGATGATGATGATGATGACGACGACGACTCGCTCCTCGCTGTCGAAGATTTAAAAAGCTCGCTCACGACCCTTCAGGAACAAAAAAACACAAAAGCAACAACGACAAAAAGAAAAAACGACAACAACAACGACAACGACGCTAAAGCAGGAGAAAGTTTCAGAGGCTGCACGATCTCGCAATTGCTCTCTTTCCACGACACGGACGAGAGGAAGATTCCGTTGCACGATATAGAACTTCACGAAGACATGTTGCGAGATCAACTGACAAAGGAGCAAACGAAGGAGCACTTTGTGTTGAACGCCGCGACGGCGAAACACGTCCTTCGAGGTCAACGAGAACCTATCATCTCTTATATCTTGCAGTGCTGCGCTATGGCAAACTACAACGCAGTTACAGCAGATGTGTGCATGGTGTACGTCGATCGAGTGTTGTCAAACATGGACATCCCTAAGTCTACGCTTTCGCTCATAGCGATGTGCTGTTTGCACATAGCTGTCAAATACGAAGAAATTGAGGATGTCGTTTTGAGTACGACAGCTTTGCGAAATATGTTCGCGCCACAATATTGTCAAGATACCGTCTTGAGGATGGAAAGTGCGTTATTGAGCGAATTAGGTTGGAAGTTGGGTTGCGTGACGACTTCGCACTTCATCGAGAGTATTTTAAAAATTTGCGACGGAGCTACGCACGAGTTTGAAAGAATAGAAAAAGAAACGGACGAAGAAGAAGAATGGACCATTGATTACGTCGATAAACTGAGCTCTATGTCTCTTGAAATGTACAAAGGTGTCCTGGCTGACCCTGCTATTCGTGGTGCTGTTTTACCGAGCGTGCTCGCTACTGCTTGTATCGGTGCGGCTCGTGCAAAACTTGGATTGTTCCCGGCGGTTACTCGAGAAATGGAAGTGGCATCAAACGTGAGCGAGAGTAATTTATCAGAGATACACGGATGGTTAATCGAACATTGCTTAAACATTTATGTTGCAAGGAATGACCCAGATTGTGTTTCGAGTGGCGATGATTATGACAAAAATAACACGATTGGGTCAGTTGCAGTGCCGATGAGACAAGGAAGTAACGACAACGAAAAGGTGAAAGAACTGACGGATGAGTTTGGGAGATTTGTGGACGTGTACTCACCAACAGGAGTTCTGGAAGCCAGCTCGTTGTCGTCGTTCAGGGATGATGACTTTGTTGCGGCGTAAAAAGTGGAGGTCGAGGAGGTAAAGTAGTAGAAATTCACTTAGAAAGAGAGAGAGAGAGAGAGAGAAGGGAGTGGCGACTGGAAAGGCGCAGCTAACGTTCTCGACGAGGGAAGAAAAAAGAAAGAGACACAACAGAAATGTAGTATAACGAATAATCTGTATTAGTTTAGTTGAAAAACAAACAAAAACCAATTGTAATAACACCTATATATATGATCAAAACAATGCAGTGTGCTCCACCATCATTAACCTTAATCGCCGAAGATTCTACCCCAGACTGCGCACAATAACGGAATCAAACCCACACCTGCGATTTGTAACTTGTCGTTCGACGTCGCACGCACGGTAACCGCACCAGCGCCTCGCGAGTTGAGATTAAATCTGCCAGTCAATTGCGTATCTTTCCCTAATGTGATTGAACTCATAGCGTTGCAACCCAAGGCGATGTCACCTCTCCAATTCATGAATGAGGCTCCAATGGTGGACGAGTTCGCGTCGCCTTCGTCTTGAGAGTGACGAATGATGGCTTCGCAGTTACCACCGTAAGCGACATCTTTTCCTTGTGGACCCTTGGAACTTACAGCTCCGGTACTGACGACGACCTTCATTCCATCTCGGGCCTTCCATCGGTTTTCAATCTTCGTGCCAAATGCTAACAGGCCTCCAACGAATGACATGGACAATCCACCGATGATTTTGTCCACCCTGTGCCACTTCCAACGAGTTTCCGCCCGAGATGTGTACACTCTTTGCTGACCTACGTTCTGCACGTCGACACCAGCGGTGGTGATTGCTTTCTTACCGTGTGGAACCGACAATTCGCCTTCGAAAGCAAACGACGAGTCGTTTTTGTCTTTATTGATTTGCGCCGACGCTTTGCCACCGATGAAATCTTTAATGATCACTTGTCGATCGACTGAAAACCCAGTCACGCCCGTCTCGTGCTCGTACGAGTGCGCGTCAACCATAGGTCGAACTAGCGTTTGTGGGTTCGTATCAAGATAACGATATCGGTGCGAACCAGTATCCGAATCAAACGAAGGAGGGAACTGCGGGTCCGGGGCCGGGACGCACAACTGCTTCGGCATGTAGAAATCTTTCCCCGCATTCGGCTCATCGTACGGAGACGGCTCTCCAGAAATGATGGATTCTTCCAAGTCTTCGAAATCATCGTCGCCCATTTCCAACCGTATTGGTTTACGAGTCGTAATTAAGGAACTCAAGAGAAACGGTAATGGCGCAACTTTACCTTGTTGCTGTTGTTGTTGCTGACGTTTCTTCAGCATTTGCGTTCCGTCGTCGAGTTTTAATAGCGTATTTGCTTGCGCGAGAATTTTGCTCGCAAAGCAGAGCAGCAAAAGCTGTGGCTTCCAAGCTTGACCGTTCGGTAACACTTTATCTCCAGTTCGGTTCGTTCTGCAACCTGAATGGTTTTCTGCCAACGCAACCGGGTTCATCAAACGCGCGTCCCCGGAAGCGTGACGAACAGTCTGTTGAACGACGTGCGATCTTTGCGCCACATACAGCTCGTACGACATCGGCTGGCCGTTTGGTCCATCTGGCGGAGCCCCAGCGGCGTGCGTCAAGACCACGATGGCGTTGAACCAAACCCCAGGACCGAACGTGTTGGTGACTTGTTTCAAAATCATGATATCCGCGGTTTCCGATCGCAACGGAATGTCTAATCGATCGAAATATAACGTAATGTCCGGTTTATGCTTGTTGCAATACTTCTTCGCTTGACCCATAATCCTTGAGTTATACTGAATATCCGCCGAAGAGGTTCGCAAACCAGGTGTATCAATCAATCTCAACTTCATCCCGCACACCGTCGTTTCAATCACTCTCACTTTCGTAGTCTCTTCATCCAAAGCCTCCAAAGTCTTCTCGTCTTGCGCGTCCGGACCTAACAACGATTTGATCACGGAAGATTTACCGACACATTGCTTACCAATCATTAAAATCGTGCAGTCAAAATCCAATTCCTCGTTCGGGTTTATCTTTTCAAAGTGCTCGGCGAGCGCCACAGCGCGCTCGAACGTATTCGTTTGAGACTTTTGCGCTCCCGATGGCGATGTACCTTTACCAGATTTTAACGTTTCCGCGAGCTCTAAACGATAAATCACTTGCGAGACAATCGTATTTCTCGGCGATTGGTCTAATCTCGATGTCAAGCGTAACAGTTTAATTCGAAGCTGTTGAAGCTCGTACGCTCTCGTGGCTTGTTCATCCTTCGGGTCTGGCTTTTCGTCTGGAACAATCGGTTCCTTTTGAGGCGCCACGCGCGCTACCGTGCGCGCTAACAAGCCACCGCCAAGGCCTTGCGCTTGTGGTGGCGTGATTGGTTCCCCCTCACCAGCCGCACCCGCTGTGGGCGCAGCGGCGGTGGTAGTATTCCGCTGCGGCAAACCGCTCGTATTTCCAAAGCCCTGTTGTTGTTGTTGCGAGGGAGGTTGTTGCCCTCCCCCTTGGCCTGGAAATTGCGGCGGTGGTCTCGGCGGCGGCGGTGCAGCAGCTGCACCAGCACCACCACCGGGGACAAATGCCGCGGCGGCTGAATTCAAAGACGCCGCTTTCGTGGCTGCCGCTTGTGTCGCCGCCTCTTCTGCGGCGGCGTCGAAATCGCCGTCCAACTCCTCGCCGTCGTCTTCAAAATCGTCGTCCTCGTCCTCATCTTCGGAGAGCAAGTCGTCTCCTAAGATATCTTCTTGATCATCGATGCTGGTATCTTCTTCCCCGTACATTTCGTAATCGTCGGAAGTGTCGACGGCGTCCGCGTCGTACTCGTACTCTTCTTCGTCCGTTGATGCGTCCATTATTATATCGTTCGTATTTAGATAATTTTCTTTCTTATCGCGGCGAAGAAAAAAGCAGATCCGTTACTTTATAATTTGTGCAGTATAAATGTGATTCGTTCGGGTTTTTATAAAATTGATGATGATGGAATTTTGCGATTTTTGCTTCTTCTTCTTTCATATTTTTCATTCTCTCTCTACTTTCTCGCTATTCTTCTTTACTTCTTCTTTACTTCTTCTTTACTTCTTCTTTACTTCTTCAATCGATCGATCCTTGGTTAAGATATGACACACCCGCACCCCGCGTTATTCTTCTTATTATCGGCTTCCTCTCTCAACTTCTCGACGATCGGGTCGAGGTAAGAGATGACGTTGAAAAACGTCGGCCTTTTCTTATCGATCGGGTTCCACATGTTTCTCACCAACGTCATAAATTCTTTCGGCATTAACCCGTTATGCAACGGTGGACGAGTGTCTTGGGTAGCGACTGCTCGCGCCGCGTGGATGGGATTGACGTTCGAGAACGGTTGTTGACCGGAGAAGAGTTGGTAAAAAATCATGGAGGCGGCGTAGACATCCACGGCGGTGCCGTAGAATTCGTGTCGGAAAACCTCCGGCGCCATGTATCGATAACTGCCCGTTTCGCCGGTCAAAACGAACGGTTCTTGAGAAACCGTCGAGTTTGGAATCTTGTTTCGCACGGATAAAGTTTTCGACAAACCGAAATCGCCTATTTTCAAACGTCCGGTTCTCGTCAACATCAAATTTCCCGGTTTCAAGTCTCGATGAATCACCGGTAACGGCACGCGACCGTGTAAGTACGCCATCCCTCTCGCACAATCTAACGCCATGTTTGCCGCTTCGCACAAAGAAAGTAACTTCCCGGAACGAAATAAGTGGTCTAAACTCCCTCCTTGCATGAACTCGGAAACGATGGACACTTGACTCGTTTCGCTCGAAATCATGACGCCTAAAAATTGGACGATGTTTGGATGGTGCAACTGACGCATGACCTTCAACTCCAACGAGAACTCAACTCTCGCGATCTCGTCCTCTGCCATATGCTTGTGAATTTGTTTAATCGCAACCGGCGTTCCTCTCCATTTACACTTCATGACGATCCCAAACGCCCCGGACCCGATATTTTCCTTATCCACGATTTCCTCCTCCGGTATCTCCCACGCCATGGCGTCTTGCGGCAAGAAAATGTTCGACGAATTCGCCAACTGTGGCGCAGCGACCGAAGACAAGTGACTGTCCGATAGCTTCACTAAAGTACCCGTCAATCTATCTTTAATCTTCCCCCCGTTTTGTTCTATGTACTTTACAATTTCTCCGTGGTTCCCAAACACCGCGCACTCCAACGGCGTCGCTCCCCATCGATCGACGGCGTTAATCGCCACCCCATTCTTTACTAAATAATCCACGATCGCGAACGATCCGTCCGCGCACGCGATGTGTAAAGGTGCTCTTAAATCATAATCTTGGTACGGTTCCGACGTGATGCTTTTCCCCGCTTTTTCTAAGCACCGTTTAATTCTTTTCAAATTCCCAATCGACGCCGAGAATAAAAGTTCCGAAGTCAAATGTCTCCCGACGTATTCTTTGTAGTTTTTCGACCCTGGATTGGATTGGCCTTGGGAGGAATCCGCGCCTTGAGAAGAATCGCGGTCGGAATCCCCGCCTTTGTTGGTGAATTCGAAAGACCCAGAAGAGTCTGGAGACCCTCCTCTCGGGCGGTCGGCGGAATTCTCTCGGCTGCCGGAATGCCTCGGCGAAGAGGGGTAGGATTCGTTCACGCTGTTGTTTACGATTTCCATGTTTGGCTCCGCGAGCGGGTCGACCGTGTTGCGATGCTCGAGAGGATCCAAACCCATCTTTTCTCTGCTTTATTTTGCGTTTTGTTGGTGTTGATGATGTGTCGTGTGTACCTCTATTCTGTTAAAGCCGGAGAGGCGAGCTTTATTCCAATTTTGGTTTTGCGGAATTTTTTTAAGAACAGCTACGTGTGATGTAGACTCGTATGTGTGTGTGTTATTCAATACCGGTACACGATTATTTCTAATACATGCACGTCTTCATACCGCTAAATATAATCTCTCTCCCTCTTTCTCTCTCTCTCTTTCTCTCTCTCTCTCTCTCTCTCTCCGCTCTCCCCTTTTATATTTATTATTATTATCTCTCTCAATATCTAGTAATGTGTCTTAATAGTATCATTGCGTTCTTCGCGTGTTGCGACGAGGCGTAGGAGACATCGATCGACGCTTACCACCGCCGCTGCCACTTTTTTTCGTAGCAGTCTTCTTAGCCGAAGACGCCGCAGAACCTCGCGAAGCTCGAGGCGTCGGCGAAGGCGACCGGCCATTTATGCGACGATTGTTGGTTTTCTTCTTCTCGATGGAAATCTTCTCCGCGCAATACATGTAATGCGTAGGCATAAACGGCGTGTACGGTACTCTGCCTTCGTTTTCAGAATACCACACGGTTTCTAAATCTCTTTGTTGTTCCAAAAAGTCGACGTGCGCGCGATTGAAATACACGCCGTCGTGCGCAAACCACCACTTGTACAATCTTTGATCCCACCTATCCTCGACGCCTTCGCGCAAGGTGAAATCAATCAAACACAAGTTCCCGCCCGGCGCGACGAGATCTTTCATCGTCTTCAAAGCCTCTCTCCACGGAGGAATCATCGTCAAGCAATACGAGCACGTCACCAAATCCACTTCAGCTGGAAGTTTCTTTTGCGTCTCCGCGGCGTTGATATCGCCTTCGATGAAAACAACTTGTTTAGTCAAACCGAGCGCCTTCACTCGAGATTTTGCCATGGCTAACAAAGCATCCGATAAATCGCACAAATACACTTTCGTTTTCGATTCGCGAATATGTTCGGTGACAAATTCGATATCCCTCGCCGTGCCGCATCCGACCGAAATCCACGTCTTTGGCATCTTTGTCCACGGAACGACGTATTGCATGAAAACGTCTCTGTGTGGCAACAAAGCTTCACGAAAGCCGTCGTATCGAGTGCCTTGAGACTTATAAAACTTCTTCACGTCTTTGTTTGAGCTCAAACCGTGACTAGCCATGGCATACATGACCAACATATCGTCAAAGATCGTGTTGGAAATGCTCCTGTTCGTGCCGTTCAAAGTAATCATTTTCGGCTCGTAATTCTCCGGAGTTGGACCGATGAACGTGGTCAAGTACCACCCGACGCGATCGTAATCCGGGACTAAGTTGGCGCGAAGGTGTCCGAGCACCGGTGAGTGCACGCGATCACCAAAACATCTCCAATAAATCCTTCCTCTCTCTTTATCCATTCCGGTGACTACTTTCGAAATGTTCTCCGCAATCATCTGATGCGGCATCCAATCCATAGAATCAAGCAAGGATGCAATGGTAATAGATCCCGGGCCTTCCTTTTCTGCGGCATCCGCCCAGGTGCCGTGAAATAACTCCACTCGGTCCGTGCGCTCCTTCAAAGACTTGAAATTCTTCTTTTCTAAGTACCTGGGGCAGCACGTTGGCGAAAACTCGCCGACAATGTACCCGTAATAAAAGTAGTTTCCTCTTTTCCACATTCGCGTGGTTAAAACTTCCTCTAAGCGCTCCACAAATACCTCCGGATTACGCATGACTAAGTTGAGTTGTTCGATTGGAACACCACCTAACGGGGCAATCCACGACCAGAGCGTGGTGAAGGAGCAGATCTTCATCGTGCACCAGAAGAAGAATCCGCCGCGGTCGCCGCCGACATCTTCTCCGCTCACGATACGTTTGTGCACGCCGGCTAACCATAACGGTGCGCACAAAATCTTCGCCATCAAACCAGATGTTCCGGCATACATGAAGTTATCGCGGAACAAGTGCGTGTTTGCATCCCAAAACTCCGCGGTTTCCGCTTGGAGCAACTTACGAAGCTTCGATTTGTACACCGCGATGAAAACTTTGTAATCGGATCGACCCCAAATGGCGAAAAACTGCTCCCAGGTTAACGCTTTGATGCACGCCAACTTCAGTTCTAACGTGTGTAACTGCGCCGCGTTCATGTCCACCGCGATAATCTTTTTTGGCCCTTCGCACAAATAATCTAAAACGTTGCACCCGGCGGAAGAAATCGTCAACACGACGTCGTCTTCGTTCATGTGCATGACCTTATGATCGATAGCTGGGTCTTCCCAGCTGATGTTGTAAATGATTTTCTTCTTCCCAATCGACGTCATGATGAAATTTTGACAGTACACGTCGTGAATCATAACGCCGAATAACGTCATAAAGTAGAGAAATATGGCGCCGTGTAAAGCGATGACGGGTATCGAATCCTGGTGATGATCCTCGTACTTTTGCGTGACTAAATCCCACATCGCGTACGAGTGCACCAACACTTGCGCGATGAGCATGCTCAACATGATGAGCATTTTATGTCTGTATTTCATCCGTTTCCTGGACGCGGAGCGCATGAGATACCCTCGCACCCACTTTTGGAAAACTTTCACGTGCCACGTGAGCAAGACCATTCCCGAGAACAAAACAAAGTGCGAAAATTGTCCAACTTTGTAAATTAATACCGTGTGAAAGACTACTCGCGTTAGGAAATACAACACGCCAAACAATAAAGACGGACGTTGTTTGTTCCTGACTTCAAAGAAAGATAACAAAACCACCGGTATTTCCTCAATCAGCGCCACGGCGAAAAACGCCGTCATCTCGTGGTGGAGCAAGAAATAACAAATGGTGATGTATAACAGGTGATGGATCCACCCGTCTTCGAAGGATATCTCTTCCACATAATGCACGCTTCCGACGACCAAATCCATGACGCAATACCCGATGAAGAATAAAGCGATGTACCTCGAAATCACCGTCTCGTTCGATATCGTCGATGTGAATCCATCGTGTAGTAAGTGATATCCAAAATACAAACCGACGAAAGAAGACACGAAACTCGCGTAGAACGTCAGATACCAACTGTGCGTTTGAGACCCTCTGATGCTTTTCATTATGAAGAAGACGACGATGCAGACGAGCATGTTCAACCCTAAAATCATCATATCTTCCTGACTGAAGGCAATCATTTCGCTGAAGTGCTTCATCAGCAACGGCGCGTGATGTAAAACCATCGCAGCAGCAAAGCGTGTTCTGTGTTATTAATTTTTTCTACCGAATTTTGAAGCACACGCCCCCACAACAACGACGAAAAGGTATATTCTTCTTTTTCTAACGTAGAAGTGATTATTTGTTTTCCCGCGTTTCGACGATGTTCGATCGAGAGGAAGGAAGGACAAAGAATAGAAATCTCTTCTGTTGATAACAGTCTTCGTTTACTGCGTCGTTCTTACTATCTATCCCCCTATTTAAACAACAACAACAACTACAAAAAACGCGCGCGCGCGTTGATTGGTTAAAAAAATGAAGGCGAAGCGCCGTTTTTTTTGAACCACGAAAAAAAGCGAAAAAGAAAGGTTTCAAAATTGAGATCCTCTGTCTGTCTGTCTGTGAAAAAAGCTTTTGGAGTGGATTCATTTATTATTAAACTATATATTATTAAACTAAAGGCAGGTGATTCGCTACGAGTAAAGAAACACACAACACACACCTCGTCAGAAGCGAGCGAAAATGACGACGATTCAGACGACGAGAGGAGGTTTTTGTGTCCTAATCAGACGACGATTACTTCTTCCCGCCCTTCTTCTTGGCGTTTCTCTCCTTGATTTCTCTCAACGCTTGCGCTCTCGCCGCGGCGCGAACGTCCGGCTTTTCCTGGCGCTTCTTCGTCAAAACTTCCAAAGACGCGCTGACGTACGATCGCTTACTCGCGTTCTTGTTGATCTTTCTCTTCTTTTGCTTCACAACCGTCGATTGGTCTTTTTTGTGCTCTTTTCTATACGCCGTCGTCCACGCGATTCTTGCCGGCTTTTTTCTTTGCCCGAACAAAGACTTGATCTTCGCGTTGAGGAACAAAAACGTTCTGGAGTCTCTGAGGTACGTTCTCATGCCTTGTTTTGTTGATGATGCGAGAAGGAAAAGAAGGAGGAAACGAAGTCAGTAAACAGCGAGAGTGAGTCGTTTTCTAAACGACGACGACGACGAGATTAGATTGTTTGTTCTCTCTCCGTTTTTTGCTTTCACAACAGAGCCCTTATTGAGGCGGAGGAAAAGAACGAGCAAAAAAGAATCGCGCGCGCGCGGAAACTAGCAAACGCCATCGACCACCACCCTTGAACGCATTTGTTTGCGCTTAAAAGACACGCGCAAATACTCTCTCGAGCTGAATCCAAGGGATTCGATGTCGATATCGCGTCGCAAAGGCGCCACCAGTACACCGCGATGTGCTTTTCTAGGCCCCATTTCCCTCGCCAAAGTCGTCAAACTCCCTTGAAAATTTAGCGGGAAAAGCCCCTGGAAACATCCATCAAAAGCGCGCGCGTTTATCCGTATGCGAATTGAACGAAGCTTCCAAACTAGGAAATAATCAATATACGTTTACGAATACGTACCGTGACCCGGGTAGACGCGGAGGCCCGACCACGAGCAGTTTTCAGTCTTAAGAACCATATTTTATACTCCGTTAAATGTGTGTGGGCTAATTTATGAAGGTGAAGAGGGAAAAAGGATGGAAAATTTATGGGAAGAAATGAGCGAGGGAGTGAGACAGAGTGAGTGTTTGTGTCGTTATTTTAGTTTTACTTTTATATTACACAACAGAAATGTATACAGTCATCATCATCCTTTCTTGCCTTTCTTCTTCTCCGGGTTCCTCGCCGGTGGCGCCGGAGGTTCGAGATTGTAAAACACTTCCATCCTTTCGATGTAATCCCCGTACGGTAAGTTGGTAAAGTCTCCCGCAAAGGCGGTTTTCCCAGAGTCGAGTTCTTTCCGCAGCGTGTTTCTGACCTCGGCGTCGGACCACATGATTGGGCCGCGAATGAAAATTGTGTAGCCTAATTTTGTTGCCGCGAGTTCACTCAAATACCCCGGGTGTGTTCCACCTTTACCTAAATAACACGCGGAAACCGGAAACCACACGTCGCCGGTGAACGTGCCGTTGTTCAACAACGCCATCGCGTCGCTCCCAGTGTCCCAACTCAAACCTTTCGTCATTTGTAACTGTTTTGCCGCGGCGTGGACGTCGTATTCGCCGTATCCAGTCGGAAAATCCGAAAACTGCACCACGCGGCTCGGGTAGGACAGGTCTTTCAAGGCGACTAATTCGGTTTCCTCCACGGAAAGTTGGTTCAACGCGTCCAACTGCAAAAGTTTTCGATTCTCCTTTTTGTTCGTCTTCCACGAAACTTCATCTAAAGCTGATTTTCCTATTCGTCCTCTCCCGTCGTCGCCAACCATGGCATTTGCGGTGTGTTTAATCACTCGCATGAGTTCGTCTTGATCGATTTCCGCGTTTTCCTCCGCGGTGAGTTCGATTCCATCTTCGCCTAAAAACGATCCGAGTTGTTCGCCTTGGGACGGTCCCGGTCTCGGTATGATCGCCTCGTCGTCGCACGGATGCATGGTTGCCACGCCGAGCATTAATATCGCACCAGGGACGTGGTCGAATACTGCCCCGACGAACGATACCGGATCGAACGGGACGACGATGGTCCCATCTGTCAGAGATGACACCTGTACCGCTTTTAAATTTTTCGGCGGCTGTCCTCCCGGATACGTCTCGGGATACAACATTTGACAGGACATCTCCGGCAACACGGCTTCTGGACCGGGCAAAACCTCCGCTTCAATCAAAAGCGGTCCCGGTAATCTACCGTAATCTACCTCGACGTCTAACATTTTCAAAGCCGCTTTGAATATTCTCGGATCGTGGAACCGAATGTGTAATCCTTTCTGCGTCGCCATGCGAATAAACGCGTTGACGGCCTCGTCAAACGTCATCCCTCCTTTCGCTTTCGATACCGGAAGGTACGATGACTTCGAAATCACCGGCACTTCGTATTGCTTTCCGGTTTTTGAATCATACGTCACGCTTCTAGAGACGTCTAAAGTCACCACGTGCGACGATGAGTCTTCGATGGCTTCTATAAACTCATCGAACGTCCCGCTCGGTTTGCTAAACACCAACTCGGATGGATTTTTCAAGTGGAAGTGTTTTAAAATCCTCTCCGTGCTCCACTTCTTCCCGTCAACTCGTTCGAAATTCAACGCTGAACCCCACTTCCTCGTCGCTCTGTTCGGGTTTATGTGTTCCGCGTCCGATCTGTTCCCTCGACTGCCTTTCTCAGCCGAGCGAAACTGGTTCGACGCTAACGCTAACAAGGAGACGATCACGACGACTAAAACAACTTTCCACGTCGGAGGCGATTTGAGTCCACCACCGACACCACTTGGAGCATTATCACCACCACCGCCTTTCTTTTTGTTTGGATCTTTCAGTTGTTCTTTCATCGTTTCCATCTGCGCGTGTTTTTCCTTCAAGATGTTTCTCAAATCCGAAGGGTGCACCGGTTTGCTCGACGACATCTTTCTTTACTTCTAAATTTGTTTTTTTGCGATGATGATGATAGAAAGAATTCTTCTTCCTCTCAATGCGCTCCGCTCCTCTCGTCGTCGCGCTGAATCTCTTCTCCTTCTTTCCCTCTCTTTCCCTCTC
>Ga0115557_1000959_pt1 | contig 19873 bp, 17 predicted proteins | sample COGITO_mtgs_1104_FD_87280 | JGI IMG/M metagenome (GOLD analysis project Ga0115557, IMG submission 87280) | Pelagic marine microbial communities from North Sea - COGITO_mtgs_110421 | ecosystem: Environmental > Aquatic > Marine > Epipelagic | place: Germany:Helgoland, sampling site Kabeltonne...
CCGAAAATATCACCCAGACGTGAACAAAGAACCAGGTGCTGAAGATAAGTTCAAAGAGATTTCCAACGCATACGAAGTTTTATCGGACGACCAGAAGAAGGCCATCTATGATCAGTATGGCGAAGCTGGCTTGAAAAATGGAATGGGCGGGGGTGGCTACGGAGGAGCTGGTATGGGTGACTTCACGAACCCTTTCGATTTATTCGAGTCCTTTTTCGGTGGAAGTGCTGGAATGGGTGGAATGGGAGGAATGGGTGGAATGGGTGGACGTTCCTCGGCGCAAGCTCGAAATAGACCGACACAGGGTGACGACGAACGCTTCGACTTGGAAATCGACTTTTTAGAAGCTGTTTTTGGCTGTGAGAAGGAGTTGGATGTGATGCGCTTGGAAGATTGTGATACTTGCTCTGGATCTGGTGTCAAAGCTGGCACGCGCCCAAGTACGTGTGGAACTTGTGGAGGTCAGGGCCAAGTTATCGCTACTGTCCGCACGCCGCTCGGTAACTTTCAGCAAGTTACGACGTGCCAAGCTTGTGGCGGTAACGGACAGACTTCAACGCCATGCCCAAAATGTGGTGGTGATGGTAGAGTTCGAAAAAGCAAACGCATATCGTTACGAGTTCCTGCGGGTGTAGATTCTGGTTCACGCTTGCGCGTAAGATCTGAGGGGAATGCCGGAAGAAAAGGTGGGCCTCCAGGGGACTTGTATGTTTTCATCGCTGTTCGCGAAGATCCAGATTTGAAGCGTTTTGAAAGCATAAACATAAGCACAACTGTGACCATTCCGTATACGAAGGCTATTCTTGGAACGACAGTAAAAGTGCGTACTGTTGATGGTACTGTTGATTTGAAAATTCCTACCGGAGTACAGCCTGGGGCTACACTTCTCATGGCAAAGCGCGGGGTTCCGAAGTTGGGAAATCCCAACGTAAGAGGGGATCAGTACGTTAAGGTGAAAGTGACCATTCCAAATAAGATCAGTAACGAAGAGAAAGCGTTAGTTGAGGAGTTGGACAAAAACCAGAAATAGATAAATTAAGATAACGGGCTCTTTGTAATAGAAAGAGAGAGGGAAGTTCTTGACTCAAATTGATTAATACGCTCTGCGACTTCTCTCATCGCATCTTCTTAACAAAATACAACAGCGCTACAGCTACTATGGTTCCAAAAACAGCCACAATGAGTGCTAACGTGAAGGCTAGCGTTATTATTTGATTGTTTACTTTTTTCGGCAGTTTCGCTTCTTGTGCGATGGGAGTCACATTCTCGACGTTGACGTTTTTCTTTGCGTTCCTTCTCAGTTTCGGTCTCGGTGGCAACTTCATTCATTTAAAAAAAAGAAAGAAGAAAAGAGGAAGACAAGGGCGACGAGTCAGTCCGTCGGAATTTTGAAGAAGAAGAAATGAAAGAAACGCGATACGAAAACACGCAAAGCAAAACAGATTAAAGAAGGAAAAGAAGGAAAAAACATACGTCAGAGTTGTGTCCTAAACCTAATCCCGCGGATTCTCCATTACCAAGTTCAGTGAGCACAGCCATTCTCCCTCTCTCTCTCTTTATTTATAATGATGAGAGAATATTTATTCGTGTGCGAGTTGTGAGGGGGAGAAGCAGAAAAAATCCCCTCATAAACACGAGAGCAAAAACATGAGCATGAGCGATTGATAATGAGAAAAGTTGTACCAAACACCACCAGCACCCTCTCTCAGCTGTCCGAGCTCGTGCTCGCGTGCGGTTTCAGAGGACACGGAAGCGCTGGAGAAGGTGCCTCGTTGTTACGACGGCGTACATCTTCATCGTTGGCGTCGTCGTCGTCATCATCATCATCATCATCATCAACAACAACAACCATAGCGCAAAAGAGGAGTAAAAAGCAAATGCAAAACGACAGAAGAAGTAGTAGTTTTGGGATTAAAAATTCGTCGGTGCCCAGGAATCGATACGCGCGCGATGGAGCGCGCGCGATTGGAACTATAGTCAAGGAACAGTACGACAGCCAATGGAATATGAATTCGCATCATCGCGCGCGCGATTTCCACTCGTGCGCGCCCGCGTGTGGGAAACGAAATTCTGCCCCGAACACAGCTTCAACAAGTAAAGACGACAGGAGCAGCAGCAGAAACAAGGGTGAACCTTCTCGGGTTGGACCGAGAGTGAACAACGACATCACCTCAAAATTTGTAAGATTAGTGAATGATCCGGGAAGAGAAGACGAGCATAGCGAAGATAAATCTACAACCCACGAAATTCTATCCATCGAGAAGGCTTTGCTGAAGGCAAATAGGGCAAATCTGGATCTCGTCGAGGTGAATCCAAACGCATCGCCGCCTGTGTGCCGACTGATAGATTACGAAACATACCGTTTTGAACAGAAGAAGAGGGAAAAAGAACAAAAGAAAAAACAGCTCCTGAGGAAAAAGAGCGACGTAGTACGCGAATTAAGAATTACCTCTAGAATTGACGACCATGATTTGAGTAAGAAGACAGAAAATGCGAATAAATTCTTGCTTGAAGGACACAAAGTCCTGTTCCGTATCAACTTCAAAAATGCTCACGACGAGATCGGACTTGACAAACGTTTGACAAAAGGTAAAAACGTGATGAAACGAGTGCAAGGTTGGTTGCAAGATTATGAACTCGAGAAGGAACCAGGTATGGTCGGTCCCAATAGCTGTACTATGATGATTCGACCTATGAAAAAAAAGGTGTAGAGTCGCCGAAGGGTAGTATTTTTAGAAAGCAAAGAAAGGAAGAGCAGATGAACATACAAATAATAATGAAAGCATGGTGCACATTCTCGTGTATTTCTTCTCACATTTTCAACGTCTCATCTAGGTCCTGAGGATCCCTCGCTCCCTTTCTTTACCCATACGCAATAATTTTCTCCAAAAGTTGCAACGTCCCAGATAGTTCCGGCCGAGGTCGGAGGAGACCAGTCATCTGGACCAATTTTCATGTACAAGCAGTCGTCAATCTTCGCGGCGTAGGCTCTTGTACCATGTGGTAATGGAACTATTTCGACGTCTGACTTGTAATGAATATCCATCTCCTTACGTATGGCTAATAAATCTCGAATCGGTTTGTGTAAGTGGCTCCAACCATCCTCGAATATGTGATCCCAAAACACGCAAGGAGTTCCTGGATGAGTCAAGATGTAAGCATATCCTTGCATCTCAGTTCCAGAAGGAAACCTCCAATGTCCTTGAGTACTTCCAGTGTCGTGATTTTCGATAAATGTGACAGCTCGACTGGACCACCATCCAAGAAGACCAGATGGTTTTCCGTCGTGCGATAACCTCCAATATTCTCCATATTCCATGACAGCATGCAATATACCTTTAAGAGTTACATCGAAAGCACCTGGGTTGGTCTGTCCAGTTGACCCGGTCGTTGCTCCCTTCTTTCTAGCTGGATCTGCTGCTTCAATCCATTTTATAATTCTACCTCTGTGCTCGTCCTGTGGATGGCATGGCTTCCCGTCGTCTTGGTAGCTCAAAGAGTCCCAGTATTCCCCAACAGAAAATTCTGGTTCCGTTCCTTCAATGTAGTCGCTCACGTGTCTTCCACTGAAACCTTTCACATAGTCTAAACGCCAACCATCAAAACCAATTTCGCGTCTCATAAATTGAAGCCATTCTGTGACATCCTTTTTAACAAAATCTTGCGAGTGATCAATGTTAGGGGCACAGTGAATGCATTCCCCTTCTCCGCGATTTCCCTTACCACCGAAGTTTGGATCATTACAAACAATAGCGCGCTCATCCCAGTCTAACTTGCCCCCAAATTTATTCCACAAACCGTTCGAACCTTGGGCATGTGCGCATCTATGATTTAATACTGCGTCGCCGAGTACAATGATGTTAACGTCATGAAAGGCCTTCACGAGGTCTCGCAACTCTATCTCAGTACCATATTTAGAATCAAGCGTGTATAAATCCCTCGGCATATAGCCTTCGTCTGATACTGAGTCAGTAGGTGGCGGAAGCCACACCGTATTGAAACCATATTCTTTGATTTTCGGAAGAAGTGAGTGAATACGCGCATACCAAGATTCAGTAGCGCCTTTGACTCTCGTGGAGTCCCAGTGAAATCCTTGAAGTAAAATTTCGCGACCGCCGGTCCCTTTCTTCTTCTCCGTAGTCGCTTTCTGTTGTAAACCGAGCTTCACAATGTCAATATCTTTCGCTCTTGTACGCGCAGCTTCCGCTTGACGCTTTAGCATTCTCATCTTCTCGTCTGCTTCGTTCTTTTGCACCTCTGCTTTCTCGGTTTCAACTTGCAACTCGAGATCTTTCTTCAACGATATCAGACCGCGCTGAACGGCTTCAGCTTTCTTTTCAGCCTTCGAAATGGCATCGATGACTCCGTCGTACCACACTCGGACGGAGCTTTCATTCAATACTTCATTTTCAGGAACAGCCAAACTCGCGAAAGCCGAAGCATAGAAAACCTCCGTTGTACCAAACATATCCATTTGTTCCTCATATGAAATTTGCAAATCATCCGCCGCAGCTTGGGCTATACTAGACGCTAATCCAACAGTTCGGACCAATTCAAGATATTTTTCTCCCACTTCATCAACCAAAGTTCGAAGCTGAACTAATCCACTCGCATCCCTCGCTGCCGAAATTTTCGAGAGCGCAGAAATATATGCGTTGAAGGCCTTTTCCGCCGATTCTCTAGTATCTTCGGCAGCTTCCATACACAACAGAGTTTTTTGCTCAGTCTCTTCGATCTTCTTCGACACGCTTTCTTGCATCTGCTTCGGAGTTAACTTTGATTCTGACTTTTGAAGTTCTGGAAGCTGAATTGAATAGCCCTGTCCAGAGTTATCAAACCAAGTATTGTTCTTTCCTACGAGACAAAATCGCACTTGTGAAATTGAAACAACATTTAAATCAAGCTCAATAAAATTATGAGAGCCAAGCAAAGGATGCGTTACGCTTTTCAACGGCGTCTGTACTGCCTGATCGTCGTGTGATTTCGTTTCAGGAGGACGCATTGCTTCTGGTGGAGCTGTCCATAAATCAGATCTTCCACCGCGTGGAACGATACCCCAATGCAAGTGCACATCATCTGGGATATTCGTTTCAATTCTGCACGTCACTGCACCGTTCTTTCTCTCAAATGCGGACAAAGAATTGCCCTCTACCAAGGCACCAATGCGATACGCATTTTCAGATTCCAGAAATATTATTGAATTTGAGCCTCCATAGTCAATCCAAGGTCCTTCAACTAGCTTTACTGGAACTTGAATTTCAGTCTTAACACGCTTTCGCACTTTTGTTTTTACTATCCTTGGCACCATCTTCTTCTCGTATTTTCTACCGTCGCGCATAAAGGTCCTGTTTTTCGTCGCCGTTGCCGAATTTGAGCTATCCATAGAGCGATTAGATGTTACATTGCTGCTGAAATCTATCGAACCAAAGCGAGCAGCAGTTTTTGCTTTTCTTCTTTTTTCGGCTTCTCGCTCCATTATTCTCTTGAACAAATCACCTGCACTGACAACCTCCGAAGAATGTATAGCACTTGCGTCCACTTTTGCTGTTGTCGCTACCGAAAGAGGAGGAGGAGGAGGAGGAGCCGGTTCATCTTCGATCTCAACTTCAATTTCCTCCATTTCTTCGACATCAATCTCTTCTTCAACGACATCAATCTTTACTTCAACATTTGGAGGAGGTGGAGTCGGGATTTTCACGTGGAACGATTCTCCGTTTTGTGGCTTAAACCACTGATCTGAATTCTCGTCTCTGATCACAAAGTTGATGGCGTGCGCCGCGTCAGATATATCTCCAGAAATCTCAATCGATCCTCCCACCTTTGTTCTCAACCGATCCCGAGTATTCCTTGATTTAAACAGAGTTTGACAGGCGTCTGAATTGAACGGACGCGTGTTCTCTGGTTGAAGTTCTATGGGCGGTTCATTAAACGCGTGCAATTGGTTTGGATCTCGAGCAACTCCCCAGTGCAAGAAAAGTGATTCGTTACCCTTCTTACAGTCGAGAGTCGTCTCGATCGTGACGCAATATTTGACTCCATTCGTCGTCACTTTGACCACGACGTCGTGGGGCGTGTTGATCTTCTGCATGACCACGAATTCGTGCTCACCAAAAACCTCCCTCGTCTTGAGTTTCGAGTTCAAAGCGTACATGCTCTTGATGCCGAGCTCGTCGTCTGCGAGAAGCATTTTTTGTGCGTCTCCTTGTCCTCCTCCTCCTCCGCTCACTCCTTGCGAGCCGACCGGAGAAATTATCGCGAAGACGGCGACGTTGCTCTTGCTCTTAGTCACGGTGTTTTTCACGAATCGTCCCGCCCGGGAGGAGGAAGGACGAAAACTTTGCTTGCCGTGATGATGATTGAGGTGCTCGTGAGAGAACTTGGACGAGGAAGAGAAAGACGAGGAGGAGGAGGAGGAGGAGGTTCCGAGACCGTTCGTTCGGACCGATCTCGCGTCCATCGATGGGATCGATCCGAGCACTATCGCATTTCTCGCCGCCATCGCGTGCTCCATGTGATCGCGCCGATTTTTAAGCGCGTGTGTCGTAAAAGTGTTCCCTTCGGCGGCCGATTTGAATCACTTATGAAGCACTTTTTTTGCGTTTTTTGAAGGCGGTGGAAGGGTGTTGTTGTTGAAAGGGCTTTGTGTTTTTTGGCGGGAAAAAATTAAAAAGAAAAGAAAAAAAAGGAAGGAAAGAAGGCACGCACACACACTCCATACCCATATACTTCCCAACACTTTTGGAATGTGCTGGTGGGCGCTTCCTCTCCCTCCTCCTCCTCCTCTCCACCGCCGCGACGCCGCGAGAAAACAAAAACAAACACAACGACGACAACAACGGACGGAGCGCGCCTCGATTGGGAGAAATAAGTATCCACCCCGTGCGGTCTTTCCCTCCTCTTCCTCCTCCTCTTTTCAAACTGTCACGGAAGAAGTCGTCGTCGTGGACGAAAAACTTACAGTGCATATTTGTCGTCCCAAGTCCGAAGATGCAGTCATAGAATATTACATCGAAAAGAAACAATTGGATGCGGACCCGTATTGGGCCGCTTTGTGGCCTTCCGCGCGTGCATTATCAGCGCACCTCGCGCACATGCACTTTGACGACGAGGAGGAAGCAACAGAACACTCTCACGGTGGGTTTTCGATACGAGGAAAAACGGTCGCCGAACTCGGTTGCGGACTTGGTTTAGTAGGCATAACGCTAGCAAAGTTAGGAGCAAAGTCGGTGACTTTGTTTGACAGAGAACCTCTGTGTTTAGAATGCGCCAACAGAAGTGCTGAACTTAACGACGTGGAGAGCATAGTTAAAACGGAAGTGTTGGACTGGAACGCTCCGGCCGACAAAAATAAGTTGAACAACTTTGACATTTTGGTCGCCGCCGACGTTCTGTACGAACGGCACGCGGTTGAACCAGTGAGCGAATTTTGCTCGAATTTCGTCAAAGCAAACGGAGGTCAAGTCTTCATAGCGGATCCACCGCTCCGAGCTCCGCAGAATCGAGAACGTTTCAAGAAGATGATGGTAGAAGAGAAACAGACAAAACTCGTTTCGGAAAAGAGAAAAAAGCACTTGTTGGACGAAGTTCTTGTCCTCGAGTTGATGAGATTATGAGAATAACTTCGCATGTAATAATAAGTGTTGTATATGTATAGCCTGCCGCGGATTCTTCCTTGTTTCTCTATCTTTCTCTATCGCATATCGCGTAAACAAGTAAAAATACCTTTTTCACAACTCGAACTAAAATCCCTCACAGCAAAACACACGACGCAGTGAAGAAGAAGAAGAAGAAGAAGAAGAAGAACACGAAAAGAAAATGTTGCGCCGCAGTTTAGGAGAAGGATCAACCACCACCGCGAACGTTTACCGACGATTGATGGAAATCACCGCATCATCATCATCATCATCATCATCATCATCATCATCATCATCACTCTCAATTCTTTCAGCGATTTCGGCGACGACAACGCACCGCCAGCAAGGGAGAAGGGGATATGCCAAGGCGGCAAAAAAAGGTTCTCAGAGTAAGTCGAAAGCGTCCCAGGGCCGGCGTGGTGGTAAAAGTGGCAGTGGTGGTATGGGCGAAATTAAAAGAGACCCAAAGTTAGACGCAGCTTTAGATAAATACCTCAATCTGCTCGTGAAAGCGGTGGAGCCGACAGAAATAAAGCCTCAGAAACTCACGCAAGCGCAATTGGAAGAGTACGAAGCGAAAGCGAAAGAGTATAGCAGGAAAAAAATGGGGCAGCACAGGGCAATGCAGAAAGACGTGAACGATAAGATCCGACTGAAAGCGGCAGCATGCAACGCACTGCCGGAAGGGTTTCTCCGAGAACACGCGTGGACGGAAGATCGTACGTTGTTCTCTCCTAAACGAAGGATGCCAGTGGCAACACCACCTATACAAGGATATGCAGAGAATAAGCTCGCCGCCGACGAGGCGGCTGTCATTTCTAACGTCGGGTTAGGAAAAAGATGATAGATGAAAGTTTTAGATACTATTACTTGACGATAGGTTTGGAAATTATTAATATTAAGCATTGTCGCGCAAGACTTTGACGACCGATTTGAATGCAAACCATTCTGGAATGTCTTCTCCTCCTCGCAACATTTTTCGAAACTTTGTACCAGAAAGTTTCTTCACAGATAAGCCCTCCTTTTCAGCCACATCTGCGGTAACATATCCTTTTTCATCGGTATAAACAACATTCAACGAAGGAACAGTCTTCATTCCAAGCTCAGCCGCGTTTTGCTTTGCCAAATCTTGAGCGTCGTAAGCGCCATAGAAATCTTCGCCGTCAAGCGAAGATTTGGAACCAGCCATGTCACGACCGATGATGAAGTGAGTGCAACCGTAGTTCTTTCGAATAATCATGTGCTGAATCGCTTCTCTTGGACCTGCCATGTGCATAGAATACGGAAGGTATGCCCAGCGAACTTGCGGGTTTTTGGTTTCCTCTTTGAGCACAACATAAGTTTTGTATCGAACCAAGCCTGAAATGTCATCGTCTTGGGTGGGACCCATGGTTGGGTGAACCAAAACTACGGCACCTTCTCCAACGTTCTCTGCATCAAGAGCTCTAGTAAACAACTCGTAATGCGCGCGGTGGATGGGATTGCGACATTGGAAAGCGACGACATCCTTTCCTTCTGGTAAATCAGCGCGGACTTCAGCCGGAGTTGGCGTAGCAAACTCTCTCACCGGCATGGCCAAGCCTTCGAGCGAGCCGCCAATATAGTATCTTCCTCGCTCTTCCGCAATCATATGAACACCCGGATGTTCAATAGAAGACGTACCGTAGCACGACTTTGCTTCTTTCGGCTTGTTCGGCCTCCATTTGGAATCCACTGTTAGCACTGCAACAGATTTTCCTTTGTACCTCAATAAAACTTTATCACCCGCTTTGGTATCTTCGCAATCCGTGTCCAAAACGATCGGTAAGCCAAAAAGCAAGTTTGAGCCTGGAAGACGCATATTCTCTACGACGTGTTCGTAAGTTTCGGCGTTCATGAAGCCAGTCAAAGGAGAAAATCCTCCGACGCACAAGAGCTCGACGTCGCACGCGTTTCTATCCGAAAGTTCGAGAGTCCTCGTGGCGGAAGCCTCCACGGACGCAGCTTTCGATGGGTCAACCATTAAGTTGACGAGCTTATCGCCGTGCGGACTGATTAACCTGCAAGCGCGTTACGAAAAGAGGAGAGATAATGCGTCAGCCTTTAGGAAAGAAGATAACTCGAGCTTTTTTTCAGCAGCTGCTTGTACGAGAGAAAAGACAGGCAGGCAGGCAGCCAGACTTTTGGCCTCTCTTTGTGAAAACCACAACCGAGAGCGCGCAAAATTTAGATAAACGATCGGAGAGAAAAAGGGCGCGCGCGTAGCGTACTCCTCTTTCGTTTTGACGGAAGTAAGTAAGTTCCAGAGCTCAGAGATGTGATAAGAGACACGCTGTGCATTAAAGGGAAGTTGGACGCACTTGTTAGACATCGCGGACATGGCGGTCGTTTGAAACGAGCGCACGGAGCCAGGCGCCGCTGCTCTTTGTTGATTAAGCGCTGAGGCAATTCCACTCGAAGGGACTTTGGAAAAAAGCAACTTCTTTAAGCCAAAGCTCGAGGTAGACTCGACGCTGACGGGAGCGGCGGCGAATGATGATGCTCTGGAAACGCTCGAGGCTAATTGGCGAGCAGATCTTCGGACGGCTGAACTCATGAGTGCGTTCGCTCGTCTCGTAAAAATAATATGCCGTTTTGTTGGCGGATAGCGAGGGAAGAAGGATGTTGTTTCTTGGGTGGACTTTTCTTGCCTGACATACTTTCAGGGTTTAACTACGACGTGGCAGCCTTCTCAAAAATTCTCACGTTAGACGACGCTAGGGAGAGAAAATTCTCTTCACCTATCGCCACAGAAAAGTATATAATATACTTTGCGCACGAGCGTTCGCATATAAACAAAAAGAGAGAGAGAGAGAGAGAGAGGAAGAGAGAGAGGTAAGATAAGAAGATACAGATAAAGAAAGAGAGGCAGAAAGAGAAGACGACAAAGAGAACAGAATTGAATAAAAATAATTATGTCCACTACAAGTGATCCTCCTTTTCCTCCTCCTTCCTCGGCGGAACAAAAACCAGAGATACAGAAAGAAAATACACCTACTCCTGGTGCTAATTATACCGGAGATGGGAAAATCAAACAAAGAAAAAGTGCTCCAAAAGCGCTCTGGGAGTGTAACATATGTTTAGAGACTGCGAAAGAACCCGTCATCACGCAGTGCGGTCATTTGTACTGCTGGCCGTGCATTCACAAGTACGTTTTCCTTTTTTTCAAAGCAATGATGAACTTTGAGGCGATATGGATCAACATCGTCATCGTCGCGTTCGTTTTTATCTGATAAACTCATCCTTCTTCTTCTTCTTCTTTTTTGAACAGATGGCTCATTATGCACCCTATGCATCAAAGCTGTCCCGTATGCAACAAAGACATCGTGGAGGAGTTACTTATTCCTCTATACGGAAACGAGTCAGACTCGCAGCCTTCTCGAAAAGGAAATGGCAGCGGCGGCAGCGGTGGTGTTGGTGGTGATGGTGTTGTTGGTGGTGGTGGTAGTAGAAATGGTGGTGGAAATGGTGATAGTAGCGGTGATGGTAAAGAAACGGACGTATCAAAGATTCCATCTCGACCACAAGGAGTGCACTTACCTCCAAATCCAAACGCTACGAATAATCTCGCTCAAGCGAATCCAACTGATGGCGGTGACCTGACCCGAGTCGCGGAAGCGTATCCACAACAGAATAACAGAAGGTTTGGGTCAACTGTCCCTGGCGTTGCGTTTCAGTTTGGCTTTAGACTATTAGTTACGGGGGAAGCCCCCGGATATGCACAGCAGCAAGCTCTGCTCAGCTGGATGCTTCTGCTTTTAGGATCTTTCGTCGTGTTTTGCCTGTTGGTGTTTTGATCTCTTCTTCCTCTCAAGACGAAGAGAAAATGGACACTTTCTTGTAACTGTAGTTCCTCTTGTACATGTACTTACTCTAAAAAATCCTGCTCGCCCCTCTCCCGCTCTGCGTCTGGTATACTAAAACTCCAATTTTCGATTTTCTTCTTCATATTTTTTCACGCTGTGGAACACACAGAGAACGCACATAAAAGTCTCCGAGCGCTGTAGAAATGCTGAAACGCTCGCTCAAGCCATTAGCGCGTCTCGCGTCGGCGTCTTCTTCTTCTTCTTCTTCCTCCTTCTTATCGTCGTCCAGGTTCGAGTTAGAAAAATTGTTGTTTCGAAAGAAGGCAATCGAGAAAAATCCGCCGTCTTTCGTCATCGTTTTATTCAATCGTCGTTTCTTCTTTTTCCTTCATCGCGCGAAGAAAAAAACTTCACGTCCGCGACGTGATATAGAATGCACACCTCTCGGAACGTCGCGCTCAGTATTTCGACTCCCACTAGATTTGGCTGGATGGATGCACTCAATGCGTACCTTTTGAAACGCTCACCTTTTACTTCTTCTTCTTCTTCTTCTTCTTCTTCTATAGCAGCAGCAGCAGTAGTTATTTCGCGAGAAGCAGTGGTGCCTTGACGCCTTCAGGCGCTCCCAGTTTTCTGCGGCGCGGGTACGCTTCTAAAGATTTAAAGTTTGGGGTCGAGGCGAGAGCTCTGATCCTTCAAGGATGTGATCGTTTGGCAGATGCCGTTCAAGTCACTCTCGGACCAAAAGGTCGAAACGTCGTTATCGAACAAAACTACGGTCCACCGAAAATTACCAAGGATGGCGTGACTGTTGCGAAAAACGTTGAGTTCAAAGACAGAATGATGAACCTTGGCGCTTCTCTCGTTAAGCAAGTGGCAGTATCTACGAATGATGTAGCGGGTGACGGAACTACAACAGCAACTGTTCTTACGAGAGCAATATTTAGCGAAGGATGTAAGTCCGTAGCCGCTGGGATGAATCCGATGGATTTGAGACGAGGCATCCAGCAAGCCGTAGACGTGATTTTGAAGGAATTACAGTCCACGCGGAAAATGATCTCAACCACGGAAGAAATTGCTCAAGTTGGCACAATTTCTGCGAACGGTGAGCGTGAAATTGGTGATTTGATCGCTAAAGCAATGGAAAAAGTTGGAAAAGAAGGCGTGATAACTTGCGCGGTATGTCCCCCCTATCATTTCTCGTATTTTTCTCTTTCTTTTTTGTGCTCCCTTGCTCTTTCGCGACTCTTTCGCGACCAAAGAACAAAAATTAATCCATATCGGGGATGATGTCAAAGAATTACTTTATTTAGCCGGGTAGCGCGCATTCGTGCGTGGATTATTACTTGTGCTAATGAAGGATATATATGTCATAGTTACACTGACTCGAAAAGCAGGATTGATTTTTTGTTGGTTTACATTTTTTGAAGACTCTGTATCGAGTCTCAAAATCAATAATTTTCTGGAAGAAAAGAAAATCCAACTGACCTTTTTTTATGCGTGCTTTTAAAAAACAGGATGGAAAAACGCTCGAAAATGAATTAGAGGTCGTAGAGGGAATGAAATTTGATCGAGGCTACATTTCTCCTTACTTTGTGACCAATCCAAAGACGCAAAAGTGCGAGCTCGAGAACCCCTTTATCCTGATTTTTGAGAAGAAAATTTCTGGTTTGACGCCTCTGTTGCCTATTCTCGAATCTGTTCTGAAAACACAGAGACCATTGCTCATCGTTGCGGAAGACGTCGAATCTGAAGCCCTTGCAACTTTGATTGTGAATAAATTACGAGGTGGAGTGAAAATCTGCGCCGTCAAAGCTCCGGGATTTGGAGATAACAGAAAAGCTAACTTGCAGGACATTGCTATTTTGTCTGGCGGAACCGTCATCAGCGAGGATCTTGGGTACAAACTCGAGGAAGTTGAGATGTCTATGTTAGGATCTGCAAAAAAAGTTACCGTTTCCAAAGATGATACTATTTTACTGGACGGTGCAGGTGAGAAGACGTCCATCGAGGAAAGATGCGATCAATTACGCGATTTAATCGCGGAATCTCAGTCTGACTATGATAGAGAAAAAATGACTGAAAGACTCGCAAAACTTTCCGGAGGAGTTGCCGTTTTGAAGATAGGAGGTTCTTCCGAAGTCGAAGTGGGTGAAAAGAAAGATCGCGTAGTAGACGCACTCAATGCCACGAAAGCTGCTGTTGAAGAAGGAATTGTACCTGGTGGTGGGACTGCATTGCTTCATGCCACGAAAGCTCTCGGTGCGCTCGAGGACTCGTTGACGAACTTCGATCAAAAAATTGGCGTACAAATTGTGCGATCAGCTTTAAAAGTTCCCATGCGAACTATTGCGAATAACGCGGGCGTCGAAGGCTCAGTCATTGTGGAAAAAGTGTTGGGGTTTGAAGACAAAGGTATGGGTTACAACGCAGCAACTGATGAATTTTGCGATATGGTCAAGGCGGGTGTAATCGATCCATTGAAAGTTGTTCGAACGGCGCTCATTGACGCTTCGGGCGTTTCTTCTCTGATGTTAACAACAGAGTGCATGATTACAGAAAACAAAGATGATGCAAGTGATGGTGCTCCTGGAGCTGGAATGCCTCCTGGATTCTAAAAGTTTCTAATAATAAGTAATTTACACAAAAAATTCCGACGATCAGCTCTTCTCATTGCTACCACAACTTCTCCGCAGCCGAGGCGGCTCTCTGCCAGAATTCCTCGTCATCGCTTTCACATCTTGGCTCCTCCCGCTCAAATGGAAGCGCACGACCGCTTTTGATTGCACTTTGCAGCATATCCACAGGAAGTTCGCGTAACTGCGGATTCATCCCTTTGCAATCTGGGTCGTGGCATTTCTGATGATACACACCACGCTGAAAATCCATAATCAACATGACGTTATTAGATTTGTGCTGACGTTTGATATTTTCGCAATAACGATTTCCTACTAGATTTAAGATCAACGTATCATGATCTGGAAAAGCCACCCAGGAGCGCACAGCAGCTTTATTCATCTTGGCATCACTCCAGCTATCGAAATCGTTGAGCACAAAGTCCACCAGTTCAGCACACGGAGGAGGAGGTATTCTATGCTTACTAGAATTTTGAGAAAGTGAATCTCTCCGATATCCGTACCCAGAGAATGCGTTTGCACAACTATTGCTCTTTTGCGAAAGAGAAACCATCACGTCTTCGTATTCAATCAATTTCTTCCGCTGATCTTTGTCTATGTTTGTAACCAACGAACGATAAAAGATTTCGCGCTGATTCAAATGTGTCCAAAATCTCCCGGTGCACCGTAGTACTTCTTTCTTCTTTGCTTTGCTCGATAAAAATAACCGAAAAGCTCTGTTTCGAGTGTACACTCCTAAATCGATGATTGAATTCTCACGCTCAGTTTCACTTTGCTCTTTCCGAATGAAGAGTTTCTCACATCTATCATCACTCGCGCGTCTTTCGCGAACGGAATTCCAGAAATCTTTGACAAACTTTCCAACGTGAATATTCGATTTGAACGCTGCTCCTGGCAGTCTTATGATAACATGCCGCGAAAATTTCCTATTGGTATTCTGTCCCTCTTCTGTTGACGCTTTGATGCTTTCGGTGATTTTGCTTTCTAGTTCGACTACGTGTTCATTCAGTGCTATCTCGATGTTATGCTTTTCGTACAGCTCTTCTTTTATCAAATCCAGTAAAGCGTCTGTAGATTTTACTCCATCAACGTCTGCATTAGCGTCTCTATTGAACTCGAGGTCAAAATATAGATGACAAGGTTCCATTTCGCGTATAATCTCGTAGTGATGTCTTTCGTTTTCCTTCAAAATGGAGTAATACTCCCAGAACTTCTCGCGGGTAGCTGCGCAAAACTTTCTTTTCAGGTGGAAATTTTCAAACGACCAGCAAACGAGTTTCTTCCCCGACGCGTTTTCTCCGTTCTTTTCATCAATGTGCTCGAAGACTTCATCTTGCAAACCGCGAACAAATCTTGGTCTAAGTTTAAGTTCTTTTTCGCCGTATTCCTTATCAGATTCCTTTATTTCGTGTTCCTCTATCTTTCTTTTCTTCCTCGCCAGGTCGAGTTCCCACAGAATCTGTTGTTGTTTTCCCGTTTTTGTAAGAGTTGGATCAGCGCTGGGTTTACCCCAAAATCTGTCTGAGACGTCGTCTGCTCTATTAATTTGAGAGCTCGATGATGCATGAGATAATGGCGCTCTCATGCCGTGGCGATGATTCTGACGACAATCCTAAAAGCTCTCTCGAAGCTTCGAATTTTTGAAAAAAAAGGAGAGGGAATGGTTGGACCTCGCCCCAAGTCTGATCCGTGCACCCAAAAAGAAAGAAGAGTGCGCGCACGAATATTTTTAAATGTTATTACACGTGTTCAGGAGAAAGATGCTTCATTACAGCGTCCTCGTAAGCTTTTTTCGCAGCTTGATCATCAACTGCTTTTTTCGCAGCCTTCTTACCAGCTGCATGGGCTTGTTTATCAGCTTGTCGCTTACGCTTCTTCTGATTTTTCGCCTTTGTTTGTCGCTTCTGTATTGCTTTTTGATCCCTTTCATCGTACGCGTTTTTAGCGAGTATTTTGAAGGGATGAACACCTTTAAGCTCCTTCAGAGTTTCGAGAACTTCTTTTTTCGTAGTACACAATGATGGTTTTTCTAGAGTATGACTCGTCTGATACATCCTGAGGCACTTAATGGTGTTTCCACAATTGCAACCACTGTTTTTACCACAGTAATTGCGCTTTAAGTTACACCATTTCGGCTCAGCTACTTGATGCATCGGATTGATGCATGAACTTCTGTGGCATAAATGAGAAACTTCAAGACTTATAGGCCGCCCATCCGTGTCACGCTCAGGCGCACTCGGATGGTTACCAATTAATCCAGTGAAGAAACCCATTGAAGTCTTATATCCACATCCATTCATTTTCGCACCACTCTCAGTGATACTTTTACCATATTGTAAGTGAGGCAGTAGACATCCAACATCTTTTGTCACAGAAAATCCCTTTCTCTCCATTCCCCTCCATGACTGGCGGTTCTTGTTGAGTGCAACGGATTTTGGTTCCAATAAGAGTGGAGTACACAGCGGATTCTCAGCATGACCTTTCATCGGATCAGACCAACTTCTTTCTTCAAATTCGAAGAGAAAAGCGCCTGTTTGCGTATGAAGGTTTCTGATTTCACCAGAAGTTCGTCGAGGTGTCGAAGTCATGGTGTCGTTGTAGAGATGCCTCTATTCCATGAATTCGTTTTCGTTTTCGTAAAATAGTCAAGTTTTTTCGATCGTATGGAGAGAAAACAACGAACTTATAGCTCTCTCCTTAATCCCTCTTTTGACTTCTCGACGAAAAGTCGCTCGAAACCTGTGTTTGTGTTGTGCGGAGAAAAGAAGAAGAAAAAACGCGTGAGCGAGTCGGCGAGTGCAGCGTTTTCCTCACGCTTGAAAACACAAAATATAAAAAGTGTTTCACCGATGTGGCTGCTTTTGCACTAAAATGCTGAACAGATGGAATAGGTGACCATTTATGTAGCGAGTAAAGACGCAGAATAATCTAAATTGGTCTTAAATAATCCAGGATGCATCTTCCGCTCGCGAAACGAAACGAAACGAAAATATAGACAGCACTAATTTTTTTCACTCGACTGTACAAAACAGAGTGAAAGACTCAAAAGCCGTCTCGAAATAAACTACTTCGTCGATGTACGCTCCCTTCGGCACTACTGACCCCATGGAACCGGGGAAATAGGGAAGATGATTAATTAGAAAGCGTCTCAAACAAAGACGAGAATGACGAAACGAAGAACTAGTTCGCAAGAAGCTTCGGATTCTAAACTGATATCAGTGATCCGGTAATTACTCCGGCCTCATTTGACACGCATGAATGTATATTGTGATGTTGTCGTCACTAGCTTTGAATTGTTCTCATTCTCTTCGTCGTCGTAATCGTCGTCGTCATCTTTATCAATGTTAGCTTGATAAAAAAAATGTAGAGAGACATCAGGCTCGAAAATCACTCGGATATTCCAAGCAGACATTTGACTCCCCAACCGTTTATTATACGCGTCCGCAAGTCACGGGGGATCCTGTATGATGTGACGACCCAAGTTTGACGGCTCGGGTGGCTTTTACACCGCTCGCCACACCTTCACCTCCGCCGGCTTTTTGGTCGCGAAATCGAACGAACGAACCAACGAAACACCAGCTCGTAAACAACAGAGAGCAGAACAACAAAGACTCAGAATTAAAATTGAGCTCAGCGCGAAGTGGCCACACGACGCTCAAACAAGAGGTGTCAGAAATAACATGAAATCATCACCGCCTTTGTGTTCGTATTCGCTGTTTATCGCGCGACTGCTTGAATTCGGTATCGTTGTTGTTGTTGTTGTTGTTTGTCGATGAATCAGTACAGTCAAGCCGCCGTAATAAAAAAGCCAGATAAAGATTTGTTCTCGTCGAACTGGGAAGGAAAGAGAGAGCGAGATCGAATATGAAAACGGGTAATAAAGCGTACCATTGAAGTTCTACTTACTCTCTATCCCTACAGGACCTATTCACGTTTGCGTGTGCACGGAGCGAGCGTTCGAATAAAAAAGAGAGACAGATAAATCACCCCTTCGCTCGCTTTGTTTTGTCGCAAACAAATGTGTTGTGTGTTGAACTTTTTTTGGTTGTCCAAAATTTTTTTCCTTTTCTCGTCAAAGAAGAAGAAGAAGAAGAAGAATAAACATGTCTCTCCCTTCCGAGTCTCGGGAGAAGGAAGAGCGACGGTCGAAGAAAAAGATGACGAAGGAGGAGAAGAGAGAAAAGAAGAAACGGCGCGAGATGGAAGGAGGAGAAGGGGAAGAGAAAGACGACGACGAGGACAAAGAATTAAGGAAGAAGAAGAAGAAGAAGAAGAAAAGTGAGAAAAAGGAAGGCGGCGGCGGGAAAGAAGAAGAAGAGGAAGAAGAAGAAGAAGAAGAAGAAAAAGAAGGACGCAAAGACGGTAAGAGAGATAAAACAAGCTCACTGCCGAAACCTGGAGACAAAAATCACGTCGTCGTGCAAGTTGATGGTATTCTCTCCTCCGCGACGTTTGCGAGTTTGGACTTGTCCAATCCGACGATGCAAGGCATCAAAGAATTGGGACACGAGAAGATGACAGAGGTGCAAGCGAGGTGTATTCCTCCTTTGTTAGCTGGACGAGACGTGCTCGGTGCGGCGAGAACTGGCTCTGGCAAAACTTTGGCATTTTTAATTCCTTGTTGCGAACTTCTGTACCACGCTAAGTTTATGCCCAGAAACGGATGCGGAGTGATGGTTCTCTCGCCCACTCGCGAACTGGCTATGCAAATCTACAGCGTCGCGCAACAACTCATGCAAAAACATTCTCAAACCCACGGATTATTGATGGGTGGAGCCAATCGACGAGCGGAAGGTGAAAAATTAATTAAAGGAGTAAACCTCCTCGTCGCCACGCCAGGCAGATTACTCGATCACATGCAGAATACTCGTGGTTTCCAATACAGTTCGTTGAAAGTCTTCGTCATGGACGAAGCAGACCGTATGCTCGATATTGGTTTTGAGGAGGAGATGCGTACGATTGTGAAAATGCTTCCAAAAGATCGCCAATCGATGTTATTTTCCGCGACACAAACCACGAAAGTCGAAGATTTAGCACGTTTAAGTTTGAAAACGCCTTTATACATTGGAGTTGATGATTCTAGAGCCGTTTCTACTGCTTCCGGAGTTGAGCAAGGTTACTGTGTCGTTCCGTCTGAGAAGCGCTTTTTGCTCTTGTTTACATTTTTAAAGAAAAATTTGAAGAAAAAGGTGATGGTTTTCTTTTCATCCTGTAATTCGGTCAAATATCACGCGGAATTATTGAACTACATAGACATCCCGGTTTCCGATATACACGGTAAACAGAAGCAGCAGAGGAGAACAACCACATTTTTTGAGTTTTGCAAAGCCGATCGAGGTATCTTGTTGTGCACCGATGTTGCTGCGAGAGGATTAGATATTCCAGATGTTGATTGGATAATACAATACGATCCACCAGATGATCCGAAAGAGTATATTCACAGGGTTGGACGAACTGCTCGAGGAACCGACGGAAGAGGGCGCGCTCTGTTATTCCTCATTCCAGGGGAACTCGGATTTTTGAAATATCTCAAGAACGCAAAAGTACCTCTGAATGAATACGAATTCCCGCAGAAGAAAATAGCTAATGTACAATCGCAGCTTGAAAAGTTGGTCGAGAAAAACTATTATTTGCACACATCAGCAAAAGATGCATACAGGGCGTACATTTTAGCGTACAACTCGCACACTCTGAAAGATGTGTACAACGTTCATGCTCTCGATTTGGCAGCCGTAGGCTTATCCTTTGGCTTCAGCCGCCCTCCAAAAGTGCAGCTGAA
>Ga0115557_1000960_pt1 | contig 19866 bp, 15 predicted proteins | sample COGITO_mtgs_1104_FD_87280 | JGI IMG/M metagenome (GOLD analysis project Ga0115557, IMG submission 87280) | Pelagic marine microbial communities from North Sea - COGITO_mtgs_110421 | ecosystem: Environmental > Aquatic > Marine > Epipelagic | place: Germany:Helgoland, sampling site Kabeltonne...
ACGATAGGAACGACGTGCGCTCGAACGTTAGTACTTTTCTGTTCGAATTACGGTCCGAGTGTCTCTGGAGCTTTTAACGACGTCTTGAATACGCGGTCGCGCGTAATGTGCATCCCTCAGGAAAAAACCTACGTGGGGGATAAAAACCTCCTTTATCCACTTCTCCTTTCTCTCGTTTGTCGTTCTCTTCTTCTTCTTCTTCTTCTTCTTCTCTGTCGCTAACTTCTTCTTCTTCTTCTTCTTCTTCCGTTATGATGTAATACAGGTCGACAACAACAACAGCAACCGCAACAGCGTGGTGCGTTACAAATCCGCGCTGCGCGTGTAGCTGGCGTTGAAATCCCAAACAACAAAAGAGCCGAGACGGCGTTGACGTACATTTTTGGCATAGGAAACACCACCGCGAAGGCTGTTATGGCAGCGACTGGATTAGAGAACAAAAGAGTGCGCGAGTTATCCGAAGAAGAATTAACTATTTTGCGTGAAGAAGTCGATAAGTACAAAAACGAAGGACAGTTGAGATCGTTGATTTCCTTGAACATCAAGAGATTAAAAGAGATTCAGTGCTATCGCGGGAAGAGACACATCGCCAATTTGCCGGTCAGAGGTCAACGATCAAAGACGAACGCGAGAACGAGAAAGGGTAAATCGAAAACCGTTGCGGGCAAGAAGAAATAATTCTGATGGCGTGAACTTTTTATAAATCTTCGATTGAGAATAGAGAAGAGGATTTATTTATAGATACGACGACGACGTCCAAAGGAGGACGCGTCTTTTAGCCGAATTTGTTATACATTATTCTTTAGATATTTTTACATTTGAACTCTTCACGACATCTCTTTTCGCTCGAAATCTCTGTAAGCGTCTTTCATCAAGTCGAAGACTTTATCCGCGATAAAACGCTGTGAAGCGCCGCCTCCTTTTTGAGCGACTTTATCGGGATGGATGATGACTAAGGCTCTGTGATACGACTTTTTCACCTTGATCGGTTCCATTAAATCCATCATCGAAGGGACTTTATACGCGTGATCTTCCCAAAGAACTTCGCTGAGATTTGCGAGCATCGTGCGAACATTGCCACCGTATTTTTTACCCCACTCATCGATATCAGTTCCTATGAGATCTTGCAACGTCTGTCGTTCTGCTCTTTCCTCCATGGCTTGTCGTTCGCGAGCGCGTTTCTCTTCGAGCGCCTGCTCAATCCGAACACGATTGCGTTCGTGTCTCTGCTTTCGCAATTGCGCGCGCTGCTCCGTGTCACCGTCTTGTTCGTCGTCTGATTCGGGATTATATTCAAACGCGCCTTGATCTTTTATCGCCGAGCTACCACTTGGGCCACTACTACCAACTGACGCTCCGAAAAAGTCATCGGCTACCGGAGAAGGAGCGCTGTTCGATTTCGGCGCGTTACTACTATTGAACATCGACTCTAAGTCGATGTGACTATTTGATGTGCTACTATTAACGCTGCGTGCTCCAACCGAGCCAAAAAACGCGTCCATATCTGAAGAAGGAAGGTCATCTTGACTCTTCTCCTCCTCCTCCTTCTGATTGTTCTTATCTCTCTCGTCCGTATTTTTACTGTTTGTTGTTTTTGTTTTCGTTTCCTTCACCGTTATTTTCACTGCAGACTCGGACTTTTGTGCTAGTATCATCTCTTCGTTTACAATCTTCGACGAATCAACTTTTTTACCGAACTCTGTTGTTTCATTTTGCTTCGATGCGACTCGTGTTTCGCTTCGACCATCCTTCGAGGGTGCCTGTTTCAAACTTGGCGCAGAGTCTTCCAGAGGCGCCCGCGGAAAATGAACAACCTGTGGACCCACCGCGCGACGAATTCCAGCCTTGAAAAATCCAGCCACAGAATCAATCCCTGTTTTCAAAGAATCCAAGTTCACCGAGGATGCTAATTTCGGAGCGTGCTGTTGCGGCTGCACGCGAGACGACGGTGGCGATGAAGCCAACGTCGCGGCACTTTTTTCAAAGTTTGCACTTCTGTCCACACCATCGTCGCCAGTATTCCTCGCTGGTTTTCTATTACTATCGGTGGTGATATCATTACTATTTCTCTTCATTTCGCTACTTCGATAATGTTGGTTCTGTTGTTCCCGTGCTCTTTCCTTGTCTCCTTGTTGATGTCTCAGCACGGGTTCGCCGTGATGCGTAGGTTGAGTCTCTGTCGTCGTCTCCGTCTTCCCGCGAGCCGCTCCAACCGGCGAAGAACCTTGCGCGTCGCTGCTTATACCGAACAAATCATCTACGGAGCTATTTGTCGTTGCAGATGCCGATGATGGTGGTACCGGAGTGCTCGCGAAAGCGGCGAGCTCGTCCAAAAAACTATCGTTTTGATGAACACCATTTTTCGTTTTACTCGCTTCTTTCGTTTCTGTTTGTGTTTGCGTCGAAAAGAACGCGTCGAGATCGTCCGCCTGCATCGTCGAGGACGAAGAAGCAGGGAAACCATCGAGACCATTGTTGTTGTTGTTGTTGTTGTTGTGAACCTTGCCTCCTCCTCTTCCTCTTCCTCCGTCGGCAGCCGAAGAGTTCATCGGGGACGACGACGGAGAAGAGGATTTCTGTTTCATATCTCTCATGCTCGTTTGCTTCCTCGTCTGCGCGAGTAAGTTATCTGTGGAAAACAGATTGTCCATTAAGTTACCACCGTTGCGTTTACCGCCATCATCGCCACCACCACCGACCCGGGGAGGCCCGCTCATCTTATATCCTCCTTCTTCTACCTCGCGTGTTGAGTTTTATTTTTCTGACGTTTCTCGGTGGGTACATATTTTGTTTAGAAAAGACCCGAAAGTCCGAAGAAGTAGACATCATGGACATGGTAGAGAAAGAAAATGCAAAAAAGAAGTAAATTTACGTGTGCTCTCCGTTGAACTTGCATTCACACGTGTTAATATTAAATGCGTTTGCTACGCGTAGCAATACAAAGGAGTAGAAATCGTCTCCCGAAGTGTCATTTGAAGAAAGCTTCGTAGAAGTTTTGCGCGGCTGAACGTCCGATTCTCCTCTCCTTCGGTTGGATTTGTGCAATCAAATCGACGCATCGACTCTCGTCCCAATTCAATCGATTGAACGTTTCATACAAGGATATTGGTGTTGGGTAGAGATTCACGATTGCTTCCGCTGAGTCCGGACCCATTCCTTTCACCTGAGCGAGCATTACTCCCCACGTATTTTGTACCGTGCTTTCGCTCGCCACAAAATTTTTCATATTTTCATGAAACGCGTTGAACGTAGGAAGACAGTTGGCGAAGAAAGCTCGCGGCGCGGCTTTGTCTCTTCCTACTCTCGGGTTATACAAATCTTGTATGGATCTCGTGAGGTCGACGTAAAGTTTCTTCGTTTTTTCCAGCGATTCCGTTCGAAGCATGTATATATCATCGTGGATGTCTGTTTCAATCAACGCAGATTTGACTGCCAATTTCTGGCGTTCTTCCAAGTGAAAGTCGCGCTCGATATTTCCTTCGACTAAATACATCACCTTCTCTAAACCGCACTTATCTAAGCGATACTTTTGACGAATGTATCGACCTGACGTGATTGAACCGCTTAAATCTGCCACGGATTTTCTTTCCAGAATATAATCGAGGCAAAAGCGCTCTTTGCTTTTTCTATCTTCGGCAACCCAAAGTGCATCTCCAATCGTAATGAAGCACTGCTCAGCGCGAAGATTCACGTTTTCAAAATACTTCACTAAATGCTCTGGTCTGAAATCTTTATCGTACTGCTCACGGTTATCAAACAAAAAAACTACGTCGTACACGTCTTGAAACTTTTCGCCCGGTTGCAAAGGCGGTAAACGCACCTCGAGCTCAGCCGCGCTATTCCAGTCGTTTTCCTCGGCGGCGATGCCATGCCAATTTCGTACAACGTTTTTACTATTGATCTTCTTCTTCGTTACCGTCTTAGTATCCTCGTTTTCATCGTTGTTCTTGCTAATTTTTGCATCAAACTGTCGTTCACGCGACGCGTCGCCGTTAAAACAGTCCTCATCGCTATCTGAAAGAAGCGACACTACGTTAATTTTCTGATTTTCTCGCTCTTGAGATTGTTTCGCCGCTAAATTCATTGATGGATTGTTCGTGTTGTCCGTGTTGATGAGACCACAGGTACAATCGCCGTGTATTTCAGCCTCGCGGTGACATTTCTCCGCAATAATCGTGCCTTCGTCCGTTAAGCGAATAATCATCGGGTTACTCCACGTAAAAACCATCGGTGCTTCGTGACCGGTCGGTGCGTTTTTCAGGTATTTGTTGAAGCAACTCCATCCGGAATATTGACTAGACATATCCCTTCCTTGATAAGATGCTTGCTCTCTCGAAAAAGCCTCTACTCTTGGTCGTATCGACATGTTCGATAAACCAGATGCATCGGTAGCGTTGATCAGTTCGTCTTTCGTGCATTGCTTTTTGCCTTCCAGCATGAGTTTATGCAACGTCGCCAAAAGCGCAAAAGGAGCTGTCTTGTATTTCGGGTGCCACTTTTTAGACGAAGCCGTCTTTCTCTGTTTCTGTTGCAGCATTGATTGACTCGGTTGCTCCTGACTGAAAGCCCTTCGTAACTCTAATTGTTCTTCAACGTCTCCTATATCTCTTCCTCTCCCCCACCCATCTTCTTCTCGTCCGCGCTTATTGTTGTCGTTTATGTTCTTCATCGTGGTCTTGGTGGTCGTCGTGCCCACATTTTTCTTCGCTCTCTCTTGTTTCCTTTTTATTTTCTCGCGCTCTTTGACCAGCTGCAAAAGGCGCTCTTTCTCCAACTCTTTCTCTTTGCTCTGCGAGGGAGGATACAAACGGAAAAATGTTTCGAAATACTTCAAAAGTTTGGGACCAACGCCGGTTAAACCGTTCGCGGTTTCGCAATCTTTTATTTGTATTTCGCACTTGCGAATGGATTCTTGCACTTTTCCCACCACCGAGTGCTGGTGCGAATTATTGTTGCTGTTGCCTTTGTTGTTTGTGTTAATCTTCATCGTCTGCTCTCGCAACTCGGCGAAAAAGTAATAGAGTTTCACGTTTCCTTCGCACTTTGGTCGTTTATGCGCCGGCAAGGAGAGGTAAAACTCAGCCTCTTTCTCTTCGTTCGTCGTTTTCATCATCGCGTTTTCTTCTTCTTCGTCGTCGTGGTGTTTTTGAAAACATGAAAAGCACTTCTCGTGCGCGACGCGCGCGCACTCCTCAATCTGCGCTTGTTTCAACCACATTATGATAACGACAATACCCTCGCGCTGAGTGAGCTCGTGCGTGTATTGCTATTCTCGCTGTTTTCAGCGTCTCGAACGACCGTAAAAAGTGCCGATGTCATGTAAAAATCGTCTCAAAACAAAAAAGTAAATCACAACACAAAAAACAGTCACCCCAACAACACAACAACGACAAAACAACAACAACAAATGTCCAACTCTCCCGGCGAATGGTACGCTTCTTTACCTCCCATCTGTAAAGCCTGGGGTACGGCCTGCGTGTTGATCACGTTCGGAACTCAGTTTGGTTTACCGTTACCGGTCAATCTGTATTTAGATTACAAACTGATTTGGGAAAAGTTTCAAATTTGGAGACTGATTGGGAACTTCTGTTTTATCGGCGGGTTTGGCTTCCCGTTCGTCTTTCGAACGTTAATGATTGCCAGATATGGAGTCCACTTGGAACAGAAGACGTTCGAGAACAGAACTTCGGATTTTGTGTGGATGCTAATGATAAACATGATGATTTTATTGCCTTTGAAATTCATCGTGCCTTCGGTGTCGCAACCATTTTACTCTTCGTCGCTGATATTCGCCATGTTGTACTTGTGGTCCAGAGAAAATCCGACGCAAAACACGTCCATCATGGGTATGATTCGCATGCCTGCGTTTTATTTACCGTGGGGGATGATGGCGTTGACCGTGTTGATGGGAGGCGACCCTGTGCCGGATTTTCTCGGCGTGCTCTCCGGGCACGTGTATTACTTTTTCTCCGTGTTGTATCCTCGCCAAAGCGGCGTGCACTTTCTCAAGACGCCGCAGTGGGTCGAAGCAGCGGTGGGAAGTGTTTTTGGGAACCCAGTCATTCGCGCGGCGAGTAACATAGCACAACCGAACGAGGCGCGACGGTTCGTCGGGAGAGGTCGAAGATTAGCAGATTAGTTCTATCTATCATCTAAATACATACTACTGGGTACCAGGTACCGAAGGTACACTTAAAAAATAGCTATATCAAATTTACACACAATTTTGTTTTACACAACATTTCGCCGTTCACGCGCGCGGACGGCACGAGAACGAACGTCGCGGTCGTGCCGTTTCTCCTCTTCTAATTGTTCTCTAATCATCTCGCTAAAAGCTATGTTTACGAGCTCCGCATCCTCGTTACCAAACTCTTTTAAAGCCAACGCGATCGACTCTGCGGTGGACAGAGCGTCTCGAAACGGTTGCTTACGAATTGGCTTGTACATGCTCTCATTCTCGATATTCTGTAGCGAGATAGAAGGTAAATCTTTCAACCAGGGGATTCGGTTGTACATTCGCCTCGCTTTATACCAGGTGCTATCGAGAACAACCATATGCGTTTTCTTCTTGTTTAAGTTTCGGTTCTTATATTCTTTAATCGATATCGCGTCTTCGCTCGGCCACAAGACAACCATTTCGTACTCTTCGTGCCCTTCGTCACCGTCAAATTCTTCCGTCACCGCCGTGGAGGCGCTCACAGGAACTTCTAGTTTTGGGACAGTTAACGCGTTTGGCCACGAGCAGTCGCGCCAGACGACGTCGCAGTTTTCTACGATGTTCCTTGCAATGTGGGCCGAGCCGAGTTTTCTTCTGAACTCATCTCTATCCTGCAATATAGAAACGTGTAAGCCGTCCTTAAGAACGAGCTTTTCTTTCGACCGCGTCTTTTCCAACAAAACTCTTTCGCACAGTTTGCATATGCACAGATTCTCCCTCCTAAAACACGAATAACACATCGTTCTGTGTTCTTCTTTCTCTTCTTCTCTTACGTGCATTTTGAGCTCTGAATTTGCCGCCGTCGTTATTTTCTTTCGCCGAATGTATGATGTTTGTGTCTGCGTCGTCGTCGTCGTCTTCGTCGTCGATGACAACATCGCAGTAATACTTAAATCTCGTTCTCGTTTCTCTCGTTTCTCTCGTTTCTCTCTCTCTCTCTCTCTTTCAGTGTCTGTCGTCTTCTTCTTCACAAACCACCAACAGAAATGGACACTTTTTTTCCACGCGACACATCTTTCTCTCTTTTCTCAGAATTCGCCAAAAACTCTCGGCACAACAAAAGCAATCTTCTCGAACACCAACCGCGTGGGTGGTTGTGCATGCTTTTGCGGACTGCGACGCGCTGTTGTTCGCCCTTTTTGAATAATAATCGATTCGCGCTTTTCAAAAGCAGTAAGAGAACGCCAGCACGAAGAAGTGCGACGACGTGTGCTTTTTTTCCTTCTTCTTCGTTGTTCACTAATCTTACCACTACCACAACAACTGCTAGTGCTACTGCGCGCGGATTCCAGGATCACTTTGCGAGAAGAAGCAACAGAGCGAGTAGTAATCGAACGCTATTAACGCTACTGCAGTCACCGAACGGCGGCCGATTTACAACACGAAGAAAAAAACATACGGCTGCGATATCGAGCACGTTCGTAGTATATGCTGGTACAACAAATACCACCATCGATATTAACGAAAACAACAACAACAACAAGAACGAGGATAAAAACATGATTGTGCATCCAGATCGTGTAATGCTCATCAACGACCAGCCGATTCTCCGGGAAGGAAACGGGCCTATCGTCTACTGGATGAGTCGAGACCAACGCGTGAACGATAACTGGGCGATGTTATACGCCATCGAGTTAGCGAACAAAGAGAAGAAACCACTTGTTGTTGTGTTCAACGTGGTCACAAAATTTCTCGGCGCCGGCGCTCGACAGTTTGGGTTTATGCTCAGAGGTCTGCGCGAAGTCGAGAGCGCGTTGGAAGAACGGGATATTCCGTTCAAGTTGTTACATGGAGGAGACGAGCCAAACGCGGAGATTGAAAAGTTTTGCAATGAAGTCAACGCGAGCGCGGTGGTGACGGACTTCTCTCCTCTGCGATTAGGTTTGAAGTGGCGCGACGATTTCGCGAAAGAAACGAAGCGTTCGGTAAGAGTCGTGGACGCGCACAACATAGTGCCGTGCTGGGTGGCCTCTCCGAAACTTGAAGTTGGCGCTCGAACTTTGCGCGGCAAGCTTGCGAAATTATACGGCGATTTTATGGTTCCATTTCCTGATAATTTCCCGAACGTTGAAAACAAAGATGCCGCGTTACACGCGAAAATCAAAAGCGTGAAAACGGATTGGGACGACGTTTTAGGACAAGCGTTGGAACGTGGGAAAGATGTTCCCGAGGTGACTTGGGCCGTTCCCGGAGAAAAAGCTGCGATGGCTGTTTTGGATAACTTTTTAACCAAGCGCATGAGTCTGTACGGCTTGAGAAACGATCCAGCAAAGCCTCAAGCGCTGTCCGGGCTCTCCCCGTACTTGCACTTTGGACAAATTTCCGGACAAAGGTGCGCTATGAAAGCGCTCGAGGCGAAGAAGGGATCGAATGGCAAAGCGGTGGACGTTTTCTTTGAAGAACTCGTCGTCCGACGCGAACTTGCGGATAACTTTTGCTATTATTCTCCCCAGTACGACACGATTGAGGGTCAAAAATATGACTGGGCGAAAGATACTTTACGAATGCACGCGGGAGATAAAAGGGAATATACGTACACGTACGAAGAATTTGAGCAAGCCAAAACGCACGACAATTTATGGAATGCTGCGCAACGCGAGCTCGTGTACGGTGGCAAAATGCATGGATTTATGCGCATGTATTGGGCAAAGAAAATACTGGAATGGTCCGATACTCCCGAAAACGCTTTGAAATACGCCATCGCTTTGAACGATCGTTGGTCGCTCGATGGAAGAGATCCGAGCGGTTACGTCGGATGCATGTGGTCCATCGTCGGCGTGCACGATCAAGGGTGGAAAGAGCGAGAGATATTCGGGAAAATTCGGTACATGGCTTACAGCGGCTGCGAGAAGAAATTTAAAATCCCCGAATACATCAAAAGAGTCGATGCGCTCGTCGAAGCAGTTCAGAAATGTGAAGTTTCCTATAAGTCTAATCCTGGAGCGTGGGAGATCGGAAGGGACGACGTGTTGCCGAAAGTCGCGAAGAGCGATAACGACGACGACGACGAGAGGAAGAGCAAGAAGCAAAAGAAATAAACCTGCATGAAACGAGAGAGTTGCCGATTTCTTAAATAGATTTCTTGTAAAAATACACACACAACATTTGAAGCACACATAAATAATAAATTAATAAAAGCACATGGTTTGTTTATGTGGGTACGGGAGCTCCTTCGACACTACCCTGTTCCTCCTCTTCTCCCTTAGGTTGCACGGCTTCGTCTATTTCTTCGTCTCGAATAGGTGGCGGCGATCTACCTTTTGCGACATCATAGCCTTTTCGTCGATCTCTTGGCACGGGACCAACGCTAATCAAGCTAAACGTTTGATTCAACACGGAAACTTTCGTACTTGTTAACATTCTGTTCATTACGCACGCCGCTGATAGTCGTTTTGTGAAACCATCAAATTTGTCCCCAGGCTCCATGTCTACGTCTTGCATGCGAACATCGAAAGCGTTATCGACTAAAGTTAACATGGCATCTCCATAAACGACCGAGCACGGTCCGTTCCCTCGCAAATCGCCGACGCGAACAATGGTGTATGTCCATTTAACTTCCAACGGATTACCTTTCGGCGCCGTCGCTTTGATCAATTCCTCGGCGTCTGACCACCTATCTAATATAGCGCCTCCTCGAAATACTTTTCTATTCATCATTTTGTAAGGATCTTGATCTCGTCGATCGATGCCAATGTGAGACAAGCCCACGACGCGCTTCAACTTTGGGAGCTTATTATCTTTGATCAACGAGATGACGTTTTCAGTCGATTTCAACATGTTCGGCGCAAACTCATCCGCGATAATCACCGCCGTCACGTTTGGAAGAGCTTTCTGAAACTCTTTCGATTCGTCGCTCACAACTTCCACGTATTCGATTTCGTTCATCGCGTCGATGACTTTTTCATTCGGATACACCAACTCCTTCGCCATGGCATCGAGTGGGTTTTTGATCCCCTCAAACGCTTGCGCTGGAAATACGGAAACAACGCGAGCGCCTTGTGACTTTTCATTCATAGATAACTGTTCGGCGCTGCACTGCGCCGTTCGATCTAAACACCCTAAAACTAAAACAACGTCTCTTTTCGTGTCTATACCGGCGGTGGTAACGCACGCACCCTTTCGCCCTCTGAACGTCCTCGTCGTTTTTGAAACCTTCGTCTTCGGTCGTGCAAAACTTGTTTGTTTTCTTCCCCTAACTCTCGATGCTGGTGATAAAGAAGAGTTCATGGTGCCGGAAGAGTAGTGGGGTAAAGACGACGATAGCATGAAAAGATGACGAGAAACACAACCCCGTCAGGACAGGACAGGACAGGACACAGGACACGATTGTCTTCCTTTCTCTTCTTTTCTCGTCGTCGTCGGCAATTGTCGAGCGAAGAGAGAGCAGATAAAAAGTGCAGAGAGAATGCAGCAGAGGAGAGAAGAAGAAAAGATTTTTACACGAACAAAATCTGCAATTCTTTCTCCACCGCGAATTCCATGCATGGAAAACAAGTTTTAACGTAGACGACAAACACACGTCATAGAAAAATAAACTCATCGACTCGCATCATCAAAACAATATGTCTCTATCCCTCGCGTCCTGGTACGTTCGTTCTCTCGTGATTGTTGTTGCTTCACATCGCAGTATCGCGTATCATCTTCTCATAACCATCATAACGATATGATGATGATTATATAACCACCATATCGTAAACTAACCACTCAGATTATGTCGACGATTATTCATTCATGCATTCGTGCTAAAATAAATAAACAAACAGGAGTCAGAGCGCTGCCTCGTCGCTTCAAAACAAGAAGAGGGCGACTGCCACGCTTCGTCGTAATGCCGTGACAACGTCCGCGACTGCTTTCAAGGAGAGAAAAGAAAGCGCTGCTGTCGTGGAGACGGCAAAAACAGCAAAAAAGACGACAAAGACTTCGTTTAAAGAGAGAAAAGAAAGCGCTGCTACTGCGACTTCGAAGACTTCTACTCAATCTGCGAAGAAAAAAACGTCCGCGACAAAGACGACGACGACGACAAACGCGAAGAAGAAAGCAACCGCAGCAACTTCTTCAAAAACTGCCACCACCAGCGCAAACATCGAGTTTGAAGTTCCGAACCAGTATGGATACTTTCCATCTGTAATCGAAAAAGCAAAAGTGAAGAGAGAGCAAAATGCATCTGGTTTCGACAAGGACGTGTACATGTCCAAAGCGGAACAAACAGAACGGTTTTCGAAGCTGTGTGCGGCTCATCCGGAATTGAAAAAGTGTCAAGATGATTATCAATCACCGTTACGAATGAAACCGAGCACGACGTCCACTATCAACGGTTCCGTCATTCGATCCGATGGGATCATTTTAATCCCGGGTAATAAGGAAGATCTCATCACGTGGGTGTTAGATCCGGCCATGTCGGCGGATACGATTGGTATCTTGTTGCCGACGCTGTTTGTGATTCTCGGCGCGCAACTCAAGAAAGCAGCAAACGTGCCGGAATGGGTTTCAGGGGGTGTAGGGATAACGACGAAGATCATTGCGACGTGCTTGATTGCGTTGTATTGGATTCCAAGCTTTATGAATGAATAATATTCTACTACTACATTTATATCTAATTTTCCTTCTTCATCGTACTGTCGTTGTTGCTACTCCTACTATTATTCGCGAACTCGTTCTTGCTTTTTGTGATCGTTCTACCATCTGCATCCTGCTGTTCACGATTCTTTTGGTCTCTTTCGTCTTCTCGAACGCCACGCACGATAAAGAGCGCCGCCTCCATAAACAGGCAGCATATTGCACCCACCGTCCCGCACACGAAATGTATTTCCCATCCAAATTCCGGGAACACGTGCGCGCCGGCGATGAAACCTCCTACGAAACACGCCGCCATGAGCGTCATCACGTGCACTGCCATTCCTAAATCATTTCTAATCAAATATCCTATCGAAGAAGTTCTTCGCTCTCGAGCGCTCTTCTCTGAAATACCTGTCGCCTTCGTCACGTCCGCAACCATCGCTTCGTATTTTTCCTCCTCGAGTCTTTCGCGAATGCGGTCCAACTTTCTCGCAAACTCTGGCGTTTTCGGCGCGCGTTTCTTTGGCGCCTTGAAAATAACCTCAGATCCACGCAGCAGATTGTGAATCATATACTCCTCTTTCCCTCCTTTCGATTCTCTTTTAGCAGCGATTTGAACGCATAACGAGCTCAAAGCTTTGATAAACTCGTAAGGAATTACCGTTGCGTGTTCATACAGTTTACACTTTTCAACAACTTCAAGAACTTGTCTTTGCTTCTCTTTCTCTTCTTCTTTATCGGTTGAACTGTCGTAACAATCATCTGACGAGGAAGCAACGAGGTGCATGGCTCGTTGAAGACGTTCCGTGGTTCTGAACCCGTCCATAATCAGAGAAAAGAGAGAGAGTCAAAGAGAGAGAGAGTCAAAGAGAGAGCTGTCAACTTTGTGGATTGCATGTGGAGTAAATTGTTTCATTATTACAAAGACAGAAGAAATTCTATTGAATTTTTTCCTGAGCTCACTTCGCTCACTTCGCGTCGAGGCATGCACTCTACCACGAGGGTCTACATGATGTGCGACGCGTATGCACTATTTTCCTCCTCGTCGCCGCGGCACTCGTTTCCTTCTTCTTATTCAGTCGAGAATTTTCGTCGTCGTCGTCGTCTTCTTTCACCGATTTTGAGAAATAACAATAACAATACTACTAGGAGCGACTGTTGGAGCGGTAAAAGAATTGCGACGACGACGACGACGAGAGCGACGAGAACGACAACACCGAAAGTACCATCATCACCGTCTCTATTAGGTGTTGGCAGAGGAAATAGAAGAAAAGGAACACGAGTAGCAGCGATGAATATCGCTTCCGAAAGGAGAAATACAGCAACAACATCGTCAGAATCAACAACAACAACGACTTCTACGGTAAGAAACCTACGAAGAACGAGTAGAAGAAGAAGAAATAGCCAACGGCACGAGTTTGTGCCGCTTGGCACGATGGCGGGAAGAGGAAAGCCGGAAAAGTTTGCGACCATAAAAGTTCGAGCTTTCAACAGCGACAACCCGGGAGGAATGGATGCAGACCAACAGGCACCGTCGTCGCTATCATCGACGGCGACGCGGTTAGGCAGAGCCCTCGGCGGTATATTCAAATCAGCGTCGAAACGGGTAAAGCGAAACTTCAACAGAATACCAATAGCACTCATCGCACTTTTAGTTGGCGTCGCCTTGACGGCGTTCTTTCCGCATCCGGAATCGCCTGGAGACGCTTTCATCACGTTTACGATTGTAACGTTGGGTGAGTTTTTGAGTTCTATTTTATACAGCGAAAAGAATCAAGGAGGCTTTTTACGTTGGGCAAAGTACGGAGAATCCGTTCCGATACTCCTCAACGCGTTCAAAATTGGCGTTTTCTACGGGTTGTTTATCGACGCGTTTAAAGTTGGAAGTTAGAGAAAGTATAATCGTGCTACTGGTATGTTGATATTAAAAATCGTATTTTGGATTTGTGAGTAACTCTTCGTTTGAAATTTCGACGTAACCTCCGCTCGAAAACCGCGCTTCGTCATCTGAAAGCGCCGCGTTTACAACGGCTTTGGCGACACGCTCTACTCTCACCGGCGAGTTTTCCATCCCAAATTTTCCAAGTCGTTTCATCACCATCGTTACTGGATCCATCAACATCCAAAGCGGTAAGTTCAAATTCTCCCCCACTCTTTTCGTTCCCGAAACACCTCCTGGTTTCACAACCACCGCGAGCGGCGGCGTCGTCGGCGGCGATGCGCTATTACTATTGCTATTACTATCATTACTTCTCGCATTCGTATGATCATTATTTCCACCGCGCACAAACTCGTTCTTTGCAAAATTTTCCACCGCCATCTTTCCTTCAATGTACGGCTTCGCTCCCGGAACGAGCGCACCGGCGACCCCTAACGAGGCGCCTACTGCAACGAATCGGTTCAACCCGTGTACCTTTTGCGCTGTTTTTGCGGGAATTATGTTCGTGTCTGCGTTTCCTTTATAACAATCCTCTTTCGATATACCAAAAGGCAACACACCAATAGACGTTACTATGCAGCTCGCGCCTTGTAAGTGTTCGGCGTACGTATCTGGTTTCGTGCTGTCCGCGGCGACCCATTTGATTTTATCTGTCCATGATGACGACGACGATTTTCCGTTTTTACCTTCCTCGTTGGGAGGCGGTACGCCTGAACGCGATATTGCGGTGAGTTCAACCGTGCCTCTTCTCACAAACTCTTTCGCGATGGCTCGACCGACGTATCCATTCGCGCCGAATAAGACGACGAGTTTTCTTTTCCCACTCATGAATGATGAGTGATGAAATGAAGGGGTGTGTTGTCCGTGTTGTGCGTTGTGAGGCAACCTCGAACGAATTTTGGGAGTTTGACGTAACGAGAATCTCTTTGTGTGGAAAATAAAAAAAAACTCCTTCACACATCAAAAATCGTATCTTTACTACGAATGATTTCTCTCGCGAGCGCATCATCGATGACATCTACTATAAAAGTAATATCATCATCAGGTGATAATGCTACGCATAACGTCAGTCATCGAAGGATACCGCCCTCGAGGAATAGGTGCGCTCCTCGCGCTTTTTCAAAGCGAAGTGTCGAGTTAGGGGATTGTTGTTTCAAAAGTGGTGGAAGTGATAGATTTAGAAGTAGCAGAAGTAGTAGTATACGTAACAATAAAAGAAGGACGAGCGGACGAGTGGTAAAGTGCAAAGCATCGTTAGCCCTCACAGACGTGTTATTCACGACTGGTACGGTCATGGTGATGCCGTTCTATGCGCTCATGATTTCCAAGCCAAACAGTCGAGTGACTCGAAATTTGATGGAGAGTAAACTCCTGTGGTTGATTTTAGGGGTTTTATATATCGTCGCGGCGTATTTGAGTTTGAACAGCGAAGATGTCGTTCGAGCCATTCTCAACGCGTTTACTCAACAACAAGGTGGTAATACCGCTGTCTCTGCCGCGGCAGCGGCAGGGACCAGTGCCGAACCTTTCATCTCGCGATGTTTAACGCTCTTTTCAAATTTCATGTCGACCCCGGAAACCGCGTGCGCGTCATGGCTGCACTTGATTTCTTTAGACGTATTTTTAGCGAGAGGCGTTTTCTTAGACGCCATGGAATGGGGAACGCCGTGTAGACACTCGGTACTGTTGTGTTGCATGTTTGGCCCGCTGGGTGTACTGGCGCACGCGTTTACTAGATATGCTCACAGAACAATCGATTCGATGTTTGCGTGAAAAGTGTAGCAACGCTTTGCGTTAATGTATGATAGTAATAGTAATAATAATAATATTTCCACTCTAATATCTGCGCTTCTTCGTATTCCTCGCGGGAGGAGTATTTTCCCCCGTCTTATTCACGCCAACGACTCCAGCGTGACTCGCGCCAATCGACATATCTGTAAACGAAATTCCTACGGGAGCGCTTTTGACTCTCGGCACTTTCGTCGGTTGGTAGATGTCCTTGTTATCGGGCCCTTGACCGAGCGCGCCTAAATTTGAACCCCACGTGTATATTTCTCCAGAATTTGTAATCGCTCCGGACGAGTTTGAACCCGCGTATACCATTTTTACTGAATCTCTACCAAAAAAAGAGGAGGAAATTTCCAAAGGATTCGGATGCGGGTCGTCGTTGCATTGCCGTTCCTCCAAAGCGCCTAAACGGCCATCGTGTCGTTTGCCAACGGCATACATTTTGCCCGTTTTAGCGAGAAACAAAGAATGAAAACCACCGCCTGCTCCTGCAATAATGCCTTTGCCGGAAAGCGATGGGATTTTGCGAGGTAGCCACGCGACTTGTTCGCTTTCTATCACGCCGTCGTCAAAAAAGCCACCCTGTCCGAAGGAGGATAAACCGATGCTATACACGTCACCGTTTTCCAGGATTAAATGCCCGTGCAATTCACCGGTAGCAATCGCCTTGACTTTCAGATCTTTCCTATTATTTATCAAAACACGCCCCGGGGTTAAGAGATCATTCACGTACGACTCGTTATTCTCCCTGTCCGCTTTTTGATTGTCATCCGCGTACGCCGCTCCGACGCCGGTTTTTTCAATTCTTCCGAGACGGCCTTTTTCCGAACATCCCATGGTGTACACCTCGCCGTTTTCGGTCAAAATGCACGCGTGATTTTCGCCGCTTTGAATGCATTTCGCTCTGTATTTTTTGTTCAAAATTTCCACCGGGTTGTAAAACGTCTGAGTGTCCGAAACTTTTAGTTTGTTCAGGCCTCGCCACTGACCGTTTTGATGCCGCCACTGACCCCATCCGTATACAGTCCCATCACTCGCAACGACTAAAGCGTGCGTATCTCCCGCACAGACCGATACAGCTTTAGTATTTTGCTTAAGATTGACATACCCTGGTAACCAAGATTCATCGTCTTCATCTTCGTTCTCTGGCGGTGATGTTGGTCGACCCAGCGCACCGGAGTCGTTTGCTCCCCAAGATAAAACTCGTCCCGTTTCTAGAATGGCAAACGTTTGCTGACCACCGCATGCGATTTTAATCACTTTCGTATTCGCGGGGCTACCTAGAATGCTACCTTTTTGTAGCACTCGCGGTCGAAGGAGTTCGTCGATGAGTTCTCCCGTGCTCGCGTCGGAGCCAAACCCAAACTGGCCAGAGTCTCCGTTGGAACCAAAAATCCAAAGTCCACCTCCACTCACTTCTTTTCGAGCTCCTTCTGTGGAAGATGCGATAACGTCGGCGTATTCTTCTCCGAGCTTCTTCACGAATTGCAAGTACTGACGCATGAGATTGTTCTTTATCGCGCGCGGGTGATCCCTTACCGATCGAGTGAACGCCTCGAGAAATTTTGCGTTCAACTCTTTCATCTTGCTTTCAAACTCGAAACGTCTTCTCTCATCGGAATAATTAGTGGTAATAATTGTCGCGCCCAGCGCATTCTTTCGCGCCGAGGCGCCGTTTTTATTCTCTTCCTCTCTTCCTCGCTTCATGATAGGCGCGTGTGCTTGTTTTTATAGGAGTTGCTATGAACTGAAGAAGGAGCAAGCAACCCTCCTCTCTTTTTAGTTTTTTTTTTCTGTGTGGAGGTCTGCACTTTTTGTTTGTCGTCAAAAGAACAAACTGATTATAATTATATAATAATACTCTCCTTCCTCCTCCTTCTTCATCCACACATTTAGCGCATGGCGCTTCTTCCTTCCTTCGTCTTCCCTTCTTCTTCTTCTTCCTCTTCCTCCTCTGTTCCATCGAGAACGCGAAGACTCGCAAAGTTGTGCATCGTATTGGTCGTGTTGATGTGCGCGAAATCGTCGCTCGTGTTCTTCATTTCCCACCTCGCGTACGGGCAGGTGAACCCGCTTATGCTCGTGCAAACTTCGAGCGATTATCGACAAATGTTGTACGTCACGCGGAACAACTATTCACACTTTGTCAGAGATCTCATATGGAGAAGTGTTATTCGAGATTGGGGAGGAGAAGGTGACTATGAACAAGCCAACACAAATAGAAGACCGGTGCGATTGGAACAGTGGATGATTGATAAAGAACCGGAATATTTCAAGCGATTAGAACGTGCTGGCATGCAATTCGAAATCGTAAGAGCTCCGAACAACGAGTTGTTTTCCTGGAATAAGTTGTTGCATTCGGTGTGTGGTAACTTTTTTGAAGACGACGCGACGTGTAAAGCTCTCGATTTTCGTTTCGGCGACGCTTTTAACACAACGAAGACTATCCGAAGTGAGAAGAGGAGGAAAAGAATCGTTTGGCTCTCGAGAGGTACAAATCAGCGGAGGGCAATATCGAACGAAAAGTTTGTTTATAACGCTTTGAAAAGTGCGATACCAAACATGGAGTATTTGATCATCAACTCTTCGATATTGAAGAAGAATCCGATGGTCAAGCAAGCCGAAATGTTTACGGACGTGGACGTGCTCGTATCTCTCCACGGCGCCGGGCTCACAAATATGCTCTACATGCCAGAAGATTCCCTCGTCGTTGAAATCATGCCGAAAGGGTACGCGAAAGATACGTATATGAACTTTGCAAAACGGCTGAAGTTGCGATATAAGCGTCTTACAGCGGATGCCGATGGAGACAAAGGCGCAAAGGCCGGGAAAGTGAGCTTGAGTACGAGGACGAAATATGCGTTCAATTCGAAGGAGGACAAAGAAAGAAAGTTTAAAAGAGATGTCATAATAAAGTTGCACGATTATGATATCGATTCTTTGAGAGATATGCTCTCGTTAGAAGCCTCGAAGAGAAAATAGCGTGTAGTGTGTACCAGGTAGAATATATAGAATAGCGTTGCAATTGCATTTGTACAAATTTACAAAAAGTCACCGACTAATGCTGTTGCTGTTGTTGTTCCCTCCGTGGCGCAGTGCACTGAAGCATAAGCTGCTTCAAGATACCAACAGCTGGTGTCGTGTTGTTAGGCGATCCAAACTTTGGATCCGATGTATTCATCGCGTTTCCATTGTCAGCGTACATGCTTATTTGCCACGTTAACTCTTTATTTCTTTGTTCAAGCGTCTCGAGTTTTTTCTTCAGCGCATTCAACTTCTCTTCAGCCTCTGTTGCTCGCTTCGCAGCGGCATTCACCGTTGCGCTCGAACGCTCCGCGTCTTGTTGTTTGAAACGAGACGATTCCAAACGAAGTTCTTCTAATTCTTTCTCGCTCTCTTTGAGTTTACGCATGGCATCAGTTGCCGCTTTTCGCGACTGCGCGTTGAGCTCGGCAGACCATGATTCGCCCTGATCATTCGCCCAGCTTTCCAAGTGAACCAATAAGTCATCCACGCTCGAGCTACCTTCGTCTTCGGGAGGCGGCGAGGTTTTCGTTTCATTTTCGTTCGTATTTGTTCCTAGCCATCCCCAGATAGATTGGTCCGCTTCTTTCACGCTCAACAAAGGCTTGCCGTTGCTATCGACTTGACCTTTCAATTTACCGAGAATTGTGAATATGCGCGCTCGAATCGCTTCAGTTTCTGCTTTTGAATCATTGTTCGCATCTACTTGTCGGTTTGTTTCTGAATTTTGCGGTTCCGTCACCGTCGTCAAATTGGGCGATGAAGAAGAAGGGGGCACACGAGCCGTCGTCGCGGCTTCAAAATTGTTCTTTCGCAAAGCCGCCATTTCCTCCAAAACACTCGCTTTCGTTCTCGCTTCGATACATTCGGCTTGCGCTTGAGCGAGCGCAGATATCAGTTCTTGTTCTCCTTTCTTCACTTTTTCGAGTTCTTTTTCAATTTCGTCCGCATGATTTTGTGCTCCTTCGGCGCGATCCTCAGCAGCACTTTTCGCCGACGCGACTTGAGAGAGCGACTGTTTCATCGCGAGTATTTCATCTTTAAAGGAGTCAATCTCTTTCGTTAGTTTTTCTTCTGTATCCTTGAACTGAACTTGTACGTGCGCAAACTTTCGTTTTCGCTCCTCACCTTCTCGGATCGCACTTTCAGCGCGTTGATTTGCTTCCTCGGCGCTTTGCTCTGCTTCAGCAGCTCTGGACTCTGCGCGTTCTTGCGCTTGACGCGCTCGGTCTCGATGCGCAATCGAAGCGGCAGCTTCTCTGCCGGTAGCATCCATGAGATTGAGTTGCGCTCGAAGCTCAGCGAGCTGGTTCTCGGCTACAACTTTCGCCTTCTCTGCAGC
>Ga0115557_1000962_pt1 | contig 19831 bp, 13 predicted proteins | sample COGITO_mtgs_1104_FD_87280 | JGI IMG/M metagenome (GOLD analysis project Ga0115557, IMG submission 87280) | Pelagic marine microbial communities from North Sea - COGITO_mtgs_110421 | ecosystem: Environmental > Aquatic > Marine > Epipelagic | place: Germany:Helgoland, sampling site Kabeltonne...
CCACTTCCTCTTCGACTTCCACTTCCACTTCCACTTCCACTTCCACTTCCACTTCCACTTCCACTTCCACTTCCACTTCCACTTCCACTTCCACTTCCACTTTCCCTTCCTCCAACCAACCGGCGCGCGTCTTCAAATACGAGTCGGAGGACGTCTGCGACTCCCACGTGGCAATATTCCGCTCCTGCATCGACGCGGTGAACACGGTGACCCCGAACGGCTTTGCCGCCCTGAAGATCACGGCCTTGGGGGACCCCGTCCTCCTCGAGAGGATGAGCGCGTGCATAACCGAGGCGGCGCGCCTCTTCGACAAGTTCGACAAGGACGGGGACGGGAAGATAACCAGGGAGGAGTTCAAGTTGGGCTACGAGGAGTTCTTCACCGAGAGCAAGCACGGGTTCATGGACAATCTCATCGAGAGGCTGGACCCGATGAACTCGGGTCGGATCGACGTCATCGAGTGGAGCAACCTGCTCCAGCCCGCGGACGTGCCCAAGCTGGTGAGCAGGTGCAAGGACCAGGGGCCGCTGTTCAACGCCGCGCCGACGGAGGAGGATCTCCTGGCGCTGGAGAACACCAAGAGGAGGCTCAACGAGGTCGCCAAGTTCGCCTTCGACAACAAGGTGCGCCTCCTGATCGACGCGGAGCAAACTTGGTTCCAGCCGGCCATAGATAACTTCACCTTGGAGCTCATGAAGAAGTATAATGACAGGGAGAAGACCCCCGTGCCAATCATTTTCAACACATACCAGTGCTACTTAAAGGACTCGACGATTCGGTTGAAGAAGGACACTGTTCGGGCCAAGAGGGATAAATTTCACTTTGCTTGTAAGTTGGTTCGAGGCGCGTACATGGGCGCGGAGAATGCCAGGGCTCAGGAAGGGGGTCACGACAGTCCCATCCACGACAGCATCCAGGACACCCACGACTGCTACAACTCCAACGTCCGGTACCTCTTCGAGCACCGCCTCAGGCACGACACCCGGTCCGAGGTGATGCTCGGCACCCACAACCAGGAGTCCATCGAGAAGGCCCTGGACTTCGTCGAGAACCGGGCCAAAGGCAAGGACGTCGGGTTCCACTGCGCGCAGCTCCTCGGCATGAGGGACAACCTCACCTTCGCGCTCGGGAAGAGGGGATATAATGCGTACAAGTACGTGCCGTATGGTAAGGTGGACGAGGTCTTGCCTTACTTGATCCGGAGGGCCCAGGAGAACAGCGACGTGGCCGCCGGCATGGGCAAGGAAAAGGATATGATAGCCAAAGAGATTCGCAGTCGACTATTTAGAATGTAAATGTAACGAAGGATTAAATAAAGAATGGTTACATGGTAAAATAAATAATAGAAGGGCATTGCGAAACTATACATCTTCTTCAATTTTGGTTTTGCCGTTTGTTCTCCTTTTTTCTTTTTCCTTTTTCCTTTTTCCTTCACTCCGTATTTACATGCATGTCAAAAAGAAATTCATTCATTTCTTTGTCAAAAAAAAACCTACAGAAGACTCAAAAACTAAGTCGCGATAGATTTGGGCTTCGTGCTCGCCCTGAGGGAGCTCCTCTGCACCGAGAACTCAGTTTTACAGTTGTCGCACTTGACCGTGGCCTGCTCCCCGAACCCCTCGACACCCAGGATATTCCCAAAGTATACGCGGTTCTCCGTCTCACAGCTCGGGCAAGGGCCAAAGGCGATCTTCTTGTTCTCGAAGATGAAGTTGTCCGTGATGTAGGGGGTGATGTAATAGACCAGCGGACTGCCGAGCAGGACGAGGAAGACGGGATTGATCAGCCGGAAGAAGGGGACGAATTGCCACGAGCAGAAGATCCACAGAAACGCCGTCACCAGACCCACAGGCAGGTAGAGAAGGTTCGTTCGAAAGGCGTCATTCTGGAGTGTCACGGTACATACGCCGGTGTCGATGTAGCACTTTGGCTCCGTTGAGACGGCAAATTTGCTGTTTCATACGGGAAGCGTCCAAGAGAAGAAGAAAAAAAAGAGGGAAAACGAGGCGAGGGAGGGTTGGTCAGCAGGGGTAAACAAGCGACCCGACCCGGCGGAAAGGGAGAAGGGTTGTTGAGTGTGAGGTGTTCTGTTCGCTGCTCTGTTTGCTGCTCTGTTCGCCGCTCTGTTCGCTGCTCTGTTTGCTGCTCTGTTCGCCGCTCTGTTCGCTGCTCTGTTCGCCGCTCTGTTTGCTGCTCTTACCTGCCTTCCTCTTTGAGTTCCTTCTTCAGTTTGTCAAACTCTTCGTCTGATATCAACTTTTCACCCTTGTTGAATGCCATCATTGCATTCATATACTCAACCTTCAAGTGCAAAGTGTTAGTTTCACACAATCGTAAAAAATAAATCGTCAAGGCTGGAAAGCTACGTCAGTCAACCAACCACAAGAGAAAGAAAACTTACCTCCTTTCTGTTCATGGTGATCACATCACTTCCGCTCCAGGCAAGGTCTTCTTTAAGCAATTCGAAATCATCACCGCTGAGGAGTTCCCGACCCGAGTAGTAATAAGATTGCAGAGCATCCAGATAGATTCTCTCCTTCTCTTCCGTAGTCAGCCTTATCTTCTTCCCTGTTTTCTCGTTCACTACACAATATTCGTCAGGCAAACAGTCGGCATCATCACCATTGGCGCGCAGGCGCGTTCGCGACAGTGTATTCGTAAGTAGAGGAGATATTTCGGTCAATTTGCGCACGGGTTGAAATGATGGTGACCTCCGAAGTGGTGTCAAATGGTACGATCGAAAGGCGACGTTTTGCGCTACGACGCACAGAAACAGACTACTAGCGAGTCTCATCCCGGTTTTAGGACTCAAAACTATCAGTGGGATAGAGGGAGGGACAAACCTTTCCGCCCAAGAACAAGGAATGTAAGGAAAATCTTAGTACAGCACAAGGTACATTTTCGCTCTATTAAGCTACTCACCGGCATTTCACTGACTTGTAGTAGACTCAGGCAGCGCCATTCAACCAAGGAATGCCTCCATATCTGCCTTTGCTGAGATCTCCCTTTGCACTGTTTTGGACCTTCCAGCCCCTCCTGCCCCCCCCCTCACTGTTCTCCCCCCCTTTGTCGTCGCATTCGCTATCCGTGCTATCCTGCTTTGCACTGTGTGTCGTTTTAATGGCTAGCCATACCCAGAAAAGATAGCCTACCCCCACAAGCCCATATCCTCACTAACCACTCCCTCTTCTCACTCCCAACTGTAGATGCTCGCCACTACTGCCCGAATCGCCGCCCGGCGAACAGCCCCTACTATGCAGAAGCGTGGCTTTATGCCCGGGGTAGATGCTATGCACAACCAGAAGTCCAAGATTGAGGAGCTTCGCAAGGTTCAAAACGCTGGGGGAACCTGCTTGGGAGCCGACAATCCCACTTTCCTCAAGCAGGGAAACGACAAGGCCTGGGCCGCCGGTGCCGTTCTGTTGTGTTCCTTTGCATTCTTGCAGCAAGTGCGAGGGTACTGGAACATGGCCCACGGAACCGGGAAACAGGACTGAAGTGCTTTTTTTGTTGGCAAGGTTTTAGATGAGGGGGAGTTTTTGTTGAGTTCTGCAAGCTAAGATAAAAATGCGTTATGTTACGTAAGGCTACCCGAGAAATACCGTTCCGTTCGTTTCGTTATTTTAATGTACATTTTAGGCCTTATTCCTCCCTGAACGCCTCCATCCACCTCCGAAAAGAAGTGTGACCACTTCTTTTAAGATGCTCCTTGCACCCATGCCGGCTATTGGTTTAATAGTCGGTGGTCCTCCTTCTGCGACTAGTCCATCCTCCAGTGTGGAAAGGTCTAGCACAAAACGCTTCCCCTTATCGTTATTGCTATCGAGCATAGTGTAAACCCTGTTGATCTCACGGCAATGCACCACTTCAATTTCAGGTGTGATGCCATTTTTCGCGCAAAGATTAATAACCTCCTGAGTGTTTTTGATCCCGCCGATTCCGCTGGCCATTACATTGCTATAACCCATCGTCACTGCATTGACAGCCATCGCGGCGACCAACCCTTCGTGAAGACCGAGAAGGACCTGCTTGCGAATGGTAGATTTAGAGTCCAACAAGGAGTTGTACTTAACATAATCGTGAAAAGACGGAATTGTGTTCAGGATTACGTCAAGAGTTCCTTCATGTTTTGCCATTGATTCCTTGTTCTCGCTGGCAACGAGATCGTTAGCACCAATTCGCATGGCAATTTCCCGCTTTTTGTCATTTCTAGAAATGACAGTCACAGTCGCGCCCATGGCTTTTGCTAGCTTAACACCCATGACACCGAGGCCTCCCAACCCAACAATGCCCACACGCGTCCCATTGGTCACTTTGAGCTTTTTCAGTGGGTCGTACATGGTGATACCAGCACACATTACTGGCCCTGCCGCAGACAGATCATACCCCTCTGGAATTTTCACAGCAAAGTTCTCGTCGCACACATGAAATTTGCTGTACCCTCCGAGGGTCTTCGATTTGGGAGGAAAAACTGCAGCCCGACCATTCTTGTCACTATCATTGTAGGTCGAGACATTCTTCGAACACTTCTGATGCTCGCCTTCCAGGCACTTGCTGCACTTCATGCAGCTGTCAACCATGCATCCAACTCCCACTCTATCACCAACCTTGTGCATCGTCACGTTATCCCCAACTTCTTCCACAATACCAGCCAGCTCATGACCAGGACACAACGGATACTGTGGCTTCCTAACATTGGCCATATGCCCGGCTGCTATGTGGAGATCTGTGTGGCACACACCACAGTAATGCAGATTGATCTTGACATCATTAGGACGGAGAGCCCGTCTCTGAAGGGGGATGGCCCGAAATTCACACGCTGGCGTTTCGGTAGCCAGGCAAAGAACGGGGAGAGCCATGGACCTTAAAAACTGGAAAAAAAATGACCTTTCCTTTGGGGATCTTGACATCTGACGCAGAAAAAAATAATCTCGAGAACTGTTCTTACTGTCACCAATGATATCTGAATGCCATGGCTATCTTAGAAGCCCTCTTGTCATCACTACTCATTCTAAGCAGCGCAGTGAATGGGATTGAGTTCAAAAATATAACGTTGCCTTGCAAGGAAGATCACCGAGACGAAGATGGGTCAACTTTTTCGCTGGCTGTTTCGTTCACTGAGGAGTTCTGCGAAAAAGACGAAAAGCTTTCAGAGTGTCCCACGCTGCTCTATGCGGGCGGAGAAGGCGATCTTAGTGATTTTGTGGCCAATACTGGATTCTTGTACAAGGTTGCAGAGGAAACTCACTCTCGTCTTGTATACGCAGAGCACAGGTTTTATGGCAAATCTATGCTTGATGTCGATGACGACAATTACTCTCTGTTAGATAGCCAGCAAGCGATGGCCGATTTCAAGCAAGTCGCAGATCATTTCAATGGTAGCAAAAATGTTGTCATAGGAGGAAGTTATGGTGGAATGCTAGCGGCATGGCTCCGGGTAACATATCCCAAAACTTTTGTTGGTGCTTTGGCCTCGTCCGCGAGCGTACTGTATATGTGGCCAGATGAGTATCGTATGACCGATCTTTACCAAATTGTGGCCAATGATTTTTTCGCGTGCAAGGAAGAAGTTCACAGTGCATTTTCTGATCTCCTCAACCTCTCAAAGACAAACCAGTTCGGTGCTATTCAGCAACAACTGAATCTCTGCCATCCTCTGAAAAATCAAATCCAGAGCAATAATACGATAGCATTACTGCAGCAATCCCTCACAAATCTGGCCCAACTAGATTATCCATATCCTACGGATTTTCTCTACAGCCTTCCGGGGAATCCTGTTGATGTGGCATGCGAGATGTTTGCTGCTGCAGGGGGTGGTATCGATGGTTTGGTAGAAGCTGCATCGCTAACGCTAGGGAAGGATGATTGTATTAGCGTTAATCTAGACCACTGGCACGCATTCGCCCCAGGTTTGATAGACGGCCCTTGGGGCTACCAGCGTTGCACCGAGTTGGTGATGCCAGCTAGCGTTGCACCGGGCGGAGTTTTCTTGAGTTGCGAGGAGATGGACCAGAATTGTTTCACTAGCGGACACGAGAGCCAAAAAGAATACTGCGCCGCAATGTACCGTGTCGAGGAATTATTTCCGGATGAAACCGTTCAACAATTGCACGGCAACGCTGTAACTTTCAATGATACAGGAAACATTATCTTCACTTACGGCGATTTAGATATATGGAGTGGCTCGGGCGTAATGAAAGCATCCAACGAATATGATAATTTTGAGGTTTTCTGGATCGAGGGTGGTGCCCATCATCTCGATTTGCGTGGTGACAACGACGCTGATCCTCAAAGCGTCCGCGATGTTCGAGAAAAGTCAATGAACATAATAAAGAAGTGGATAAAAGAGTAGAGAGATGGGTTGGGGAAAAAAAGCTACAATCAAGTTAGTCGTCTAATTTGTCTTTTTTAGAGGTCCAAGAAGTTGCTGCACATCAACAGTTCTAGCGCAATCTCAGGCTCAATAACAAACTCAGGGATTTTTCCTGTGCTACCCTGGTATCGTACTTTGTACTGACAGTATTGGAGTGTCTTTTCAAGAATTGGCGTAGAAATTTCAGCAAAGGTAATCGTGTTCTTCTGGGACTCCATCATAGGTGATTCCAACATTGTCTTTATCGTCTTGGAAACCATGCACACTCGCCGTTGCACGTGAAACGTGTGTCCCTCGGCACTGCAAATAGCAAAGAGGGGGAGAAAGGTGGGATTTGGGTGAGTAGAAATCTTTATTGAGCGATTGCAACCATTGCCTAGCCATTTCAATTAACACAAGAACGACCTTCACAGAACGATGGAATGGATGTCAACAGGACGGTGCTCTCCCGTTCACCGGGTTAGCGGGCAACATGGGAGAACAATATTTCCACCCTTCAAAGGGCTCAGATAGGAACAATACCAGCCCAACAACCCCCTCTCACTCTCCAAATGTTGGGCGTTAGCAGTAAGGAGACGGACCTTATGAGCTTCACAAAGCTATCCATCTTTTCATCATTATCCTCATCCATTCTCTGTTAAAGGCAGGTGTAGCAGTGAGACTGAAAACGGTACGAAAGGTTTTCTTCCACGCAATAAGAGTTCTATCCTAAAAAATTTCGTCAAAAAATTAACGGAGGACCTTTCGGATACAAGCAGAAAAAATCTGCAATCGTAGCTGCTACTACCCTCCCCTCTTCCAACCCTTTCTCCTCGCTGATCGTTTTTTTGCTTGCAAACACCTTCTTGAACGACTTAAAGATCTTCCTTGTCTTACCTCCTCCAGTCCAGACCTCTGATGACTCATGAAGCGACTGAATTCGGCGGACCAATTGGGTGCCTCGCCACAACGATCTCTCTCCCCTTGTTGACCTACATACTGGCAACTACGGTTACGAAGCCAAAGCTTTCCTCAAAATTCTTCCTTAGTTTTGATGTTGACGATTACAGCTATGATGGTGGTGACCTTTGGGGGGATGTAAGGGGCTCTTTACTACTTATTATGGGATGGATTTTTTGTTTAGTCCTCTGCGAACGACTCATACCAGGAAAAAATGTGAAAGGAACAAAAATCAATGTGAACAACCCCGCCTCCTCACCCGGGAAAACTCGCTCTGCAGTGAAAACCTTTCAACTTAACTACAAAATCAACGGTTTGGCGTCGTTTGTAGTCGTGTCATTAATTTTAATCTTGGGAGAAATGAAAGGATTGGTTCAGCTTTCCTCGCTGTCTGATAATTTTGTCCCGCTTAGGTGAGTACTTTGAGCATTACTATCCACTCTGTTTTCTCATCTCACTCCTACTCCTTGTCCCCCTATTCTAACTAATGTTCTTCCAAACTAGTCTCGCCGCAACTATAATCAGCTTCGTGCTTTCGATCTACCTGTACGCAACCTCCTTTCTGTCCCCCTCATCACCCCGTAAAGTCCTCGCAGCCGGCGGTAACACAGGCCATGTCACATATGATTTCTTTCTTGGCAGAGAGCTCAACCCTCGCGTTCTGAATGGATCCTTTGACCTCAAATTCTTTTGCGAGCTTCGCCCTGGTCTCATCGGCTGGTGCGTCCTAAACGCAGGGATGATGAAGAAACAGATTGAGTTGACGGGGAGCGCAAGTTCCAGCATGGTGCTCGTGAATATTTTTCAGTTCATCTACGTCTTGGACGCCCTATACATGGAAAAAGCAATTTTGACCACGATGGATATCACAACAGATGGCTTCGGCTTCATGCTCGCTTTTGGAGATTTGGGATGGGTGCCGTTCACATACACCCTGCAAGCCGCCTACTTGGTACACAACGACCCTGGAATCGGGTGGTTAATGGCAGCTTTCATTGTTGGGTTGAAAATCCTGGGATACATCATCTTCAGGGGCGCCAATTCCCAGAAAGATGCATTCCGGAGCGACCCCTCTCACCCCTCCGTGTCTCATTTAAAATTCATCGAGACAAAGAGGGGAACAAAGCTGCTAGTTTCGGGCTTTTGGGGGATGGCAAGAAAAATCAACTATACCGGAGATTGGGTTATGGGACTTTCATGGTCGCTCACCTGCGGCGGTGGTTCCCTCATCCCATACTTCTATCCGATTTATTTTGCTATTCTTCTGATCCATAGGAGCATCAGAGACGACGAGATGTGTTCTGACAAGTACGGGAAAGACTGGGTGACCTATAAGGGTAAGGTACCTTATCGGTTCATTCCAGGAGTGATCTAAAAAAATGCCAGTAACAACAAAAAGTTCCTTTAGCGATATATTATTTGCTCGTATATTTACATAACATAGCAATCACCTCCTCAATCTCTTATTCCCGTCTCCGGCCCTCTTTTCTTCAGTCCTCCTCTTCTTTCTCCTTTTTTCCGCCTCATTCTTTCCCCTCCTCATCTCGGCATGTAATTTGGCATCTATCAATTTGATTTCAGCGGCTTCTTTTTTGCGCTCCGCATTTCGATCCACCATGCGGCTTTTGACTGCAGTCGTTGCTGCAAGGAACGTCGCCGTACCCAGGACCTCCTCGAGCTTCGTGAGAATATCATAGACCAACTCGATCAGCCCTCCCTCCCCTCCCCCCTCTTCCCCACTACCGCCAATAAGCCCGTCTACACCATCCCCCTTTTTCCAGCCTCCTTTTCTCTTAGAGCTCATTGCCCGATTACGTTGGACATTTTCGTCTTCTTTAAGAGCCCTTTGAAGCGGCTCAATGATTGTTTCCGCGTAACTTCCGATCCAATCCTTCTTCCCCTCTGACGAGAGGATTCCAAGGAAGCACCTAAAGGCGAGGCGTCTTCTTAGCCCACCGTCAGACGCGTTCGTGGCGATTCCAACAAGCCGCTTCATCATCCAATGGAGCGATTTTTCTTCGCATTCATCTTCAGGCTCGACAACTTTGCCTCTCTTTGTTGTTTTCCCCCTTTTCTCCATCTCCCTCCTTTCCATCTCTACCATCACTCCCACAACCCCCTCCACGACTCTCCTTTCCAATTCGTCTGTTAAAGAAGCAGCTTCGTAGTCTATGCTCCTCGTGAGATTCCTCGCCACCTCGTACAAGCTCCTAACATTCCGCAAATTTCCTCCTACCAAGGCTACGGCCTTCAACTTTACCTCAACACTGGGGTGCACGAGCATGGAAACGATGACATCCCATGCCCTCCCCTCTTCCCCCTCTCCACCATTGAACATGTCTTTTCTGAAAAAAACACCCAGAACATCGATACCAGCAACTGCAACGCTACAATCATCGTTCCATACTCCATGTTTGGCACCATTTTCGGTTCCGTTGTCTCTCAAAACCCGCTGCCCATCCACAACATCGACGATCATCCCTCCAAGTCTCTTTTTCTTCCGTAGGAATTCCTCCCTCCCCCCTGCTAGTATTCCAACGACAGCGAGTGCACTGGCGATCAGTGCGGTGTTGTTATTTTCCCTTCCGCTCTCTATCCACTTTTCAAGAAACTCCCACACAGTCGACAGATTCGCTGTCCTCCGAAAGAGCGTCTCTAAAACGTTCTCTAGTGCCAGGCGGCATCTCGCACTTTTCTCGTTGCTCCGAAGTAAAACTGACTGCAAGAACACCGTAGTAGCTACCTCCCCGAGCTTCTCCTCAGGGAGTTTGTTGACGAGAAGGCCTAGGCAACCAATTCCGCTCTCCCTCCCCTCATCGTAAACGTATCCACAGTTCTTGACAACCTTGTTGAAAATGCCCATGACTTTTTTATCTCCCATGGGATACGTCAGCAAAAAGGTCATGGCGATGTTGCTTGCGGCATTCCTCACATTCACATGGTTTCCCCTCACAACAATCTCTACCACGTCATCCAGTAGCTCATACATCTCCGAGCAGATCACCTTCATCGAACAGAGAACGCGTACTAAGCCGAGTATAGTAACATGACTGTTTTCGGGCCCCGACAAGAGCCGTTCACGAAGGAAGTTTAGCAGGCTCGAAGCGGCCGGGGGAGACAGCTTAAGTGACCCCTCAGACCCAAGCTGGGAGAGGACCTTGAAGGTCGCGCTCTGGACGCTCTTGTCGATAGTCGTCGTGGTGAGTTTCAGGCAATTCCGTGCTAGCTGTTTCGAGGCGGAGGTGGTGTCTGAAACATTCATCTTGAGAATGATCTGCAGTGAGTGAATCGCGGAGGCAATCACATCGTCAGGTTGAGTGGTAGAGGTGAGCTTCGTTAGAACGTAGAGGAACGGGGGGAGCATTTGCGACTGTTGTGCCGAGACTACATTCTTCTTCAGGGAGCTGAAGAGAAGATTGAGCGCAAAGGACAAGGCGACCTTTTCAATTTCTCCATTATTTTGACTGCTCAAACCGCTTCCTTCACTACCACTACCACTACCACTACCACTGTTACCGCCGTAATCGTAGTTTGTCATTCCGAATCGTCCCCATCCGGTTAGTTTCGGTGCACTTGCGCCGTCTTGAACCCTCGCGTCCTCGTTTCGCTGGCGTTTCTTCGATTCGATGGCTGTAGCAATGGAGTGAACATTGGCGGAGCTGCTATTGAACATTACGCTCCCTTCCCCGGCTTTCGACTTGGCGTCAATCTTCCGCTGGATCGAGTTAATTTTCTTGGAAGAGGACTTCATCTTGCCTTTCCTTCCGCTAGAGATGTTCATCGCCATCTCCAGCTCGTCAAAGTCGTCATCATCGAGGTCCATATCACTCTCACTATCGCTGCCGCTGTCCACTCCCCCCTTTTCTCCACTGCCGGCCTTCCTTTTGTTTGGCTTTTTTTTCTTGTTCTTGTTTTTGCCCTTCTTTTTCATACCCCTCCTGTCTTTTTTGCTCATCGCAGCCCTAAGTGTCGCGAAAGTGACCCTCAGAATCATTCCTCCTTCTACCCTCGAGTTCCTAACGATTCCTGCAGCGATACGCTCCAGTCCAACTCTCGCTCTCTTCACATTCTTGCTCCCCCCATCAGCTCCCGCAGTGACCTTCCCCAAAAAGCTTCCAACAACTCTGTGGAAGCAGTCTTCGTTGTCCTCGTCCGACTGTGCGAGCTCCAGATTCTTCAAGGTTAGCTCCAAGGAATCCAACCCTTTACTGCCCATAGCTTCCTTAATAACCCGCACATTCGCGTCGGAGTTTTCTGCGGCATCTTTCCGCTCGCTCCGCTCTCCGAAAACATCATTCTGAATGACGTCAAGGACGGCCGGGACTGCATCGAAAGGGAGGCCCGAATTTGAGTCTGCGTTGGCATCTGCGCCGTCCAGTGCCAACAATACCGCGTGGACAGCATGCGACCTCACGTCCAGCATGTAGCCCTCGACAAGCGTCACAGCCACGATGTGAATGATCAATCTGACGTAACTCCATCCCAAGGCAACCGCCATGCTAGCAAGTGTTTTTCGGGCAATTTCTCTCGCCGTGCTGTCTTTGCTCTTCATAGTGCTTGCCACGGTCTGGATCAGGCTATATATCTTGCTGTCTCTCTCCTCACCGCCGGCAAGCTTCATGATTAAATTCAACTGGGCTAATATGATGGGCGACCGCAAAACTTTGATGGTGTTGTTCGTTTTGTCCGTCTTTTCAGCGACTTCCAACTTCTGGAGGTTGATGGTGATCTTGGCGAGAGTGTTGCTTATATTCTCCTCCTCTAGGTTAAAGTGGAAGCTGTCAAGCGTCGCACAAAGGGCTCCAATCAAGTAGCGCTCCTTGTCAGGGTCGTTCTTCTGTCGCGGGATTTGCTGCAGCAGATTGTGGATCAATGCTGCGTATTTTCCCCATTGCAAGGCTGAACCGATTGCGCCGATGCACGCCACCCCATCTAGGGCCACGTTCACATCCCCACTTTTGCTTTTCGTTTCGTGCAGTGAGTGCATAGCCAGGGGGAGCAGGACATTATTGAGAGAAGAATTGCCGACGGAGATTTGCTTGTCAAACAGCAGTTTTCGGAGCCGATTTAACGCGCGGCCGCGACGGTGGACTTGCAAGTGAACGATATTGAGGAAAAAGTCGATATCTTGGTCGGAGGAGTTCACCAGTTCATGTAGGTCGCCGAAGAGTAAATGGTTGGCGTTATCCTTGAAAACGATTGCAGCCTCCCGGACAATCAATACAAAGAGTTTCCGAGCAGCAGTATTTCGGCTGCTTATACCATTTTTGACAATGGGCATTACGGTGGTGGCGATCATGTGCTCGTCATCTATATTCAAAAGAGCCTTAATCGCCGCAAAAGAACCACGATTAATCACTCCATCGTCGTCGTACAAGGCATTCATGGCGCAGAAAATGAGGGGAAGGATACTGCTGATACTATTGTTGCTATCTTTGGGGCTTTGGGCGTAATGAACCCACCCAGCTCCATCATTCTCGCCTAGATTATTGAGAACGGGAAGAAGGCGGTCAAAATCGCGCTCTCCTACTCGGCGTTTACTTGTGCTGTTGAAATCCACAACGGCGTTCCCAACGAGCTCGAAAGCTGGACCAATCTTTTTCCCCAAATCAAAGACAGTCGCTGCAAGCCTCTGCCTGGTTGAGAGATTCTCGATCCCAGCAGCATTCTTCACTGGCCCAAGGCACTTGCTGAGGGGCGCCCAGAGCGAAATTGCATCCTCCTCGTCAAGAGAGGGCAGAAAAGTGCTTAGAACAGTCAGAATGCGGTCGACAATATCCTCCTTCTTGTCGGCCGCTATGAAAGGAATGAGGAGCATCGCAAGCTGCTTTATAATTGCACTCTCGTATGTTTTCAACAGTGCGCCGTTCTCCGCGAGTAGGAACAGAATATTCAGTACTCGCGAATGCAGTTTACCTTCGCTAGCACCTGACTCGACCAAAGCAACGCACTGAGTAACCAACAAATCCACTTGGTTTTTCATTAAGGATACGCCATCTTCTTCGTCCTCTAGCAAATTCCTAACGAAAGAAAGCACCGCATCGAGAGATTTCTCGTTAGCAGCTGGGCTCAAACAGTTCAGAACAGATACCACCTGAACATCCGTTAGGAGATTTATGTCATTTCTAGACATGCAGACCAACAAGAGTAGAAGGCCGCTGGCATCGTTCTTGCTCTCCTGGTTCTCAATCACCACGGGCAAATCGTTCACCCCGCTCTCCAGTGATTTCCACAGACTTGCTTTTGCATTTTTGTCACCACTCAACTTTTTCAATCCGAGAAAAGCGACAAGACACTTGTAGGATTGCGCCCTGAGAGACTTGGAGTCACTCTTTTTACATTCTTCACTAGTCGCGTGGTCCAGAATGGCGAGAGTTAGATTGAGAAAGGTAGGGAGCGAATGGGATACTTTATTGCCCAGTTTGTCGATCAAGTTCTCGAGCAGATGGAGGAAGCCCATAAGTCGAGATGTAGCAATAGTTGACAGTGATGGAGGGGATCGCTTGATGCTCGACTCGACGTCTTGAAGATTTTCGCTCTCATTCGAGTCGTCGAACTGACGAAGCATTAAAAACAGCAAAGGTTCTACTTGCTTGGTCGTAAAATTCGTAAAAAACGCCACGACAGCGTTCCTCCGACCTCCCACAGTATCCCTGCTCTTCTTCGAACCCTTTTTGTTGTTCGCTTTCAGCTTTCCAAATAATACGCGGGTGATTATTTTCACCAATTTTTCTTGGTGCAAGCTCGGGACAGAGCTCCACTCAAACTTTGTAAGCGCCTCTCGGAAGTTTGTCTCGCTGACCAAGGCGTTTAAAATCGACATAGAATCGTTTATCTCCACAAACTTCCAATTTTCGATAGCGGTCAATGCCCCACTACTGACAGCAGGGTCAGAGGACGAGAGTAGCGCCGTCAAAATTTCAAAAATCTTCTCTTGCTTAAAAAGCTGCTTCGGCGAAGTGATGACGCCAAATGCCTTCAGCCAGCCCCGCAAAGAATTGCTGACACTTCTGATATTCGTTTTGCAGTCCATGGCACTAATGTCAGCCACAAGAGAGCGGTCTGGGTCGTCGCAATGGATCTTGAAGAATTTGTTCTTCAAAAATCGAAGAAAGAGGGGGACCAGTAGTTTCGACTTTGAGAGGAGAATTGCTGGGGTTTTTTCGAGCATGAGGAGTAGGTTGGTTTTAAAAGTTTCATCGTCTGTACGGGCTGCTGATTCTGGCGAAAATGAAAATGCCAAGTTTTCTGCATTGATGGTGTTGTTGTTTGCGGTGTTATCCTCTTCCTCCTCTTCATCATCGCCATCGCCATCGCCATCGTCCTCGTCCTCGTCCTCGTCGTTTCCAACATCATCCCGTTCCATAACCTCTTTAAGAACGTCAGCGAAGCCTCCTGCTACGATCTTCGTATACTTCTCTCCAACTTGAGCGAAGCATTTCACGGCGTCGCTCCAAACCGTGGCGAGCTTGACGTGGAGGAGTCCCACCAAGAACTCAACGAGACAACTCGCCTCAAAATCTGATAAATTACCATCGGAAGCGAGAACACCAAGCTTTGACAAGCGAAGTGTATACTCCCTCTCATTTTCTAGAGTTGGCGATAGCTGCTGAATTTGCATTAGGGTGGTCAATGTGTTATTTTCTTTGTCATCGGAGAGCAAAAGGCTCAGGGAATTGCAGCGAACGGAGGAGTCCGGAGCATGCAGATTGGAGATGAGAGCGTTCGTTGTGCTCAAAGACCTCGAGGGTGACAGCTTCGCCGCGCATTTCAACACTTCCGCATCATGGGGTTGCGCAAGTAAAAGGTCGGAGACGGATGCGCGGAGAGAAGTCGTGTCTTGGTTCAGCGAAGTTTTCAATGCAATTTCACATTCCAAAGACTGAGGAGTCGGACATTTCATCGCCGACAGAGCCTTCGCGGCGGATGAAAGCATCTTCTCTTCGAAAGAGTGGGAGAATTCGGCGGTAGAGTTGAAAACGATTTCACTCAGGATTTTGCAGGCTAACGGATTGCTGTCCAGGCTCTTGGTGATCAGAGAAAAAAGCTCGCCTGACGCTTTTTTTGGCAAGGAGGGGAGATATTCAGAGTGGTACAAGATTCTTGCGACAATCGCAAGGTCTGTGGAAGCATGCGTAATCAAGGCCTGTACAATTAGCTGCTTGTGACCCGCGACTTTCATGGTGGGCAGTAAGTGTTCAGCGGCATCGATGGCGGCATTCTTGTCGGATTTGATTAGATCTGATATTTGGGAAATTATGGGAGTGAGAGAATCGCTCGTCGAAGAGTTGGAAGTATCGAAAAGCCGAGACTTGAATGTTGTGGCCACGAGATCAACTTTCGAGGAGGCAGTGACAGTATTGTGTTGGAGGGTCGCGAGCAAAATTTTGGGGAGTTTGTCGGAGTAAGAGGGAGGCAGGAGAGACCCCTTTCGGAAACCAATAAGCCGACGGAAGAGCAACACTGTTAAGTCAGTATTTACCACATTTGAGATCGATTCGCAGAGCATAGATTGGGAGGCTACGTCATCGAATTTGTGAAGGTGGCGACAGGTGAGGAGGAGAAACTTGAAGAGGATGACTTGGAGGGTCTCGGTGTACGTTGATTTTGCTGCGTGCTTTAAAATCACAGGGAGGTAATGTGCGGCTTTCGAGTGCAACTTCCCAGGGGTACCTCGAATAGCGTTGAAAAGCAAGGAAGAAATTCCGTCCAACGTGTTGGCGAAAATTTTGGTCGATGCAGAAGGGGTCGACTGGGCGAGTGATTTCATCAGCTTGTGGTAGTGCTTCTTAAAACCGGACGGGTCGCCACGCTTCAAGAAATTACCGAACACCTCCGCCGACATATATCGCACGTGAGATTTGTTACAGGAAAGCAACGGGGCGTAATATTTCCGGAGGGAATCGTGCGTCGTCGAGGTAGATGCAGAGTCGGTGGAAGGAGTCGGAAGACAATAGCTGATGAGGTGCGACATCGCTTGCAGAGCTTCCTGCGACCGCGCACCCAAAGAATCATCCCCGCCGATACTTACGCCCGCTCCAGTGGCGGCAGAAGACAACTGAGTCATAATCTTCTCAAAAGAGGAGGAGGTCAATTGTAGCCCAAGATCTCGCGCCAGCACACCGATTATTTTGCACGCGTCAAGATCGGTAGACTGCGATCGCGAGTTTTCGGGACCAACATAAGTGACGAGTTCGTCGACTATCTTCTCCTCGTTGAGGATAATTTCAGGAAGAGATCGAGTCAGAGGATAGAGAGACCGGTGCAAGGTTTTGAATGTCTGCGTCACATTAGTCTCAAAGCTGCGGGAAAGCTGATCGTTCGTAAAAGTGCCAGCGGATAAAACCGAGGCAGAAGAGCTCGTCGGGGCCAGGTTAGAATCATGCTGCACTGAGGAGGGGGTCGTTCCTGCACCATGAAGGGAAAGAGCAGAGGTCAACTCTGATTTTGTCGACGCGGAGGTCTTCGATGCGAGCTTCGAGGAGGATTGATACCGCAATTTATTGCTACTGGCCGTGGTATTCAACGATTTTGCGTGCGACATGGTTTAGGGGTGGATATGCGCAGGCGAAGAAACCTCGGTGATGGAAAGAAAAGGGGTTGTGTGATCGCAAAACAAAGGTTACAAGCAGTAAATATCCTCTTCTTTCGCGAGAAATGAAGGTTCTAATTGCTCCAGAGAGTATGGAACCAGGAAATTAGTCAAGAGAGGGGCTATGATATTTCCATAAATCTTCGATGGCTCTCACACTGAAAGTCTCTACAGTGCCCTCAAATAAAAATTATCACCCAGGAAATTACTCGCTTAGGTGTAAGCATAATAATTTTACCTACGTTGTTACGTAAAAAGTTTGAGGAACCTTCTTTTTTTGGAGAAACGAGAGCACGATGTCCATGCTTCCTTTGGCAACAAACAACAGCAGCAGTAACTCTGAAATCCTCACAAAAGTTATTGGCATAGCCCTCAAGACTTCCGACCTGTTAACGACAATAAACAACTCTCGCAAAACGCTTCGTTTTCTCGACGAAATGAATGCTGAGGTATTGGTCGAGGCGCTGAATTCTTTCTTCGTTGAGAAGGAGGAGAAGGAGGAGAAGGACAAACCGCGTAATTTGGTCATCACTACTGCTTTTGCACTACTATCTGCGTTAACCCTCCGATTACCTACGACATCGTCCGTCTTTTCTGACGCATATTCTAAGAGGCTCAGTACTTCTCCGCATGGAAAGGAAATGATAAAAACTGCTTTCAGTCACGCAAAGCAGAAATCAATTCCGAAAATATTCTCTGTTGTTGTCGACGTGGTTAGGGAGGGTGGGTATTGGAATTTACTCAAGGTTAGCGTGAAGGGATTATTTCAGGGCTTACGCGTTGGTGGATCAGACGCTGACGCTGACTCTGAGATGATAATAGAAGCATTTTCCAGGCTCATGTCTTCTTTCTGCTCCGTCGCAGAAGAAAAGACGGCTATAACAGAGTATGTATTGTCAAAAACGCTGGAATCAACAACAACAACTTGTGTAAAGAAGAGAATATGCCTTTATATCCTCGACGAGCTCACCGGGTCGGATACGACCGAAAAAATCATCGAGCGCCTGATGTCAGGATGGAAAGAGGCAGGGAAGGTTCGAATGGCACATGAGCTATTGACGCATCATATCCACTTTCGAAAGAACGCAAATTACATAGTGGGCCCATTTGGATTTTATGTAAGACTGGGGATGCGTCTTTACGAGCAATACTTGAATGAAAGCAACACGATGAGCATCGAGGAAAGATTTGTTTTCAGGGCAGTTTTGGATATAGTAGAGGAGTTCAAGGGAGAGGTGGGAGGACACGAAAACGAAGTCGAAGTTTTATCTGGCGTCGTTGTCGTTGGCACAGGCGATGCACAAAAACGCGATCGATTCGAGTACGTGAGCGACTGCATAATTGGAAAAAATAAACTGCCCAACTTTCGACCAGCGAGGCTATTACATGTAGGGGAAATGGCGACGGCGACGACTACGCTGGTGAGGAGAAAGAAAAAAAAACCAAAGCTCAGTGACCCCGTCGCAACACTTATTAGACAGGGGTCACTACTCATCTTTGAGTGTCTGAGCTTTCAGAGGATAAAAAATATGCGGCTTGTCTGCTCAAATTGGGCCTCATTTTTAGGTAGGGGCAATGCTGAGCTGTGGAAGCGAGTCTACGAAATCAAGGGCCTTCAAAGCATCATCCATTCGCCAGATATTTGTTACTACGATGAATTCAAAAAATGCATTCGTAGGAAAACAAAGGGGGGGGGGGTGAACGGAATTGCGGCAAGGAAGAGAAAACGACGATCGTAGGTCAGCTAGGATGAGATTTTGATTTGATTAGATTTCCTTAAAAACTAGAGATGGTAGAGAGAAAAATGGGAAATATGAACACAGAACAGAACACTTATTACTTTTTGCACATAAAAAGTGCGCACGTTAAACGACAGCTATGTTTTAGGGCTATAGTACGAAAGCAGAGACATAATTTGTTCATCACTGGTTGCACTCAATGGCGGCTTCGCACCATGTATCATCAACTCGTGTACTTTTGTAAGGTCTTTGATTTCGATCGCATCCTCCAACGATGCGTTTTTCTCTTCATCGCTCATTTTGTTGTCCGATATAAATCCCAAGAATTCGTATTTGCTCTTAATGTACGTCGAGCGTTCCTCACGTGTTGCATCTTGTGCCAGCTTTTTCCACCCCGCTTGGTTTTCCAGGTTTGGCTCAAGAATTGCGTTCATTGCTTTGTTCCCTTGCCGAGTAATCATTGCCAGCTCGCTGTCGCTAAGGGCATCTAGCGTGAGCGAGCGGCAGATGCTGATGTGCGTGCCGAGGGATCTATGCACGCCGCAGCACTCGCTGCAAAACACCACGCCAAATTTTAAACAGCACCAGTCCGGCGAGTCCGAGTCTCCACAGTCCACACAGGAGCTGTTTTCACGCAAAATGTCAACGACAGCTTGGTTCACCTTGCGAGGAGACGGTGCAAGGCTGGCAGTAAAGGTAGAAACGCGACCACGTCCGACGTCCCCATCATCGTCATCATCTAGATTGAGGGAGTTCACGCTCAAACCCTTGGAAATGCGATCGTTGACCTCCTCAATTTTACTAGCGTTCTTTTTGAGACTCGGTTGCGCATTACCTGCTGCAAAGAGGGCGCCTTCTATACCAGAATCGACGTTGTAAAAATGGAAGCTACTGCTGCTGCTGCTTCCGCCGTTGGGTTCGGCAATATCATCGTCGGGGTGCATACTATTGGCGGATTGTAGGTGTTTCCGGTCATCTGTCTTTGAGGTTACCTTCCCGTTGTTCAGGTCCGCAGAAAACGAAACGCTAGCCTTCGATAAATCGGCATCTTTGTTGACGTCAAGCATGACGAAATCGTTGTTGTTGGAGTTGTTGGAGTTGTCATTGTTGCTGTTGTTGTTGTTGTTGTTGTTGTTGTTGTTGTTGCTGTTGTTGTTGTTGTTGTTGTTGTTGGGAGCAGGTATAGGA
>Ga0115557_1000963_pt1 | contig 19831 bp, 11 predicted proteins | sample COGITO_mtgs_1104_FD_87280 | JGI IMG/M metagenome (GOLD analysis project Ga0115557, IMG submission 87280) | Pelagic marine microbial communities from North Sea - COGITO_mtgs_110421 | ecosystem: Environmental > Aquatic > Marine > Epipelagic | place: Germany:Helgoland, sampling site Kabeltonne...
GAAGTATCCCAGTCATTCAGATCGCGATCGAAGCTGTTCGCACCGTAAAACATCTGACGCATCGTAGTCACGCTCGAGGTGTTCCATCGAGAAATGTCGCCATTGAAACTGCCCTTGTTAGAGAAAGCGTCTTGCATGTTCGTCACCAAGCTCACGTCCCAATATGGCATCGGCCCGTATGTCTCCAAGCTAGAACAATAACCGTCCACCGGATTAGTGCCTAAGCAGCTGTTTACAGTTGTTTTAAAAGTTGAATCTGTAAGAGGGACAATAGCGAAACATGAACTTATTGGTCCTAACATTCCAAACGAACATATGAAAGCCTTGATGAACTTAGTCGCTCCGTAAAATAATCTTTCCTGCGGAGTTGTGGCAGCTGCACCGGTCCATTGGTTCAGATCGCGATTGAAAGAAGAGGCGTTAAAGAACATTTGGGCCATACTTGTGGCGCTGCTCGTATTCCATCCAGATATATCGCCGTTGAATGATATTGCGTCTTTGAACGCGTAATCGAAATTTCTCACCAGAGCGGTATTCCAACTAGAAATATCTCCAACGAAATTATATCTATTTTCAAAAGTACTATTCATATTCGTAATTCTACCCGTGTCCCAATTCTGAACAATTCCAATTTTCTTCTCGATTAGACCAAAATTTGGACAAATTCCATACAACGGGTCTTCAGCTAAACACGCAGCGATCGATTCGTGAAAATTTTCATCTGATAATACATAATCTTGCGCAAAACAAGTGTTCGGTGGTCCATTCACGGCATTAGCACACGTGAAGTTATTTTGAAATGCAGTAGCGCCGTCGAACATGAGCCGAAACACCATAACATTCGCAGTATCCCAGCCAGAAACATCCGAATCGAAGGAAACCGCTTGATAGAACATCGCGTCCATGTTCGTCACGCTCGAGGTATCCCAGCGCGAAATATCACGATCGAAGGAGCTGCTTCCTTCAAAAACTGACTGCATATCTTTCACTCGAGATGTGTCCCAATTGCCAATATCTGCATTAAAATTGGCTGTCCATGCAAACATGTAACGCATGGTCGTTACCTGCGAGGTAATCCATCGAGATATATCTGAATTAAAAGTCGACTTGCCCGCAAATCCAACGATATCACCATCATCGGTGTACCCAATCATGCTAGTAACGAGGTGAGTGTCCCACTCCGGCATCGTACCAAACTTCGATCTCGATAAACCGTATGTCAAACAAAGCCCCTTCACAGGGTCTTCCATGAGACAAGCTTCAACTGCGATGTGAAAAGTTTCATCTGTCAAGCAATGGCTTGATAAACACGAGCAAGAACTCGGAGGACCTGTCAGTGAATCGGCGCATTTATACTTCGCAATAAAAGCTTTTGCTCCTAAAAACATATTTGCCTGCAGAGAAAGCGCCGCCGGGCCTTCCCAAGTGTTCACGTGATGGTCAAACTCAAGAGCTCCATTAAACATTTCATTCATACCGAGAACTTGAGATGTATTCCAACGTCCTATGTTTTGGTTGAACTCGATTGCTCCGTCAAACATACCAGTCATGTCTCGAACGCTTGAAGTATCCCATTTAGAAATATCCTTATTAAATTTTGCCGCTTTTGCGAACATGAATTTCATACTCGTGACTTGTCCCGTGTTCCAAGTCGATAAATCGCCGTTAAATGCTGCTCTTCCTCCGAACCCAGTAAAAGATGATCCAAGTTTTCCATCCATATTGGTCACCCTGCTCGTGTCCCATTTCGGCATAACGCCATAATTTGTAGAGTTTGTACCCCACTTTGAGCACAAACCGTCTCTCGGGGCTTCTTCGAGACATTTTTCCACGGCAAGGTGAAAGTTACCATCCGTCAGATAGCAGTTTTCGCCTTTACAAACGCAGGAATTTGGCGATCCACTCACCATAGAATCACACTCGTATTTCTTTTGAAACGTTGTCGCTCCAGAAAACATGCCTTGAAATCCGTCTCCGACGCAGGATTCGAACAAATTCGTTACTAAGAGCGCAAATAGGTCGAGCGTAAACATGAAGCGCTTCGCCGTTCGTTTCGCGCACTCGTTCGATTCAGTCCTCCTCCTCCTCCTCCACGTCTTCTTCGTTGTGTTTGTCGTCTTCATACTGTTATTTGCTTCGTCGTACATGCGGATGATTGCCGTCCTTATTTTTCAAGACAAAAACTGTTTGTAATAAAAAGACAGAAGCTGAGAAAATTATTTAGAGTGTCAGAGTAGGTCAAGATTCATCTGCAGCCAGCAGAAAGGAGAGCAAGCCGAAGAGACGCGAGCAGCAGCCAAAGAATTTTTATTTTCTCTTTCTTTGTGGTAAGAACCATCGAAAGACGCGCTCTCAAACGCGACGACGACGACGACGACGACGACGACGACGACGCACGCGCGAGATAGAGAGAAAGAAAAATGAGAGAGAAAAAAGAAGAAACGGAGAAAGGAAAGCAGAGAGAACCGCGCTCATCAAATCAAAATCGCCCCCAAAAGACGCCTCACCCTCTTTTTCTTCCTCTCTTTCGCTGTTTTTAAAAACAATTTTATTGCTTCCTGACCTTTTCGTTCGAACTCTTTTAAGCCGCTTTAAACGCGAATAAATCACAAACCAATCGCTCAGAGCGCTGATCTAAGTCTCGCGCAGGGGCGTTTGATCCTGAACAGAAACCGAAGTGTTGGTGTTTGTGACGTTTTCTGTGTGAAAGAAGTGGATTTCTACGGCGTGAAAATATGTGACGCCCACCTCCACAAAATTGTTTTTAGAGTTCTAGCTGAAAAAAAGAAAAAAAAAGAAAAAACTCTGTCAGGCTGTGGGAAAATAACTTTCTCGTTCGCGAGTTTGTTTTGAAAGAAGGGCAGCTTTCACCCGCTCATCGCTCATCGAGGATAGAGAGAGAAATCATACGTGCGTTTGTGTGTGTATGTGTGTGTGTGTGTGTGTGTGTGTGTGTGTGCGAGAGAGAACGAGAGGGAAAAGTGACATAAAAAAGATGTGCGCCGACGTCTCGCGTTTTTTCAAAAGAATAACTATTTCCAAATTTTAAGCGTGCGATCGTAGCCTGCGCTCGCAATAAAGCCGCCGATATTGCTTCTCTCACCATCATTATCGCTACTACTACTACCACTACTACGACTTCTTCTTCTACCTCCTCTTCCTCCTCCTCCTCCTCCTCCTGCTGCTGCTGTTCTTCCTAAACTACAATCCATTACTTTGCCTTCGTGTCCCTCCAAGCGGGCGAGTAAAGAGAAGTCTAGCGCACTCCACAGTTTAACCGTGCCATCAAAACTAGAACTGCTGAACCAACATCCTCGTCTTGGTTCAAACGATACAGATGAAACAAGTCCAGAGTGCGCGGGAATTGTGTACGCGTTCTCTTGCTTTCTCAAATCCCAAACTTTTACGAGGTTATCTTCTCCGCCCGTAACGCATAAAGAATTCGTGACATCGACTGAAATCGACGTCACGCCTTTTGAGTGTCCTTTCATCGTCCACAAACATCGTCCCGATCTGAGATCCCACATGCGTGCGTACGCGTCCAAACCAGTCGAAAACAATAGACTTCCATCGTCATTAAAGGTGCAATCGTAAGACGGGCGCGAATGTGCCTCCTGGCAAAAGATTTCTTGCGAAGTATTTGCGTCCCAAAGTCGGATCGTTTTATCGTAACCCGCTGTGGCGATGGACGCGCCACTCGGATGATATTTAACCTTTGCTAAACGCCCAACGTGCCCAACGAGAGAAGCTATTTTTTTACCCGAAAGACTGAAAAGAGTGCACGTTCCATCCATCGAAGCGGAAGCAAACGCCGGTAAATCTTCTTCATTATCGTTTGTCGCCGATATTAAGGGCGAAAATGCTAGCCCGGTTATCCGCTCCTCCGAAGCTTTGATCGTAAGCGCGGGAATACAGTTAATGTTCTCGTCGCTACTTCTGCCGCGCATCATTTCTTCTTCATTTTCTCTTTTCTCTTTATTCATGCCGCTGCGTGCAATGTTCCAAACCTTGACAGCTCCAGTCCAAGAACCGCTTAAAACGATGCCGAGAGCTTCACTGCGGAAGTCTTCCTCGACACCATCGCTTTCATTCTTGATCGAAGACGCTACCATCATTCCGTGATGACTTTTGTCACCTCGCTCGAACAATAATGAAGCTACGGTACTAAGTGGTCTCGAATCCCCAATGACTGAGGATACAGGCGCAAATCGCAACCTTTTCAAATCCGCGCATTCTTTCCTTCTTTGATTTAAAAAAGTAACGCGCGTCTCTTTTTCTTCTTTCCCTGTGTCTACATCACCGTTATCTTTATTGCTATCCGTCAAAACTCTTTCCCTCGCACGTTGTAAGGAAAACTTCGCCGCGCGCATTCTCGCGCGCGTCAAAAGCGCGCTCCCTTCCGTATAAAACGTTTCTTTCCTCTTCTTTCTTCCTTGGTTATTCGCGGCGGTTTCTCCGTTCAATCCATTCGTGTCGTCTACTTCATCCACTTCTCTTCCCTCCCCAATAGCTTTCGTCGTCTTCGTTCTCGTCGTCGATGAAACAAACGCAGATAATGTCCTCTTCAACCGTTCTCTCCTTTCCGCTTTCCCTTCTCCAAAGAGACAAATCGGTTCGTCGAGAGACCGCAATCGTTCCTTCACCTCTCGGTCGCTCGTGGGAAGAGGAAGAAGAAGATCATCAAGCGCTGGAAGAGGTGGAGTAAACGACGACGACGCGTTTCGATGATCATCGATGCGGAGACGATTTTTACTAGTTTTATCTTCGTCTTCGTCTTCTCCTCGTCGTTTCCCGACGAACAGATTGAGCTCTCGCACGACGTCGTTTTTGTTCTCGCAAAAAGTTCCCTCGCCTTCCATTTCTTCTCTCTTCTCTCTTCTCTCTTCTTTCTTCTGTGTGTGTGCGTGTGTGTGTGTTTGGAGCTTCCTTCTTACCGAACGAGAGAAAGAAGAGAGAGAGAGAGAGAGAGAGAGAGAGAGAGAGAGAGAGAGAGAGAGAGAGAAAAGAAGAGAGAGAAGAGAGAAGACGACGACGACGAAGGGATTCTACGTGTGCGTGTGTCTGTGTGCGTCTGTGTGTGTGTGATTTTGTTGAGCGAAAAAAACAGACAAACAAAACACGTCGCGTGTGTTTTTCCATTAAAAAAAAGAAAGAAAGAAAGAGCGAGAGAGCGAGAGAGAGAAGAACGTTTATAAAGTATTATTAAATGCGAATATGCGCTCGCCGAGGAGGACAACGAACGAGGAAACGATGATCCACCGGGCGCTGGAAGCGTTGGACGTGAGAGACGATTTGAACGCTCGGAGTGGTGGCAATACATCTACTACTACTACTACTATCCAAAGCAGCAGAGGAAGAGGAAGAGGAGAAGGATTGGACGACGACGACGACGAATCTTTCCTCGTCGTCAAAACGTCTCCAAACGCAAACGGAGGCGAGAAGAATAAGATTCGCGTGGAGAAACAGAGACAAAGTTTCCTCTCGCGCGTCGCCGGGGCGAAGAAAAGTGAGAGGAATGAGAAGAAGAACGAGAAGAGGAAAGAAGTAATAGAAGAAGAAGACGAAGAAGCGGAAATCTGTGCAGACGCGGCGACCGCCGCCGCCGCCTCCACCTCCTCCTCCTCCTCCTCCTGGGTTGGGATATCGCAAAAAGTCAAAAACCAACTGCGAGAGGTGGAGCGCAAGTTTGGCGGCGGCGGCGGTGGTGGTGGCGGTGGTGGCGTTGGATTCGGTAGTGGTGGTGGGTTTGGCGGTAACGGACAAAAAGTAACAGATAAGAGCGACAGAGCGACGGTGGAGCAAGCGCTCGATCCGCGAACTCGAATGATTTTGTTCAAAATGTTGTCGAGAGAAATATTTTCTGAGATTAACGGGTGCGTGTCCACCGGGAAAGAAGCGAACGTGTACCACGCCGTGCGCGTCATAGAAGTAGAAGAAGAAGAAGGAGAAGAAGAAGAAAAAGAAGACGAGAAACGAGAAAGGAAAGAAGGAGAAGATAGTAATAGCGAAAGTAGAGATAGAAAGGATGAAACGACGATGACGACGACGACGACAAATGAAAAGGAGGAGGAGGAGGAGGAGGAGGAGAAGAAGGAGAAGAAGAAGAATGTAATCCAAATGCGACAACATTTGGCGGTAAAAGTCTACAAAACTTCGATACTCGTTTTTAAAGATAGAGATCGGTATGTTTCTGGAGATTGGAGATGGAGAAACGGATACGCGCGAAAAAACCCGCGAAAAATGGTCAAGACGTGGGCGGAAAAAGAAATGCGCAACTATAACCGGCTAAGAGAAAAAGGATTACGCGTTCCAAAAGTCATATGTCTGAAATCGCACGTTTTAGTCATGGAAATGATTGGCGATTCGGAAGGAAGAGCCGCACCAAGATTAAAAGACGCGGCGTCTTCGTTGAGCAGTAAGAAGATGCGTTCGTTATTCGAGCAGCTTTTGAAAGACGTTCGAACGATGTACCAGGATTGTAAGCTCGTTCACGCGGACTTCTCGGAGTATAACTTGCTCTATCACAACGGGAACGCGTGGATTATCGATGTTTCGCAATCCGTCGACCTCGATCATCCCAGATGTTTAGAATTCTTACGAGAAGACTTGCTGCATTTGAAACAATTCTTCTCGAATCGAGCGTATGATGTTGTCGTTCCGTCGGTGAAGGAAATGTTTGACTTCGTGACGGATCCCGCGATAAACGGTTCAAACATTGATCAATGCTTAGAACTGTTGTCGGAAAAAGCGGCGAAGGATTTTAAATTAGAAATTGAGATGAAATCGAGGCTCAGCCAAGGCATCGACTCGGCACAGATACAAAAAGATGACGATTTAAGAGCAGAAAAAGAAATTCAAGCTGCCGTATTTCATCAAGCGCACATCCCAAAAGCGCTCGAAGAGGTAGATTATGCAGATAAAGATCAAAGACGGCTGCGCGAGGCGAGCGAAGCCAAGGATGAGAAACGCTCCGAAGGCATTTATTATCAGACTATCACGGGAATGAATCACGATTTGAGCGGTCCGCGCGAGATGCCGAGTTTAATGCTGCTGAAGAAGGAAGATAAGGCGGCGATGAAGAAAGAGGCGAAGAAAAAAACGAAAAAGCAAGGGTTGGAAAAAGAAGAAGAGGTAGAAGGAGAAGAAAAAGTTGAAAACACGACGACGCCAGGAACAGTGAAAGTATCGCAAAATGAAAAAGCGACGGCGAGAGAAAACGAACACGATCGCGCGAGCGATTCAACTTTCAGTAGCGACGACGACGACGACGATGGAGAAAGCGCTTCTTCGTCTGAGGAGAAGAAGGTATGGGTAGATAGGACAAAGACGCCAGAAGATATAGAACGCGAGAAACGAGAAAGGAAACAGCACAAGAAAGATGTCAAAGCAGCAAAATCGCAGAAAAGAGCCGAGAAAATAAAGAAAAAGGACAAGAAGAAGGCCATTAAGAAAGGGAGCGGCAAAAAATAGAAGAGCGAGGAAGCAATTTCGATTCATAGTAGTAGTTCTTGTTTTCATTTCATCGAAGAGCTTCTTCGATTGTTTTATCCCCGACACCATCGCTAATTTGTTTATAGGCCGCGACTAACTCCCTCCTCTCCTTTTCAGTGATTCGAGTTTTAAAACCTTCGTTGATCATTTCAATCTCAGCCGAGTTTTCGGTAAAAGGAAAAACGTTCAAGACGCTCACGATGGAGAATAAAGATAACAACAAATCCGCAGATGGAGAAGACATTCCCTCGCGTTCTTTCCGAATTGCGGAACAACTCTCGAGAAGCAAATTTCTAATCTTCACCGCGCACGACGATCGAACAATGTTGATGGCTGTCTTTGTAGGAATGTTCAAGAAATAACTCAATCCAACCACAAAGATGTTCACCTCCATACCAAAACTCGAACTCACTCCAGAACGGTTGCCAACGCAGTCTTCTACCGCAATTTCTGACGCTTGCCGGTATAACTGCACGCGCGCATTTTCTGGTCCAACAGATTTTGCAATCGAGAGTCGATATTTGTTCTTTTCTTCGTACGGATAGCACTTTAAAGCGGCGGCGCATGCCGTGTGAAAATCTAAAATCATATCAGACGTCCATTGCACGCCGTTGATTCGAGCGGCTGAAAGGAAACTCGCGCTTCTTTTTGCATCTTGGAGCAAATCAGATTTTCTTTGTTTATCGATGCCACCAATTGATGTGCGGAGAAAAGGAGACTCTGTCCACCACGTGGGAAGGTTTTGTTGTTCTTTCTCTTCATCTTCGTCTTCAAAAGTTCTCGAGGTTGTTGATGTCGATGTTGACGTCGGAGAAGAAGAAGATGTAGAACTGAAATAAACTTCGTCTAAGGCGCTTCGTTCGCTCAACTTACTCCCTCTCTTACTCGCTTCGCCATCTGGAACCCAAACCTTGCGTCCGCCGAGACTTCTATCTATGACCCACTTGCCTCCCTCGTTTCTATTCTTCCTCTTGTTAAAATTGGAACCTCGAAAACCGGGTATGGTTAACTGGAACCCTCCTCTCGGTATTACCCGTTCACCATTCATCACTTTCACGACGACGTACGCTAAACCTATGAGCATGCTCCATCCAGCAATTGCCCCCGCCGCGCCCGTCAAACCAAAAATATTTGGCTGTTGTTGACGATACGCGTAATACGACGACGACGAAGAAGAAGGAGTCGACGGAGTAAACCGCACAGGTCCTCCGTCTCCTCCTCTTCTTCTCCCGCCTCCTAACGAAGATCCAGACGGTAACAACACGTCCGTCGCTTTCTGCACGTTTCTTCTCGCAAACCTTTTCGCTTTCTTCAACGCTTTTTTTACTCTTCTTTTCGCATCTTTCACCGCCGCCGCTGCCGTCGTTTTTCTCTCATCTCCCACCTCCGCTCTCGTCGTTTCCAAAGAAGAGGAAGAAAAAGCATTCTGTCGAATCTGCCGCCGCCGCTGCTGCTGCTGCTCCTGCTGTCGTCGCAGCGCGTCTTCCAACTCGCGCTCGTACTGCCTTCTCTTCCCTCCTTTCGCTTCCCGTCTTCTTTCTGTTGCCTTTATCGATTGTCCTCGCTCCTCCTCCTCTCGCTTTTTTAACTCGTGTTTTTCCCTCAGCGAATTCCTTTTCTTTGCCCACGATGAAGACGACGACGACGATGTTGAAGACGAGACGATGCGAAGAAGATGCATTCGCGATCTCTTCTTCTCCGTCAAATTCGTCGTCAAATTCCAAAATCGTTGTCCTCCTCCTCCTCCTCCTCCTCCTCCTCGTCGTCGTCGTTGTTGTTGTTGTTGTTGTTCTCTGGTAAAGCCACCACCACTTCTCGTCGTCGTCGTCGTCGTCGTCCTCGTTTTCGCGGAGAGAGGAGAAAAAGGAGGAGGCGAAGGAAAAGTAGACATCGTTCTGTTTTTTTGTCTGTGTTTTTGCGCGGGTTTTCTTCGTTTTCTTCTGTCTGTTTGTCTTCTTTTTTTGGTTGGATTTCTGTCGCCGACACGGCATTCATTCATAAAAAAAGCGTTCGTTGGAAGAAGAGTGCGCACGCATCATCATTAATATCATCTTCCATATATATCATCATCATCATGACATCGATCTCTTCGCCCTCTGTGTCCTCTCAAAGCCGTTTTCTTCATCTTTGTCTTCTTCAGACGACCCCTCAACAACAACGTCGTCAGAGTCGTCGTCAAAGCCGTCGTCAAAGTCTTCCTTTCGCCGTGGTGAGTGACGACGCGACTTCGCCCGGAGAAGAAGAAGGAGGAGGAAGAGGAGGAGGTTTTAGAAATTCCAAAGCGTTCGAGGCGTTGCGTGAGGCACAGAAGCTGCGAGAAGTAGTAAAAGAAGAAGAGGAAGAGGAGAAGAAAAAGACGAAGAAGAAACCGAAAAATCCGTTCGAGGAAACGACGCGGCGAAAACCCAGTACTTCTTCTTCTTCTTCTTCTTCTTCAAAGACGTTTTCCTTCGTCAAAAAGTCGGTGGACGTGTCCAAGTTACCGAGTCTCCGAGACGCGGACGTTGTTTTGAGACGATTCGACGACGAACAAAGGAAACGCGTATCCTCGTCTTCGTCTTCTTCGACAACGACGACGACGACGTGCGCGGAACGCTCGCTTGGCAACGCCGTTCGCACACTTTCGTATAACTCGGAGACGGTTATGTTTGGTATCTGCGCGCAAACCGGTCGAGAAGGCATCGATGCCTTGAAAATTTGGACGGAGGAGTTGAACCTTCCCAAAGGAAAGTTGCACGGTTTAGACACGGATGGGATTCCGAAACCGATTCCAAGCGAGGCGGTGTTTATAAAGTACAACTCTTTGTCCGGCGACGCGTTTTGTAGCGAGTACCACGGCGAGTTTAGAGGTGTCCTTTTTACCCCAGTCTTGAACGACGGGGTGTTTAGACAGTTTGGTTATTTAGATCTTTCCTTGTTCGACGATAACAACGACGCCGACGTTAGATTTTAGTTTTGTAGCATTAGTACACTTTTTTGGCTCGCACTACTCTCTCTCTATTTTGGTCGTCTCGGTCACTACTTATCAGTCGTTACTGCCGCTGCGGCCGCAGCCGCTTTCTTTGTGAGATTTACTATTTGATCCTTGATAGCTTTTCGATCGTACGCAGGTTCTTGCCATTCGATTCGTACTTTACCTAGATTTTGACCTCCCATTCGTAGGCTCACAGTCATCCCAATAGAGTCTATTTCACACATTTCCGCCTTCATATTCTTCTCATCATCACTGCTGCTACTACTATTGCTACTGCTGCTACGAATTAAATTCATATTCTCATCTCCGAAAACCACCATCTTTACGATATCCAGCGTACTCTCCGCGTGGTCTTCGTTCATGTGTTTGCACACCGGCGCCGAAAATTTTCTCACCGGGTCGACTTTCGCGCTTTGGTAGTCCGACGCCCCGACGGTAGCCGCGCGGCCAAACCCACCGACGTACTTCACTTCTTTCAACTCGGTCATTTTGAACCAACTGAAATCGCCAAAATCCACCCAGAACGCATCCGGGTGATGCTTTAAATATATCTCTCGCGCTTTCGCTCTCTCTTTTTCGTCTTCGATTTTCTCCACTGAGCCGACGAGCGTCGCGCGAGCAGCGTCTGGTCTCATGCCACCACTCTCCGCGCAAAAAAGTGACGCTCTCTTATTCTTCAAAAGGTCCCTGGTGTGCGAGGAGAGTTGCGACAGCGCGAATATCGGTAAGCCCGCGGCGGCGGAGGAGCGCGTTGAAACTCTCTCGCTTCCTTCTTCCACATCTTCTTCTTCTATCGCAAACGCGGCGAAAGAACCTACCGGATAGGAAGGATCATCTTCGCGCTCCTTTTCTCCGTCTTTCGTCGTTTTCGGGTTCGTCGTTGAAGAGGAAGAAGAAGAAGAAGACGCTATCGCGCACAAAACGCCACCGAACCCGGTAAAACTCGCGTTGCTCACCAGCGTTCTGCATTCCGCGGCGACCGATAACCGACGACTCTTGTGCGCTTGCAACACGGAGAGAATCTTATCGAACGTTTTCCCTTCCTCCTCCTCCTCCTCCTCTTTTCCCTTGCTCTCGTTTTTCATGGTGGCGTTCGTCCGAGAAGCAAACGACGTTTTCGTCGTCGTCGTCGTCGTCGTTTTCGTGCTCCTCCTTCTCAAAGAAGAAGAACAAAAAGAAGAAGAAGAAGAAGAAGAAGAAGAAGAAGGCAAAGCCGTCCTACGCGTCGACGACGTCGAGAAAAAGAGCAGTCGCGAGGAGGCGTTCATAGAAGAGAGCAGCGTCCGAAAAGGCGTGTGCGTGCGCGTGTGCGCGACGAGGGGAGAAGAGTGTGGAGGAAGGAAATGACGTCGCTCTCTCTCTCTCTCTCTCCTCAATTTTTCCTCATTTTATTTAAAATTTCAACCCCCGTTTTAAAAAATGACGACAACACCATCAACATCAACAACACCATCAACGTCAACACCAACGTTCTCGTTCTCTTCTTTCCCGCGAGTGCATCCTGTGGATTGGAACCTTCTCGAGCGAGTGCCTTCGCCGGAAGATATCGTTCGTTTACACGACGTGGACGGTTTAGAATTGATTGTGGAAGACATAATTCGAGGCGATTTCTCCTCTTCTTCTTCTTCTTTTCTTCCTCCTCTTCCTCGCGACGAGAACGACAATAACGGTGACGACGATGACGACGAGAACAAAAAGAAAGCAAAGTTAAAGGAGAAGGCGTTTCGATTGGCGCAGCTTCTGGTGGAGTATTTGCTCTTCGTGCAAGACGTTTTGGTCGAACGGAAAACCGCTTCCCAAATTGAAAACGACAAGTTAAAGACAGAATTGGAAGTGTGGGTGAGAAGAGCGAAAGAGGAACGGGAGAAGAGGAAAGCGCTGCAAAATACAACGCGAGCGAATAAAAAGGAAGATGAGAAAGAAGAAAAAGAAGAAGAAGAAGCGGGAGTGGTTGTTGAAGAGTTGAAGGGAAAACTCAAAGAAACGATGGACGCGCTCGAACGCGCGCGCGCAGAGTTGGAGGAGTTTAAAAGACAACAAAAAGCCGCCGTCGCTGGCGGAAACGAAGACGAACGCGGAAACAGAAAAAGTGGGAAGGAGAACAGCGTAGAGGCCAATGGTGGAAAAAATAACGGTAGCAACGCCGCCGCCGCCGCCGCCGCCGGAGGCGTAGATAAGACACAGTATTCCGGAAAGTTAAGGCAAGAGGTGAAAAATTTATTAGTTCGCGTAGGTGCGAAAAGTGCGGGGAAGTTGAGCGATAGGAACACGGCGAGAAGCTTTGGAAAGCTTCAAAAAATTATCGAATCGGAGAGTAATTCGAGCGATAGGAGCGCCGCGGAAAGAAGAAAGTATCAGGAGACCAGTAGGACTTTGCACTTAACGCTTGTTAATGGTGAATCTTTCCAGGTGATATAAACCGGGTAAGATGGAAGGCCTTGGATTTAAAACACAGACAGCCGGGCTTCTTCTTTTTTTGCGCTTTGTGATCTATAATTAAAATTGCTGTACTATCTAAAATCTATTCTCGCGTGTTAAGTTACGACCTAATAGTCATCACACGGAACATAATTGTGATTCCCGGTCCGAAAGCTAGGCGCGACTTTTGTAGACTTTTGAACGCCGCGTGCGTTCTCTCATCTTAAAATCTTCGTCAATTTTTTTTTCGGAAAGAGTTTCGTATACGCGCGTTTTAGACGCGAGAACGAAACTGAAAACCAGGAAACATTCAAAACACAAGAGAGAGCAAATCTCAAAGATAAACTTGGGTGCAAAAATTGCCCAAGTCATGAGATGTCGTCGCTCGTATGCGACAAAGAAGGTTGAAACGAAAACGCCTAATCCGCGAAGAAACGCGAGCGCGAGAAAGCCAACACTCCTGACGTTCAAATCCACGCGTTTTTGTTTTTGTTCTTCTTGTTCTTCTTGTCCTTCTTGTTGCTTCTCCTTCCATCCTCCGCGCATCGACAACGACGACAACGACGACGACAATGAAAAGTACGAAAGAAATATTGGAAACATCAAGACTGAAATAATTTCTCCGCAGAAAGTATCCAAGCCTAACAAAATTCCACACAAATACCAGTTGAACGAATCCATTCCAGTCATCCCAGCGGTGAACCTCAATCCATTAAACTTTACCCAATGACCTCCTCCATAAAATATTACTTGCGAGAACAGCAAACTCGCCACGCACGCGGTAAAAATACTTCCCGAGAGGAATATTGTCTTTTCTCTTTCTTCTTTTTCGTCTCTTCGGCTTTTGGACAGTGATGAATGACGCGCATCAGGGCGCGAAGTAGACGGAAATAAAGTCAGCATATTACCGATAGATTTAGAAGAGAAGTTCATCATATGCGCGCTGAGGAGTACAAACACTCCGCCGATGTGAGTTGAGTTTGTTAAGACTGCAAACACTGGCAGCAGCGTCCACAGAAAATCTCTCGAATTCAGTCTTCGCCTGGGACTCAAGCTTTCAAACTGGCGCGTCACCGGGAACCAAATCCAGCTGCACGCGAAAACTATTCGGGGATACCAAAGATTGTTTCTGTACGTGGCGCTAAATGCCCAAAAGATCCAAGAAACAGCCATCTCAAAATTTTGAAGATGGTGAGACATCGCAAAGCAAAAAGTTGCAAAGATCAACAAGCTCTCTCGCGAAGACGAAATTTCTTCAGTTGAATTCGTTTTCACCCACGTATCTCCGATGCGAGCTAATAACGCGTTGCAGATCATAGCTAGGATTGCGTTATAAATTACTCCATCTTTTGCGAACCTATTCGAGCTTACGAAGCTATCCCGTGGGTGCTTGTTCTTATGAAATCTCAATCTATCAATGCACGTTGACGCAAGTAAAGTCGCCACGAGATATTGATACATCTCTCTTTCACTCTCTATAAATGAATTGGAACATCTCGCGGCGAGCGACAAGAAATACACTACCACGCTCGCGACAAATAAGCAAGGAAACGACGTGAATGATTGCGAATTCGTCGCACTACTCGCACTCGTCGGCGCGACTTTTTTTCTTCGCCCAGTCTCAAATTTTGCGTCGGTGACGTCGGCTTTGGAAGTAAAGTACGCGATGCAGTACATGTATAACAAAAGAACGCCAAAAAAACCGATAACTCCAAATACCATGGAAAGCATTCCGAACGTAACCCACGCACTGCGCGTCATCGTTTGTGTTTCTCTCAAAAACGCAAGTCCCAGCTCTTTTTTTTTCTCGCGCGAGCCAGTACTCTCCAGTCGTGAAGTGTTCTGGTACCTACCATGCATTTCTTCGAGTCGAGTAAACGCCGACGTTTCAAAACGTTTCACGCGATGATACGCGTTGATGTACCTCCAAACCTGACGCACGTTCTGGTCGAGAGCGTATGCAAAAGACGCGCTACCTCTTTGTTCACCATTATTAGTATCGGCGTCATCCTTTTCATCGTAATGAAATAAGTTCCAAAGTTTCTCGTTTACCACGCCGAGCGAGGAAAATGGTATGGGAACATCCATGAGCACAGCAAGCGTAGGAACTAAATCTATTTGCAACATTTCACTCTCAATGATATCGTTGTCGTCGTCTCTTTCAAAAACTTCCTTGATATTTCCGTGCGGACGATGCGCGAAGAGGAACGAATTCACTTCAACTTCGGAAGAACCGCCATGGTCACCTTCGTCGGTCATACCATGATCCCCGAAAACTAAAAACAGCGCGTTTTTGTAAACCTCTTTTTCTGTCTTCATATCATTCATAATGTTCCTAATATCTCTGTCGTTTTGTTCCAACTTATTCCTCATTTCTTTTGTTTTCGCACCGTACGTGTGGCCGACGTGATCGGCGCCAAGCATATGGCCAATCCACACGTCCCAATCTGCAACATTGCAATCAAAACTAGCGCTATCGTTGCTAGTACTACTACTACTATTATTATCACTATTACTACCATTCCTATTCTTTAGAGCCAACGCGTGCGCTTTCTTCCAAGAGTTGCGAACTCCCGTATCGACCGTTTCGGTATCTCTTACATTCATCGAAGGAAACGCTTCAAAATCAGTAAAATAGGAAGAAGAAAAAGAAGAAGAAGAAGAAATATTATTGCCATCGTCGTTGATTGATGGTGGGAATAAATCTGCCCACGTATCGTCGCCCGAAAACAGTATCCTTTTCTTCCCGTTCCGATGAAGTTGATGTATCAAATTGTCTTCCTCGAGCGTTTTTGAACTGAACGAATTCGAAACGTCAACGAACGTTGGAAGAGAACCGGTCAAGAGTCCTTTCAGCCGCTGCGACGTCGTCGTCGGTGCGTCCGCGATGAATTTAAACAGCAACGAATCGGACGTATCGCTATCGCTGTCTATATCGTCGCTCTTTTCCTTTCTCCATTTCCTCTTTCGCGCAGTTGCTCCTGCTCCTGCTCCTGCGGTGTTGTAATAGTAGTCTCGCAGCTCCGTCAAGCCATGGTTTTTGTTGCTCTCATCATCACTTTCTTCGCGTTTCAGAGCAGAATGTGACGCAGAGTTGGCGACCCAATCGTATCGCGCTGCGTCGATGATGAGCACGATGAGCTTATCGATTACTAGAGAAGTAGTAGTAGTAGTAGTGAAAGAAGAAGAAGAAGAAGAAGAAGCGTCCGTCGCGAAGCTTTCACCGGCGTGGCTCGACGACGACGACGATGATTTTTGCGCGAGTTCAACGCGCACGAATAAAAATCCTCTGGCGAATAATCCAACGCAGCACAGCTTCAAACATCCGAGACTCCCCAAAACGAGGAGGACGACGATGAAGTTCGTCCTCTCCCCGCCGCCGCCGCCGCCGCCGCCGCCGCGCGAGGACGAGGTGCTGCTGCGAGCTTTCATCTCTTCTTTTCTCTCCTCCTCTTTTCTATGCTAATGTTGTGTTCGAATAATGTTGTTTTTTTTTTCGGTTAAAACCCTAAACCCTAAACGGTTCAACACAAACATTAGAAAAGAAGGACGTTGAGAATCAAATTGAGATCAAAACTAGTTTTACTTGACCTTGATGAAACTTGAAACTTTATTTGCCGTCCCTCATAAAACGTACACAGTACGAGTAGGAGATAAAAATTCTTCCATCTCTCTCTACCATCTTTTCTTTTCTCCTCGAGCAACGCTTCCTCTCTTGTTACACGCGCGCGCACGTACTTACTACACGCGAACGCGCGGGGAACCACGGCAGACGCGTTGAGCATCTCGCGCGAAAGAGAAAAAAAAAGGGCAGTTTGAAGAGAGAGAGAGAGAGAGAGAGAGAAATCTCCTTTCACGAAAAGACGCAGAAGAGAAGGAACTTGAAAACAAAAGTGAAACGAGGGCGCCCTTTGGAAATCGCGTCATGAGCAGCGGAAACTCCACCGCGCTTTTGAAGATTTCCGGTTCGCCGGAACCCGGAGAAGCGCTGAGAGCTATTCTGATCGGATCGATTCCAACCTTTCAGCAGAGAAAGAGAGCTTCTTCCAACGTTAAAAAGAAAAAGAAGGAAAAGACAAAATCGTCATCCTCTCCAAACGACGCTAAAGAAAGGGTCGACGACGCACAAAAAAATCATCCTCAACGTTCTACTTTTAGTACTATTGAAGAAGAAGAAGACAAAGAAGAAGAAGAAGAAGCGCTCGTGTTAGAGTTCCAATGGTTTCGAACGACGAAAGGAGACGAGAGCGAGGAAAACCTCGCGATCGTCGGCGCTACTGCTCCGATTTATCTTGTGAGGAAGGTTGATGTGGGTTGCCACATTAAAGCCGTCGCGACTTTGCGCTCGCAGTCGAGAGAAGGGATTGTTTTAGCCACGTTCACGGGAGAACTGGAAGCCGAAATAAAAGACGGCGATCTTCACCGAGGGAAAAAGAAAGTGAAAAAAGGAGGGAAAGCGTTTCTGGCTTCAATATCTTCGCCGTCGGAAAAGAAGGCCCTCGAGGACTCGTCTTCCTCCTCGAGGACGACGACGACGACTCGGACGGCAACCGCGACGCCGCCGACAACGAATGACTTTTCGAGCGGAAAATCGAGCGCAGTCGATGCTTCAATGGATCGAACGATGAGTAACAGCGCTGATGCCACGACAAAGACAACTTCGAAGACGATTAAAGCTTCTTCAGATGAAACTCTTTTGAAGAAAAAACGCGACTACGACGACTATATCGACGAATTATTATATGATTCTAACGATTCTTCGCAAGAAGATGACTACGGCGACTCTAGCACATACGTTGACGTTCTGCAAAAACTCAAGGCTTACGCGCGATTGCGCATCCGACACATGGGTCATTTTTCCAAGCTCTTGAGTTTTGCCGCGTTTGTAACTTTGTATTGCGCCATGCTGTATTTACAAACTGAGCCTGTTCTAAGTTACGAGGTTACATCTTCAGTATCTGGTCTCTTAAAGCCAAGGATCAAGCAAACGCAAGACATATACTACATGTACGATTGGTTATCCGAGAGCGTCGTTGACTCGATTTGGACTGATATACCGTGCGGCGACGGCATTTGCCAAGCGCCTTACGAGTTTCCCGCTTTTGGAAGATTTGGTTGTAAAGCGGATTGCGGCGTGGCGATAAATTTAATATCGCTCGTTATTCACATTCAAACTAAGTTTGGAAACTCTCCGGCACTGAGTGCTTTGGAACTCATGTCGCAAGTGACTTGGAATTTATGCTTGCAAGACCCGGGCCGAGTCGCGAACGATTTGCCTGATTTGTGTTGGTACGAAAAAGATCAAAAATTTACCGAAGTGAATACGAATACGCTCATTCGATTGAACGTCATCAGTGGTAACTGGCACTTTCGTCTGCGAGGCGATCATCTAGGTTTAGTCGCGGGTAAGATTTATCGGCTCGAAGAGAACGGTGACTTGGTCTTGACACCGACGGTTCCTTTGTGGCTGACTTGCACGAAGAACTCCTTGTTCAAAAACGTCAAAGCGAGGATCTCAAAGACAACTTCTTCGAATTCCGAAGGAAGGTTGTCATCGAGAATTTCTAAATCTGATTTCATGAGCGCGGACGAAAGCGTTCGCGCGGCGCCGCGAAGGCAGTTAGAAACTCGCTCATCCTCTCTCGACTCGACTTTCGACGAGAGAAGCGGAGCACAAAATGCGACGCGACCGCGATCTTCTTCTCACGACGAAAACGAAAACGACGAATTGTTTATTCAACAAGGAACCACAAAGATAGAGAAGAAGAAGAAGATTATGATGATGACGGATGGAGAAACACGAGATTTTATAGCGGAGAACATAGCGAGGAAGCGCGAAGGAAAGCGAATGATGGTCGAGAAGAAAAACGAAGAAAATTTCGCTTCTTCGCTTTCAAAATCTAGCTGGGAAGTCACGAACTCCAATTTTCATGACGCGATATCTGAATGCTTGTCAATGAACGAAGCTTCGCATCGAGAAGATGGCTTGTGCGAGAAAGGGATATTCGGTGCGATGCCGGATTGGGACACGCGTCTCGTGACGAATATGGTCTCGGCGTTTCGGGATCGCTCCGACTTCAACGCGGATATTTCTCGCTGGGATGTTTCGCAAGTCACGGACATGGAAAGCATGTTTGCCTCGTCTTCAAATTTTAATCGAGACATTTCGAGATGGGACACCTCAAAAGTAAAGGATATGCGATGGATGTTTTACAATGCGACGAATTTCGATCAAAATATTTACAACTGGAGCGGATATGCGGCAACTTCTCCGCAATCGAAAATGTTCGCCGGCGCTGACGCTTTCAACGAAAAATTTGCATGCATCGTCAAAAATCAAGTGAGCTCGTGTAAAATCAGCTCTAAAACACGCGATGCAAACTTATTGGAGAAGAAAATGAATTCATCCGAGCGTCCATCAGCGTCTACTAATAAGCAGCAAGGTAGAGAGCTCCTTCATTACCGCGGTGTATATAATGGTGACATTCATTTGAACACGGGCGAATTCGACTGTCCGTTTGAGACGTGCGTTCCGAGCGACATTGACTTTTGTCCGTGCTTCAACATAGAGTGTTGGGATAAAGTGCCGCCATCTCCACCTCCTTCGCCACCACCACTTCCTCCGCCGCCGTCCTCGCCGAGTCCGCCGCCTTCTCCTCCTCCTTCTCCTCCTCCTTCGCCGCCGCCACCGAGACCACCGCCTTCACCTCCACCATCTCCTCCGCCATCTCCGCCTCCCTCACCTCCACCATCTCCTCCACCAAGTCCTCCTCCCTCCCCTCCCCCTTCGCCACCGCCATCCCCTCCTCCCTCGCCTCCTCCTTCACCTCCACCAAGTCCTCCGCCCTCCCCTCCTCCTTCGCCTCCTCCTTCGCCTCCTCCGAGTCCACCACCTTCACCACCACCTTCACCACCACCCTCACCACCACCGTCCCCTCCCCCATCTCC
>Ga0115557_1000966_pt1 | contig 19808 bp, 8 predicted proteins | sample COGITO_mtgs_1104_FD_87280 | JGI IMG/M metagenome (GOLD analysis project Ga0115557, IMG submission 87280) | Pelagic marine microbial communities from North Sea - COGITO_mtgs_110421 | ecosystem: Environmental > Aquatic > Marine > Epipelagic | place: Germany:Helgoland, sampling site Kabeltonne...
AAAGTTTCGTTTAAAGTCTTTGCTAACGCGTTGTAATCGTCGCTTATTTTTTGGAGCTGCGCGTGCATCTCTTCCGTGGCTTCTTCGGTGCCATCGAGCTCTCGAGAAAGCTTATCGTTTTCTTGACGCAACAGTTCATTCTCTAATCGAAGTTCTTCGAGATGTTCTAAGTCTTCGTCGTTCTTATTGGTATTGGTTGCGATGTTATTATCATCATTGTCCATGTTTAATTTAGCTTGGACAAAGTCTCGGACACCTAATGGCGACTGGTCCACCGGTTCTCTGACCGAACGCGCGAGCGCTTCGAACGCCGCACGTTTTGTATCATCATCGATGCCTTGATTCACGAGATCATCCGAACTGCCAAAATCCTGAAATGGAGAGGATGATTTGTTACTAAACAGTTTGGATTGGTTGAATTCCTCGAGTAGTTCGCTCTGTCTCGCTCGCGCCTCGAGTAACTCTCGGTCTCGTTCTCTCAGGAGCGCATCCAATCGATCGACGTGCGTTCTCAAGTCGCTCATTTGTTTCGAGTTCGCATCATGCATCACGCCGAGGTCGTTTGACCTTCTCACGTGAGCAGACAACGCTTTCTCCAACTTTTCTTTCTCCTCGAGTGCCTCTTCAAGAGATCGCTTGAGCGTTTCAAATTCCTCGCCGTTGGCCGCGAAACCACTGTTTTCATCCGCAAATCTTTTGGATGCTTCTCTCGCGAGACGCAAGTCTTCAAATGCGCCTTGTAACTGCACGCGCAACTCTGATTCTCTCGCCGCGGATCGCTTGGACTTGTTTTCGGCTTGCTTGGCGAACGAGGCTGCCGAAGCTGCCCGATTCTCCGCTTCTTCCACGCGTTCTCGCAAATCTTTCGTCTCCTCCATGATTTCTCGCATACGGCGTTGCTGCTCGACGACGACTGATTCTGAGTGTGCGAGCGATTTTGCCAAATTTCTCGCCGCGTTGAGTGTTTGTGACTCTGAATCTTTTGTGTTCTTCGGGTTCACACTACTGTTCGGTTTGATATTTTCCAGCTCGTTCGAGAGCTGCGCGTTCGTCGCGTTAGCCGCCTCCAAACGACTCGTCAATCGTTCGTTATCTTCACTAAGCGCATCGACTCGCTCTTTTAAAAGCTTTAAGCGTTTAGAGTCATCTTCATTTGTCATAGAAAAGTCGTACTCTCTCGCGCGCGTGGATGCTAACAAACCTTCGAGTTCCTCCGCGCGATTTGATTCTAACTTTGTCCTTAATTTCAACCGATCCCGTTCTTGCGAGGACTCCTCCAACTTGTTGCGCAACGTGCGGAATTCGGATTCAACTTCCGCGTGCTGCTTGCGGTATCTTTCGTTTTGACGCTTCAAGTCTTCGCACGTCTTTGTAACTTCTTCAAGTTGCTCTGAAAGAGATCCTAACCCATTCGGTGCGAAATCTTCTCCACTTTTCCCTCCTTTTCGCGTTTGCGTCGAAGCGGTAGAAGATGACATCTCCTCGAGTTCTTTCGTGAGCTGCGAAACTCTGCGTTCCAAATTTCTCGCTTCCGAGCTCAAAGCTCTGTTTTCGGAATCTAAAACTCTCGATCGCTCTTTCGCTGCTCTCAAACCATCTTCAGTTTGTTGCAACGCCTTCTCTAACTTTTGGTTATCGCTGGACGTCGCCGATAACTCTCTCACGGCTAATTTATGTTCTCCTTCAAGTTCTCTATACGCCCTGGCAACATCTTCGAGTTCTTTTGCAGTTGACACTGAATTTACCTCTACGTTTTCTAAAGCTCTTTCGGCGTGCCGCAAATCTTTCCAAGCGCGATCACGTTCCGCGCACGCTCGAAGGTAATCGTCGTTTACGCTTTGTTGTTCTCTCGTCATTGCGACTAAATCCTCCGCGACAAAGCGCAACTCTTCTCTATGTTGTTTGGTTTCCTCTCTCGCACTCTTCGCATCCTCTAAAGCATCCGCGAGCGAACGATCTAATTGATGTGCCTTATCGATTTCTTGTTGACGCAGCTTTTCAACCGCACTCCTTTCGCGGACGGCTTTCGCTTCGGACGATTTCGCCATTTGGCATTCGTTTACAACGGCTTGAAGTCGCGCCTCGGATTCTGCCAAGGTTTCCGTTAACGCGTCGCACTCTTGCTGTAAGCGATCGCGTTCGATTTCAAGCGCCTTGGCGAGATGATCCGCATCCGTGTTCTTCCCATTCTTTCGTAAAAGTTCAGAAGAAAGGAAAGACGTTCTCGGCGTAGTTTGTCCGTTTTGTTGTGCCTCTGCGATCATTTGCAACTCCTCTTCCGCTTTTTTCGCTCTCGTCTCCGCCTCTTTCAACGTTTCGTGCGATCGTTTAAATTTTTCACCTAAATCCAAGCGCTGCGCGTCCAACCCGTCGATCGTCGCCTTCAAGCGGTCGACGTCTTCTCGTAAAGATTTATTCTCTTCCCTGGACGTTTTCAGCGCAATCTCGTACCCTTCTACATCTCCGTGCGCATCAAATGCTTCTCTCGACTCTAGCGTCATCGTCAACTGTTCATTTGCTCGCACAAGATGATCTCTCTCTGCTGCGTAGCGATTCGCTAACCGTTTTTGCTGCTCCATCTCCTCCCGGACTGCGTTCAACTCTTCCCGCGTTTCCTCCGCTCTGTTCGTCGTCGAAGCAGCTGTTCTCGTCCGATCACCCCGTTCCGTCTCCTCTAACCTATCCGTCAACTCGTCTATTCTCTCGAACAATGTCTCTACCAACTCGTCTTTCGTCTTCCCGTCTCTCGCGTGCGCTTTCAAAAGCTCCACCGCTTCTCTCGACTTTGCGCTTTCGCTCGCTTTCTCCCTCGCGTCCAACAGTTCCGCGGATAAAAGCTTCGTCGCGTCGCGTTCGGCAATCAACGCTTCCGCAAGCTGTTTTTTAAGAAGAAGAACGGCGTCAAAACAACACCGCGGTGAGTAAAGATATTTTCAAGAGAGAGAAAATATGAGTAAAAATCGAGTGCGTCGCTTCGACAAAAATCAAACAAAAATCAAACGCAAGCGTCGTTTAAATAAACTGCGCTCGTTCGCTCGCGCTCTGTGTGTGTTGTTTCTCACCTCGGCAACCATCGGGACCCACTGGCTGGGAAGCTGACCTCGAAACCCGAGCTCTTCTAAAGTATTTGCCAACGTTTGGTGACTCGTGTTGGCGTTTCCGCGGTGGTGGTGGTCCAGCATCATCGTCTCTTGGGAAGATGTGTGGATCCGATTGGTGATGGAAATTTCTCTCGCTTTTCTCTCGGAGAAAGAATAAAATATGCGGTGGTGATGCTAACGAACCAGGCGCGCGACGTCGAAAAGCTTCCTCTCCCACTTTCTGTCGTGACGAGACGCGCTCTTTCTCTCTCGCTCGCTTTGTGTACTAAACTGGTTCCTTGTTTCAACGTAGTCTCAGAGTGGTTGAAATTTATGACAAATATCTTTCGACTTAATTTTGGCGGGATTTTCAGGGCATCTTTCTTAAAAATACAAACGTCTGCATTACATATTAGCTCCTTTCTTTCTTTCGCCTTACCCGATGCCCTCTGAACACTCTCTGAATATACACGCACGCCCCGAGTTTGTCTATGTGTTCCAACTCCTTCTCTCGTCGTAATCGAGTGTCCAAAGTGAGCGCCGAGTTGCCGAGCTTGGCGTGGAGGAGCGCGTCGAGACACTCGCTGAAAGGGACGCCTTTGTTCGGGTGGCGGACGTAATGGAGTTCGGCGAAGATTCGGCGGCGCCATTTGGAGATGGTGGAGAGGTATCGAAGGCGCAAGGCGTCGGTTTTGAATTTCTTTTCTTTCTCCTTTTCTAAGTCGTTACCTTCGCCTTCGGCGGTTATTTTCGAGAGCGGTTCCGGGAGGCGTTTGAGGAAAGGCCAGATTTGGTGGAGACCGATGAATCCGGTGGCGTTCGGGTCAAAGGTGGACCAAATGGTTTGGAAGTCTTCGAGATTTTTGGTGGAGACGAGAGAGGATTCTCGGAGAACGCCAAACGTGACGTGATCGAGGATAGCGGCGACGAAGAGGTTGGTGAAGATGTAGCCCATGGCGATGACGTAGGTGACGAAATAGAAGGTGGCGCCGTTACCAAACCCGCAGTTGTCGATGTTATCGCCGGCGTGATTTTTTGAGCAATGCGGCTCGTCAATTTGTAAGTCGTACATGAATTGGCGCCAACCCTCACCAGTTAGAACTTGGAAGAGAAGGAGGAAAGAGTTGACGAAACTCGAGAAATTGGCGTCTTTGTTCAAGCTTTCGCCGTATTTGACGTTGAAAAAGACTTGCGTGCCGACGGCGGCGTAGAGGAACATCCAGATGAGCATGACGCCAATAACGGAGAGGATGGATGGAACAGCGAGAATCATCGTTCGCGATACGCGGCGTAAGTCTGTCGCGTGGCGGAGGATTCGAAACGTTCGGAGGAACCGAAACGGTCGTCCTATTTGCGCGCGGACGCCGGAAGGGTTGGTGGGGAAGAGCGTGGCCGCAGATCCGCAGGAGAGGAAGAGTTCGAAGCAGTTCCAAGGATCTTTGAAGAAGTAAAGTGGATGCGGAAGAGCAACGAATAGACGTGCGAGGGATTCGAGAAGGTAGATGGACACAAAAGCAACGTCGCCGATGTTCCATGCGTACTCCCACGAGGCGTCGGCGTCGAAGTGGACCGTGGCTAACAGTACGATGTTGAGCGATAGCAAGAACAAGATGACTTTTTTAAACATCTTGGAGTGTATAGCGTCGTGACACTTCCTTCGCACAGATCCTACGACTGGCTTCATTTCTACTCGCATAGGCTTTATAGACATGGCGACGCCATGCATATCTCTCCATAACTTTTGCCGTTCTGTGAGTAACTTCAAACCGCTGGAAATACCAAACCTGTCGATGAAAACACCGATGATCGTACGAATCATCATGAACGAGCCACACAAGATAAACGTGATGAAGAATAAACACGCCGGCCAGTTTGCATTTTTATTACCGCCGATATCCATCGCGTGATGCATAATATCGATCCATCCGTCCAGCGAGGCGGTTTCAAACAACGTCAATAACGCCGAACCGATCCAATCAAAGTCATATTTCGGAGAATTCCAGTACGTATCCTCGCGTAAATCGCACGAGTACTGGTCGATATCGAGTCTTTTTGTTACGTATGTAGAGGACGACACACTCTGCGTCACGTCGAGTATTTGTTCGCAGAAGCCAAACTTACCCCCAAATATGCGCACGCCGACGATGGCGAATGCCAGGAAAATGGCAAACGTGAGTTTGATGACGGACCCAATCGAAGGTAACGTCTGTGTCACCGATACTACGAGTCGTTGCATTTTTGTGTTGCGCGATAGTACGCGAAACATGCGCAACGAGACCAACACGTTAATAGCTCTCTGAAAATACCAGTTCCATATGGATGAAAACACGATTGGCCCAGCGACGATGACGACGTCCACGCACAAGACCAAAGTATCGAGAATATTCCACATGGACGAGAAATACGCGGTTGGTGTAAAAATCAATCCATCGGAAACAATCTTAATCAAGAAATCGAGCAAGAAGTACCCAGCAACCAGAGCGTTGGCCGCGTCCAAAAAAAACTGGTGTGGATTTACCTCCGTCACCGGGTCGGCGCCGAGAACGGCGGCTATTGATACGACCACGAATAAATATGAGATTCTCTCGTACCATTTTTTCGACAACCATCGCTGTAACATCTGTCGAAGTTTATTCTCTAGGGGGATTGCTCCAAGAGATTTATTCGTAAAATACGCTGGCAACGCGTGAAAATGTTCTTCTTCGTGGAAAATATCAAAGTACTCTTCATCTTCCTCGTACAAGTAGGTGTTCATATTCTCTTTCATCGCTGCCTTCTTTCCCTGTTCTAAAAGCGAAAACGATGAGCTCTGCAATCTTAATCTCTCAGTGTCTTTTGGTTCTTCGTTTGGTGTATTCACGCGAGTATCGAAAACAGAACGTCGTCTTATTGCGTTCATCCTCTTGATCGGCTGAATTTGTTTGAAACGCTCGTGTTGTTGTTGTTGTCGCAGCAAAGTAGCGGATCCGGTGGTCAGTTTCTGTGCACGCGATCTCTTACCTGCGAATATTTTTTTCGAGTTACGCTTAGATATCGCACTTTCTATCGCGACCGATATGCGTAGAGCTCTTCGTGCTCGACTCGCTAACCACGGCGAGATTTCATGTTCCTCGTCAATATTCCAGAACCGCACGCGTTTCTTCAAGACAAACCATACCCTAATTTTCTCTAATCGGTCGACAAACGCGCCCGAACGCATGCGTCTTTCAACCTCTCGCTTCACGATCTCGCGTCTTTGCATGTTGTTCTTTTCAAAATCCCTCAATTCCAAGTTCTCGAGGATCACTGCGATGATGAGATTCAAGACGACGTAATTGACGAGAACGAAAAAGGAGACGAAATACGGCGTCGCGAGCCAAGTGACGCGGCGGAAGTGATACAACATTGCAACCCAGCCTTCACCAGTGGATACTGTAAATATCGCTAATAATGCGTTTGGATAGGTTTCGAAATTTTCGCGAGGATATGGGACGGTCAAATTGTCGATATTCGCGTCGTCGTCGCGTTTTTTCAACGCATCCGTGGCGTATTTTGGGAAGAGCTGCATACCTAATAACGCGTACGCCGCAAGAACGACGCCGTAGAAACAGAGCAAACTCAACATCGTGCCGAAACTTCTAAAGACGCGAGCGAGTGTATCGTTCCCACCACCACTGCTGCTTCTTGTTGTAGTACTGCTGTGTTCTTCTCCTTTCGTCGTCGATGAAACTTTTGTGCTCTTCCCACTATTCTTTTCGATGCCGGCGGAAGGATGGTCAAATAATCGCACGACGCGCAAGGCCACTAGATTCGGGCCTTTGTGATCTGCTCCCGCCGCCGTCGCGGAAAGCACTAAAAAATCCCAAATCAAACTCAGTTCACCCGGCTTCAAAGACTGTTTCAAACTAAAAATCCGTCCTAAAATACCTCTCGCCGCGAACAAGCGCAAACCGCATTCGCAATAAAACACCGCCAGGAAATAATAGTCCAAACCGTCTAGAAAACGTTTCGTCGTGTCGGGTTGATAGCTTTTATACGCGCACATCGAACATATATTCAGAACAATTAAAATACGGGAGACCAAATCAAACGTAGGGTTTGAAACGATCTCATTCACTCGGTCGCGTTTGTTTCGCGCAACTCCAGATTTGATCTTGCGCGTCGGTAGTTTCCTCCCTTCCTCGATGTCGTTAGGCGACGATAAAGCGCATTCATCATCATCGTCGCTGTTTGTATACGCGCTCAACCGGCCTCTTTCTGACTTGTTACGTTCGAGTGCAATCGCGGCAATATCAACGAACGTATCTTTTTTCTCTCCTCCTTCGTGATGGTGCTTGAAGAAGCGTAAGGCGTTTTTCAGACGCGTAAACCGCGCGAACCCTTTCACAAACTCCTCTTCCTCTTCTTCGTTTGTCGATGATGAAGTTCTTTCTCGAGCATTCCTGTGTTTCAATACTGCAACGTGTTCGCGCCTTAAGCGTAAAAAAACACCACTCACCGCGGCGACAAACACGGAGACGATGAAGTAGGTACCGACGATGATAAGCGTGATGTAATACGCCGCGGACGCTCGGAATTCACTGCTCACCGTCACGTACATGGTTTCTGGCCACTCCTCGAGAGTTATGCACGTGAACATGGACGTCAACGCAGCAAAGAAGTCATCGAACGATTGTTTGCCAAAACGTGGGTTACCTACTTTGTCAGAACAGAACATATTTTTGAACGTCAACTCGTGTTCGATAAAAGTAGACGAGTAGGACAAGCCCAGCGCGTTCGATACCAAAGTTTCATTCAATACGGGACTCGCGTATAACTGTTCAAATGCCATAGCGTCCTCTACAGATTCACCTCGATACGTCGTGTCGAGAAAATACGCGCCGGGACAAACAAATCCTTTCCCATCGATTGTATTCTCCACGTCCCCGCAGAAAAACGGCGTCGTGTCGTTATACGTTCCAACCCTCGCCGCTTCCTTCGAATCCGCGATCACACACCGTCTCCGAAAGCTCCCACCAAACGTGGATACGCCCATCAGCGCGTAAAATACAAAACAAACGCACGACACTCCAATGACGTCTCTCAGCAAAGGAATCGACGCCGACAGCGCTTCCATGATGACAATCACCGAAGACGCGAACGAAAACGAACGCAACGCCAATGTCGCTCGAAACACGCGCAAATGACCCAACCGTAACCGCGGCAACGCAGGGAACACATCCGGGGTGAAATCGTAACACTCGCTCATCACAGACATCCAGGAAACCGTGACGATAAAACAATCCAACCTGTTATACGCGTTCGACGTCAAATACGCGTGCCTCGACCCGAAAACGCCCAACGCGTACATCTTCAACGCCATCTCGCACGTGTAAAAAATTAAAATAGCGAAATCAACCGCCCACAGCGGTTTACGAATCAGCGTTTGAAATCCACCGCTCGCGTAGTTGCCATCGTCGTTCTCTCCGTCGTTCTTCGCCAACAGCACCGCCAGCACCGCAAAGTGTGCGAACACGATTGAAAACAACAGGTATTCGAACGTCCTCGAAAACACCGCTTTGAAGACTTTCCTTCGTTTCGAGTCTTTACTGATACAGACCGCCGTGGTGCCGAATTTCGATCGCAACGGTCTCGGTTCCGCGGTTATCGTCGAGAGCACTTTCACGACCGCCTCGCGAAACTTACAAAGCGGCGGAGTCGGGGTTTGTGTTTGTGTTTGTGGTGGTGAAGTCGTCGTCGTCGTCGTTTCTTCTTCTTCCTCTTCTTTCGAACGACCACCTTCTTCACCGACGAAAAAGTCAAGGTCTCTCTCTCTCTCTCCTTCCCGAACAACACACGTCGTCGTCGTCGTCATCGAACGACTGCTCTTTCAAACAACTCCACTACTCGAGAAGAAAGTGAGTCGCAGCAGAGCGGTAGATGTAATAAATACAGCGCGTAATTCTCTCTCCGCGCGCGATGAAAAGTGATGCTGTGATATATATATATAATAACAGTCTCGTGTGCTTCTCGCGCGCAGAAAGCGTTGGTTGTTCTAAAAATATTTTTGCCGTTTTTGCAAAAAAAGAAGGAACGAATTTTTTTCTTTTTTTTGATTTTTTTGACCAACGACAGACCAAACTTTAGAAGGACAGACCAAACAGATTTTCGCTTCATTCTTTCACACGGACAAAAGAGGAGGCGTTTCGTTTGAAACATCATTTCATCATCGAGAGTTTTAACACTTTCCGAGAGCGCACGTTTTACTCTCTCGAGCGAAAGAAGCGCGTCTCAACAACGCGCGAGAATAAAGCGCGCTCTCTTTTCCTCTCTGTCGTTCACGAAATAAAAGAGAGTTTGGACGACGACTTTTAGGAGCAGCGTGTAAAAGTTTGGCGGCGAAGAGATCGAAGAGAGAGAGAGAGAGAGAAACGAATTGAAAATGTTCCCGTGGGCGTCGACGGTGCGAATGCCGAGAGAAACGCTGGCGAGAATCGCGCGCGAACAGAGAAAAGACGGGGTGACGATTCAGTTTCGGGTGCTACCTGCACCGCCGGTTTCGTCGTCTCGGCATTTGCCCGAGGATGATGAGGAAAAGAATTTAAGACGAGAGAAGATGATGGTTGTTTCCGTGGTGAAAGTGACGACGAAGAAAAAGGAAGAAGGCGAAGACGACGAAGAAGAGGAAGAAGAAGAAGAAATAGCGAGATTTGAATCGAGAGAGAATGAACTCGTTCCGGGAGATTTGTGCGAGGTTGAGGAGAGGATGAGTGGTGGCGTCGACGCGAGCGCTTCGGTTGTCGCGAAACTGGCGAGAAAGTTCCACCCGACGAGAGACGAAACCGCGAAAAATCAAGCCGGCGCGAAGTGTAAGACGAGAACGGATATGCTCGTGCAGAAGAAGAATGAAAAATTCAACACGAAGTTGCTCGGGAATTACGAGAGGAGACCGGAGGAAGACGCGACGGCGGTGGTGACGACGACGACGAAAGTAGTGAGCGAGGCGTTGATGGCGGCCAAGGCTGGGAGCGCACAAACTCATCATAATAACGATAGAAACGCTAATACTAACGAAGCGTTAGCTTTGCATAATAATAAGACAACGGCTGTAAATGGTGGTAGAATAGGAACAGAAGAGCTCGAAAAAATGGCAAAGAGACGGATATCGTTGGTACGCGCGACTATTCTTTTAGCAGAATCGAAAAATAGCGAAAGTTTAGTCGTAGCGACCACCAGTAAAGCAGTAGAAAAAGAACAAGTGAGCCAGAAACCACTCACGTCGGCAGCCATGAATAGCGAAATCGTCTGTCGAGAGTGCATTTTCTCGTTGCTCCACGAACGGAAGCTCTCGAAGGACGCGCTGCGTGAAGCCATCGTGAGAGGATTTGAAAGCGCGACGAAGCTGAATCGCAAAAAACAATTGAGGGAACAGATTTTAGAAACGCCTTTGCGTGACACGTTTGAACGCGCTTTGAAAGAGGTGGCGAATTTTCGAGCCCCAGGGAGGTATGAATTGAAACGCGAGCGCGTCGAGGAAGGGAGGCGAGCAAACGCGAGCGCCTCGTTGTGGATCGTCCAAGAGGAAGACGTGAACGCGAACGCGCCGATTATGGTGAATGTAAAGCGAGCTAGAGCAGAAGAAGTAGACAACGATGAAGACGAGAGAGGAGGGTCAAAGAAAAAGAACGACGTGCTCACGCCGCCGTTATTTTTGGAATCTCGGAATCGCGAAAAAGAAGAAGCGGCGAGGAAGAAACGATCGAATCAAGGAGGCCCGCAGGCTGTTTCTCCCGTGTATCAACCAGAAGAGCTCGTGCAAAGAGCTCTGAAGGATAAAAGTAGTAGCAGCAGCGACGACGACGACGACGATGATGTTTCTGAATCAGACGACGGCTCGAGCGGTTCATTGGACTCGGATACCGACTCATCAGACTCTGATTCGGAAGACTCCTCGGAAATAGACTCCTCGGACTCTGAATCGGACGAAGTCCTCGGTGGTGTTCAAGAGAGAGCATCGTCGAAGAAAAGAAAGCCTTCTTCTTCCGAATGTCTCACCGACGATTCGGACACCGAGTGGCAAACCTTCGAATCCAAGGACGGCAAAGCCGTCCTCAAACTTTTCAGACGCATCGGTCGCAACAAAATCCGTCCAATCACCGAGGCGCACCTCGCCGCTTGGAACGTCGCCTTTAACGAGTACTGGTCCATTCACCGTCGCTTACACGACCACGGCGCTAAAATAAGCCTATGCGAAGACCTCGTCGCGATTTACGAAAACTCCTTCACCAAGAAAGAAAAGAAACGGAACCAATCGAAGTACGAAAATGCCAAATCCGATTTAGCTCGCTTCCGCGCGCCCGAGTCCGAAGCGTATCGCCATCGCATGCGTACGGTCCTCGAGGAAATCGACGCCGCGTTTGGCGGTAAAACCAGAGAGAAGCTTCAATCGTTCGCGAGAAAGCGAAATGCTGCCGCCGAGAAGAAGAAGGCGAAGAAGAAGAGGAAAAGTAGGTTGTAAATTTGTAAAGCGTTCGCTTTGTGTCCATTTTTGTTCTCGTATAAGAAATTCGTGGTCGCGAGAGCTTCACTTCATATCCACTCTTTTTCTCCCCTAAAAGTATTCTAAAATAACACGCGCGGGACAAACGATATACTTAAAATAATAAAGCATTATGCCGGTCCCAATATCCGTGACTGGATTTAAGAACCTCGCCGGGGACCAAAACGTGCACGCGGAAATCGCGGAGACCGCGTCGGCGGGCGATTGGTTTTCCAAAATGCGTGGTGGGGGTGACGTGGAAAAGACGTCGACGACAGCAACTACGGACGTCGACGACGAAACAGCGACGACGACGACGGCAACGCACGACGAAAACGGCCAACTCTGGGGCATCGCGGTGAACGATTTAGACTTTTCCTACCCAGGCATCGATGGCGCGCCGATTCCCGGCTCCGAACCTCTCATCAAAGGGATGAATTTGCACCTGAAACCTGGGTCGTGTTGTTTACTCCTCGGCGCGAACGGCGCGGGGAAGACGACTTTGTTGAAAATTATGGGCGGGAAACACATGGTACCGAGAGAAAAAGTATTGATACTAGGACGAGAGGCATTTTATGATACGAGTTTAACGTCTTCGGGAGATTTGAGTTACATCGGCGGGAACTGGCAGAGAGACGTCGCGTTCGCCGGGTATAACATTCCGTTGGCGGGAGATTTCCCGGCGAGTAAGATGTTAGATGGGATCAAAGGCGTGGACCCGGCGAGAAAGAAACGAATAATCGACGCGTTGGATGTGGACGTGGAGTGGAGAATGCACCAGGTGAGCGACGGGCAACGGAGACGCGTGCAGTTGGCGTGGGGTTTGATGCACGAGTTCAAAGTTTTGTTATTGGATGAGATTACGGTGGATTTAGATGTTCTCGGGAGAGCCGAGTTGATGAAGTTTTTGAGGCAAGAGTGCGAGGAGAGACAGTGTACGATTTTATACGCCACGCACATCTTCGACGGGTTGGAAAAATTTGCCAGTCACGTTGCGTTCGTCGCGGGCGGGAAGTTGCAGTTCTGTAAAGAGATGGAATCGATTCCGTCGTTGAAATCGAGGAAACCGGGCGCGTTATTGAAGGAGGTGGAGATTTGGTTGAGAGAAGACGCGAGGTTGAGACCGAGGAAAAAGAAAACGGTGAGAAAATCGTTGGAGCAGGCCAGGAACAACGGCTGGGGCGAAGGGAGACTCGGTTCGACGTTGGCAAAAGGGGAAGAGTTACGAAATGGCATCTCGCAGATAAAAAACGCAAGTAACGCCGTCATGAGATGTTAAAAGAGCTCTTTTAACACGTTTTTAGACATTTGTTTAGACAACTGAATTTAATCAAAACTATCAACTACACTAGCAGTCATCACTTACTAAATTGAAAGTAATGCTATCTATCTATCTATCTATCTATCTATCTATCTATCTATCTATCTATCTAATCGCGATGTTGTTACATTTGTTAAATTCTACAAGAAGCCTGCGACTTTCTTCTTCTTTTTCTTCTTCTCCTCCTTCGCACTCTTGTCGCGTTTCTTCCCTTTTTTCTTCTCCTCCACGAACGCATTCTTTGACGGTGGTGCCGCTGTGACTGGAAGGGGTGGTTGAGATATCACTGGTAGCGCACGAGTAGGATGGCTTTTCTTCTTCTTCGTCGACGGAGGGATATCCTCCTCTCCCGGAGACAGAGGAGGCATGCGAAGAGTCGGCTTCTTCGTCTTCTGCGATGCACCATCGCGCGGACGACGATTTTCTAAATCTTCAATCAATAATTCAAGTCGCTTCCTCTCCTCGTCGTCCTCGTCTTCATCTTCGTCATCGATGACTAAAGTCGTTCCCCAACCGTTTTCGCGCAAATTTCGCAAGCGTTTCAGGACGTCGGCGGAATCGATAGACTGGTATCGTTCCATCTCAATGGACTTGATTTCGTGCACACCTTGTCGTAAAAAGCTCTCATCTTCTGCAATTTCCTTCGAGCGTCGATCGAGCGCTTCCCAGTACTCATCTCGTTCGTCTTTCTTCGATTGGATGTGTTTCGGATAGTCCGCAGAATCGCCTTCCTCGCCAACGAGGGAGATGAAATTATAGGACATTGGCGCACTAATCGTTTTTTGCTTCGAATCTGTAACCATGTATTTCGTATGACTTTTCGCTTCACCTGCTCTGATGAGTTCAGTAAACGGTCTCGATTCTATTTTATGCTTCTCCCATAGATGTGTTTTCATCGTTTCGGTTCGATTCATAGCAGCGCACGAAAACTTACACTGTTTACCGTCGGCGCACAAAACAGGACAAACGTACATGTTTCCACCAAAAATCATCTCGTGTTTACCAGTTGCCGGGTTGAGTCGAAACATGTGACCTCGCCCCTTTCCGCGTCTCACCTCGTTCCAACCGTCGTCCTCGAACATTTGCATCCTACCGTGCTTTCGTACTTCCCTCAAGTCTTCGTCAACTTTGATTTTTTTTGCCAAATTGAACGCTTCGGCGGCTTTGCGAATCATTCGAGCACCCCGCGCGTCAAACGCATCATCGTCTTCGGTTTCCGCGTTATTCTCTTCCTCTAGCTTCCATGCCAAGTCAACGGCGACGTACTTTGACGATCCGTTGTAGATATGCGGAAGCAATTCTACGTCGTCGTCCAGTTGTCTCGAAATATCAAAAGGCTCCCGTCGCCTACATTTCCCGTAGGAGTGCGCATCAAAACTTTCGCGCATTTCCCTCCGCATATGGCCGAACGATAATGGTAAAGTCGAGCTTGCGTCGCGAGTGACGAATGGCGCATCTTTCACGATGGTTTCCTTGTCTTCGAAGTTTTGCACGTACACGGTGCCAGTCGCTTCTTCCGACCACGCAAAAAACGGCAAGAGGTCTGCCTTCTCTCTCGCTTCGCCTGGGTAAAATTGAAATCCCCCCCACGGCGCATCCGCGGGTCGCGGGACGAGTCGAACGCCAGCGGACAACGCAGACATCGTAAACGATTTTGATTGAGTGTTATTCACACCTCTCGTCTCAAACGCCATCGCGTCTCCTGTTGCATTAGCCACCGCGAGAATCGTCACATAAGAATCGTCAACGTTGATATTCGTATCAAACGCTCTTCGGAAGTCGTTTCGGACTTCAACCGAAGAAGGCGAAGAAGACATGCCGTGTTTCCAGGAGAACACCGGGTCCACGGGAGAGTATTTTCGAATATCGTACAACTTGACCGAAGTACGAGTTCCGATGGCGAAAAGAAACGTGCCTGCGAGCACGTTTGAAGCGCATTGGATGCGTTCGTCCCGACTCCAGGAAGTCGTACTTCTTTTTGTAGTAGATGTTTCTCCAATAGCGCGGGTGTTCACAACTTCCGGTCGTCGTTCATCGATGACTTGAATGCGATTCGGGTTGCAATGCAGCATCGTCCGCGGGTGTTGGGCTTCGTAACATCCGTACCATTGCCTCACAACCGCGCTACCGGCGCTGGAGGCATTCTCGACCCCCATCGAGACCGTATCCCATTTCACCCATCCGCTCTCTCCAGGCCTGTACGTTTGCACCGTCCCAACTTCCGTCGCGACTCTCAAACAACAATCCGAAAACTCCCCGCACGCGCTCTGATTCGTAAATCTCATGTCCGTTGGCAACGCGTCGTTATCATTCATTACCGGTGTAGAAAATTCGCACCGAAACGTCCCGCTCTTATTTGTTTTCGACACGGACACGCCGCAAAAGTCTCTCGACGCGACCATTTTCATCTCCCCTCTCCCTTCCTCCTCTTCGATGCCTTGCACATCGAACGTTCTCTGATATTCGTTCCTCCTCTCTATTACCTCTCTGACCCCTTCGTAACACCTCACCGCCCTTCCTTTCGCGTCCCGCGTGACCACCGTCCCGTCTCTAAAAATCTTCAAACAGTTCGCCGCTTCGTCTCTCCTCGTTCGCGCTCGTCGCTGCTCTTCCTCTTTTTCCACCAATGCGATCGCATTCAAACATTGAAACGGAACTCCGCAGATCGCGTGCCGATACAAATTCACCTCTCGATCCCTCTCGGCCGTTACTTTATTAACTCTGTTCGTCGTCTCTTTCACGACGCTTACGTTTTGCGTATGAATAATCCTTTTCGCTCTCGCTCGCTCGATGTCCACCAATTCACTCTCCGGGCATCGCGCCACCGACGCAACAATCGGTCGACCGTCTGTTTCGATGCGCTTAAAACCACCACCCTCATCACGAGAGGACGATACAGACGATAAAAGCGGACGCTTTGCTCTCGGGAAAATCGATTCTTCTTCCTCCTCCTCCTCTCGAAACGGTGCTCTCTCGAACGGGTAGAACACCCCTCCGGTGTACCCGAACGCGATTTCCCGAAATTCTTCTTCCTCTTCTTCCTCCCCATCTCCCAGAGGAGCTTTTGAAGGCATGCGTGATGCTCTCGTTTGTTGCGCGTGGTCTCTCTCTGAAACGTCTCGATATCTTTCTCTCGCGCGCTTCGTTTCATGTGCGCGCAAAGGTATGGAGATGCTTCACTTCTTTTCCACGCTTCACCTGCGTCGCAACAGAAACGCTTTCGCATAAACGCGCGAGAAGAACGAAGAGAGAGGATTCAAACGACGAGGAGGAAAGGATGAAGAAACAACGCGCCTCCTCCTCCTCTCAATCCTCGCAAAAAGTGTGTTTGTGCTTCCACGGCTTCTCGCAAAACGGCCTCGTTTTCCGCCAAAGAACCGGTTCCATTCGGACGAAGACGTTGAAACGCGAGTACGAGTTTGTTTTTCTCGACGCGCCGCATCGCGTGGATGGCGTTTTCGATGTGGACGACGTGAACGACGAAAAGAATATCGAGAAAAGAGAGCACGAAGAAACGATGCGATCGTGGTGGTTAGCCGGGGAAAACGTGTCCTCCGGAGCGACGAAAGCGAAAGATGGGAGCTGGATACGTCCGGCAAAGAGCACAAAAATCGTTCGCTTGGAGGAAACTGTCGCGTTGATTGAAAACGCGCTTAAAGAGCACGAAGGACGCGTGCGCGCTCTGGTTGGATTTTCGCAAGGCGCGACGTTGATTGGAATACTGAAGCGAGTGAAACCGGAATTGTTTGAGAACGTGAGAAGGGTGGTCAGCGTCGCCGGGTTTGATCCTTTAGACGCGCGGTTTTACGAGAAAGACGGCTTTGACGAGAATTTGAGCGTCATCGACGTCCCGTCGATGCACGTGCACGGGAAGAACGACGCTCTGGTCACTCGAGACCGATCTGATCGCTTAAGAGATAAATTTTATAACAAGGAGAAATCAGTCGTGTTCGAACACGAGGGCGGACACGGCGTGCCAACCTCGAGAGAGTTTCGCGAGGCGTTTGAGAAGTTCCTCTTGATACCGGACGGAGAAGGAAAAGACGAGTAGTACAACCAAGTTTGATAGCCGCGGTGACAGCAACAGCAACACCAACACAGTAATAGTAGTAGTAGTAGTAATAATAATAGTGAGAATATAGACCGCACGCGCGCGAAATAAGTCGTTGAATCGTAAGGCTTCCCGTCGCGTGAAAATCGAATACTGATATCGTTTTCCTCACAACTCAAACAAAGTCGGCGGATAACACAAAACACACAACACATCGTCGAATAATATGTCTTTCGTACTCCGCGCGTCCTCCTCGTCCTTAGCGTCTCCATCGATGAGACAAAGCACTTTAAGAAATAGCACCGAGGCCACGAAAAGTATCATCAGAAGCACTTCTTCTTCTTCTTCTTCGTATTCCGCGCGTCGCACTCGTCGTCATCATCATCAAAATCATCATCGCGCGTTTTTAGTCGTGAGAGCAACCTCCGGGGAGGACGACGAAGGCGCAGAGGGAGGAGGAGAAGGAACGGATTCAGAAGTCATCGAGGCGGAGTTTACCGGCGAAGAAGAAGGAGCACGAAAAGAAGAAACGACGAGTACTAGTAAACAAGAACAAGAACAAACTCCGGGGGATTTACTTCGCTCGCAAAAAGAAGCCAAAGCGGACGAAGGGATAAACATTTTTGCCGGCGCGAGCGAGGAAGTTGGTTTAATCGAATGGCCGACGGCAGGGAAAGCAGCGCAAACCACCGGGGTGGTGATTGTAGGAATCGTGTTCTCCGCGGTGTTTTTGCTGGTCGTGAACGAGGTTTTGAGCACGCTGAGCGAGAAGATTTTTAACTAATATCAAACAGACGTCGTCGGCGAGAGGATAAAACACATGAATGACATCACGAAAGAGTTGTTCTGTAATATATTATTAATACGTTACGCATACGAACGAATCTTCTTTCTTTTACAAGAATGTATATGTATGAATAATTACGCGCCATCGACGAATTTCGCGCACGCGGAGTAAATCTTCTGCATAAACGCGGCTTCTTGATCCAATCCTGCGGCTTTGGCCGTGTTGATGTTCGTCATGAGAAGCGCCATCAAGTTCATATCCAACTCGTCGTTATCAACCATTTCCAAAATCATCGCTTTTTTATCCTTCGCGGTTAACAGTTTCATCATTCGTTCTTTTGGTTGTAACATAGCTTTGGTGGTTTGATCGACGAAACCGACAAAGTTTGAGGTGACCGTGCTCAACGCGTCGATTTTCCCTTTCATGTCTTCGCTCACCGAAGCGTCTTCCATTTGACTCTTCAAATACGCGAAGAACTCTTCGTTTAATTTCGGTCTATTTCGTACGATTTCAAATTCCATCTCGTTAAACTCAGTCTCGAAAAAGTACGTCACCAACTCCGCCGGCGACGTCGGTTCCGGTCTCGCCTCTCTCGCCTCCTCCAATTCCTTCCGTTTCTTCTTCCACTCCTCTTTCAACTTTTCCTTCTCCGCCTCCAACGCCTGCGCGTCTCGCTTCGCCAAATGTCTATCGATGAGCATATCGTTCTCATCCGAAACATCACCAAGAACCCCGTCCGGATCGTAATTAATCTCTAACGCGTCTGGATTGCTCGATTTAATCGGTTTCTGCCCTGCGCTCATCAAGTTCCCTTGCGCGTCGATTAAACCTTTCTGTTGCAGTTGTTGCGCCCCGGCGCCTTCAAAGGAGATTTGTTGTCCACCCAAACGCTGTTGCAAGATGGCTAAATCTTGCGCGGAAACTTCGCCTTGCGATTGTCCAGCCATGCCGCCTCCGACGCCTCCGGAAAATGCCCCCGAGCCGTCCTTGCCGAACTTTTGTTCGAAAGAAGATCCCGCTTTGACGACAAAACGTGCGTTGGACTTTCTGGGAGACGACACGTGTCCTTTCCCCCGCTTTAAAAAAGACGCCGCCATTGCATTTGTGTGACGCGTTTTGCTTTCTTGTTTTTGTATCAAAGCAGAAACGAAGCAGCAGCAGCGAGATGACGACGACGACGATGCAAACATCGTTCTTTCCGTTCGCAGTCGTCTCTCAAAGAGAAGAAAAGATCGGGTGAGACGTGGTACAAAAGGAGGCACACGTTTGAGGAATTATTTTATCCAAAAACGAAGGAAGTTTGGCAGCCCTTTTTGAAGGCATTTTGACAGGAAAGAACCACAAGAAAGTGTTCACAATAGAAGACACGAATAGTCAACTTTATATATCGTCGGGAGAGGAGAGAGATGAATACGAATACAATACTACTACACTACGACTACTACTCATACGAACGAGAGAAACAGCAACGTTGTTTTCCTCAACGTTCAATAAAAGTGGCGCATGTTTGCTCTCTGAAACCTGCGCTCGACGCTCACCGCCAATCCGCGGATCTGTACAGAAGGACGCCTTGACCGTTACATCTGCCGCAGGCGAGTTTTCCATTCGCCGAGCACACACCGCACCGCTCGAGAGTATTCGCCTCCGTTTTGTCTTTCTTTCCTCCTTTTTTCTTTTTCATTTTGGTGGTCGTCTCGTCTTCTCGTCCTTCTTCTCGCGTCCAACCGAACGGAAGCCGAAACGTGAAGAGGGTGTTCTTCGCGGGGACATACCCAACCTTATCGCACTTCGCGACGCCTCCCGAGGTGCAGTTATAACACGGCACGTTCCCGAGGCCGAGACATTGGTCGCATCTTTTTTTGGTCACGTCGCCTTGACGCAAAGGTTTCGGTTTCGGTTTCGCCCGTTTTGGGCGTCTTTTGTTGTTCTCGTCGTTGAACGCCCCATTCGCTCGAACGATGGTTGTCTTTGTCGTCGGCATCTTCTGCGCGCGAGAACTTCTGACGCGTTTTTCTCGCAGGAGTCGTCTCGTCGCAAAACTCTTAAATCTCTTCACTCATCGACGCACACAA
>Ga0115557_1000968_pt1 | contig 19805 bp, 17 predicted proteins | sample COGITO_mtgs_1104_FD_87280 | JGI IMG/M metagenome (GOLD analysis project Ga0115557, IMG submission 87280) | Pelagic marine microbial communities from North Sea - COGITO_mtgs_110421 | ecosystem: Environmental > Aquatic > Marine > Epipelagic | place: Germany:Helgoland, sampling site Kabeltonne...
ACAAGAACTGTTACAATAACTGGTACTCACTCTCCAGAAGGTCTTGATAGATTCAACGAAAAGTTATCACAAGAAAGAGCAGAAGCTATTGAAGCTTGGTACAGAGCTGAAATGGATAAATATGATTACCAAGGAATGGCTGATCAAATCAGATTCATTCTTAAGCCGATTGTTAAAAACTGGAGTAGCTTAAAGTCTAGTCTAGCTGGATACAGTGGTTTATCTTCTAGTCAAAAATCAGAATGGAACAGTATCATTAACGGTTCTGGTTCTTTTGAGCAAAAAGAAAAGCAACTTCAGAAGCTAAGTAGCTACAAGCAAGTGTTTACGGATATCTATCCTCAATTAAGAAGGGCACAAACTGAAGTGTTGACTGTGAAAGAGAAAAAATCTCCTGAGCAGATTGCTACGCTTGCAATGCAAATCGCACAAGGTAGAACTTCTGCTAATGAGCTTTCAATAGCAGAAATGGCATATGCTGCTGCTAAGAATCCTTCATTAACTGAAAGAAAATCAATTTTAGAAGCTGCTGCTAAGAAAAACGACACATGGGTTATTCATAACAACTTAGGTGCTGTGAACTTAGAACTAGCTATGCAAGGTGGTGATAACACTGCTTTAATCGCGACTGCTCTTAATCACTTCCAGACTTCAAATCAGAAGAATGCGAATGTTGAGGCACAAGCAAACATTGGAATGGCACTTGAAATGCAAGGCAACCTTTGGGGAGCACATGCTGCATTGTCTAAAGCTTTAGGAATGAATCCTAATAACAATTCAAGAAGAGGAATTAATGGCGCTAAAGGAGCTGTAGAAATAATGGTGGGTAAATATGACCTAGCTAATGGTTCTTTAGGTGGAGCAACTGATTCATCTGTTGATCAATTCAACAAAGGATTAGCGCAATTATTAAGAAATGATTACAGCAACGCACAAGCTACTTTCGAATCTGTTATCAGCAATGATAGAGGATATGTTTGGGCACATTATGCTGCTGCTGTAGCTGCTGCAAGACAAAACAACGAAAACAAAGTTGTTGAGCACCTTAGAAATGCTGTTGGAGCTGATGCTTCTTTAAAGCAGAAAGCTGTTAGTGATTTAGAGTTCAGAAATTTTGCTGAATCACAAGCATTTATGGATATATTGAAGTAAATCTAAATACTTTAAAAAGGCTCTTTCTGAAAGGAAAGAGCCTTTTTTATTTTAGAGAGGCCTTATCTATTTGTTGGTTGCGAATTGAACCTTGAATGATTATTTTTACGGCCGTTTAATAACAGAAATTAATGAGAGAAGTTCAGTTTAGAGAAGCGCTCCGCGAAGCAATGAGTGAAGAAATGAGAAGAGACGAAAAAATCTTTCTCATGGGAGAAGAAGTAGCAGAATATAATGGTGCCTACAAGGTGAGTCAAGGTATGCTTGATGAATTTGGTGCTGATAGAGTTATTGATACTCCTATTGCAGAACTTGGCTTTACAGGTATAGGTATTGGAGCTGCAATGAATGGCCTTCGCCCTATTATTGAATTCATGACTTTTAATTTTTCTCTTGTTGCTATAGACCAAATCATTAATTCAGCGGCCAAAATGATGACCATGTCTGGAGGACAATTTCCTATCCCTATGGTTTTTAGAGGGCCTACAGGAAATGCAGGAATGCTTGGTGCCCAACATTCTCAAAATTTCGAAAACTGGTTCGCTAATACACCAGGCTTGAAAGTCGTAGTGCCTTCTAACCCCCTTGATGCCAAAGGACTTCTTAAGTCGGCAATACGTGATAACGACCCAGTAATTTTCATGGAATCGGAAGTGATGTACGGTGAGAAAGGCGAAATTCCTGATGGCGAATATTTACTTCCTATTGGACAAGCACATATCGAGAGAGAGGGCGCTGACGTGACTATCTTGTCTTTTGGTAAGATGATGAAGGTAGCACACGAAGCTGCTTTAGAGCTCGCTAAAAACGGTACTAATGCAGAAGTAATTAACTTAAGAACAGTCAAACCTATTGACTACCCTACAATCATTGAATCTGTAAAAAAGACGAACAGGCTCGTAATAGTTGAAGAAGCATGGCCTTTATCGTCAATTGCGACTGATATTGCCTTTAATGTGCAGAGAGATGCGTTCGATTATTTAGATGCTCCTATCAAAAGAGTAAATAATTTAGACTTGCCACTCCCTTATGCTCCAACATTAATTGAAGTTATTTTGCCAAATGTTAAAAAGACGATTGACGCTGTCAACTCCGTTATTTATAAGTAATTATAAAACCCATAAAATATTTAAAGCCAGGTCTATAAAGACTTGGCTTTTTTTTATCTCAGCAGTTCAATAAATTATAATCCTTAATTAGAAATACTATTTTAGTGAGATGGGAATTCTCATTGGTATCGGGGGCATTAGCAGAGCGGGAAAATCAAGACTTTCTGAATACTTGCAGAAACAGCTGCAGGATGCCCACGTAATCCACCAAGACGACTACGTTAAGAGTGAGCGAGAAATCCCAAGAATCAAAGACAGATTAGATTGGGAGCATCCTGATTCAATACACTGGCCTGGATTAGAGGAGTCAATTGCCGAGAGCTTAATCAAACACCAGTATACCATTCTTGAAGGCCTTTTCGCATTCTATCACAAAGAGATAGAAGATCAAATGAGTCTGAAAATTATGCTGTCTTTGGATAAACAACAATTCCTTGACTTGAAAAAAGTTGACAAACGATGGGGTGACGAACCGAATTGGTTCATTGATCATATTTGGCATAGTCACAGCTTATATGGCACTGTTAGAGACAAATCTACGCTCTCTCGAATTCACAATATCAAAGATTCAGATTACCAATTTATAGTGGAGCAGGTTAAAAATCTTTAGTACTCCTATTTGTTCTTTTGAATATTCATTTTATATTAACGTAATGTTTAGTTTCAAAATGAAAAAATTAGTTACAACAGGTATTTCATTAATACTCTTGATTAATTTTGGTTGTAAAAGAGCCGAAGAAATAGTGGATGAAAAAACAGAAGTTGTAGAGATTCCTGTTGAACAACCACAACCAGTCTCTACAATTGAGATTGAGATTCCTGAATATCAGTTCAGCATGGAAGAGATGAGAATCAATGAGCACATGGGAGACATGGATCTCAGAGCATTCAAACATTATGGTGAATTCTATACTGAAGACTTTTCTATTTTCAGATTGGACAGAATTGATTATTTAGCGGAATCGTTCGAGATACAAGACATTAACCTCTTCTTCATTGATAGCCTTTTGGTAAAGATTCAAACATTCTATAGAGACAATCAATCCACCAGATTCATGAAGCGATTTGGGAAGGCAAAAATTGCTATTAATGATTACGAAAGCAAAAAAGTACTTGAAACAGAAAAACTTATTGTGAATGTTGATGGCAAAAATCGAATCAACTCCAAAGTGGAAAACTATACATTAAACTGGCAGCGCAATGAACTTGATATACTGTTTTATGTAAACAAGAATAATGTAAGTAGAAAAGGCTCGTTAATACTGCCCATGAACAATCGAAGCTCCAAGAATGATAGAATGATTTTCGAACTAACCGTTCAGGCTACTAATTTTGACAATCAAATGGCATGGGTCAAATGGGAATCTTATAAACAAGGCCGGGGACTAAATTAGGGTCAAAATTATCTATTCATAGGGTTCAAAGCTGATAACGCTCTTTTACCTCCACCCATTTTATTCATAGTTTTCATCATCTTACGCATGTCCGCAAATTGCTTCATCAAATTATTTACTTGCTGAATTGATGAGCCACTACCAGCCGCAATTCTCTTACGCCTACTGCCATTAATTATATCTGGATTTGACCTTTCTTCTTGCGTCATTGACCTGATAATAGCTTCAACAGGCTTGAACGAGTCATCATCAATGTCTAAGCCCTTCATAGCTTTGCCAACTCCAGGAATCATGCCCATGAGGTCTTTCAAATTACCCATCTTTTTAATCTGTTGTAATTGAGATAGAAAGTCCTCAAAGTCAAATTTGTTCTGACGAATCTTTTTGTTTAAAACCCTAGCCTCTTCTTCGTTAAAATTTTCTTGTGCTTTTTCAACCAGAGAAACCACATCTCCCATACCGAGAATCCTACTCGCCATACGATCCGGATGAAAGACATCAATTGCCTCCATTTTTTCTCCAGTAGAAACATATTTAATCGGCTTCTCTACAACTGTACGAATTGAAAGTGCTGCTCCTCCCCTTGTATCTCCATCTAATTTGGTCAATACAACACCATCAAAATTTAAACGCTCATTAAAAGTCTTGGCAGTATTAACAGCATCTTGACCAGTCATTGCATCAACTACAAATAACGTTTCTGAAGGATTCAAGGCTTTCTTTAGCCCCTCTATCTCCTGCATCATTTCATCGTCAACCGCTAAACGTCCAGCTGTATCTACTATAACTATCTTTTTCCCTATCTTCTTAGCATAGCTAATTGCATTGCTTGCAATTTTAAGTGCATTCTTGTTCTCAGGCTCGGCATAAACCTCTACATCAATTTGCTCCCCTAAAACTTTCAATTGATCAATGGCAGCTGGTCGGTAGATGTCACAGGCTGTTAAAAGCACTTGTCTGCCCTGACTCTTAAGCAATTTTGCCAGTTTACCAGAAAAAGTCGTCTTACCTGATCCTTGAAGTCCTGAAATCAAAATAATAGCAGGGTCACCTTGGATATTAATATCGACCTTCGTCTCTCCCATCATCGATGTCAGTTCCTCACTGACAATCTTGGTCAGTAGTTGGCCAGGAGAAACTGAAATCAACACATCTCTTCCAAGTGCTTCTTGTTTAATTTTATCGGTAACATCCTTGGCTACTTTGAAATTAACGTCCGCATCAATAAGTGCTCTTCTGATTTCTTTAACAGTAGAGGCAACATTAATTTCTGTAATAGAACCTTGGCCTTTTAAGGTCTTAAAAGCCCGTTCTAACTTTCCACTTAAACTATCAAACATATTTTCGCCGATTAATGGGACGCAAAAATAATTAAATTACACACAAACGCTGAAGATTATTCGTTCAATTATTGATTAAAAACTGTTCTGAATTTTATAAATACATCGGTTATAGAGATATTGGGCTTTAGTTTGAGCCAACACTCGTATGAAGAAAATCAATATTCAGCAAGACGTACTTCCACATATTATTGCCGTTACAATATTCTTATTGTTAACTATCATCTTTTTCAAACCAGTTTTCTTTGATAACCAAGGCTTAAGTCAAGGTGATATTTTACAATGGGAAGCCAGTGCTACCGAACTTATTGACTACAGAGAATCTACAGGGAACGAAGGCCTCTGGACAAACTCAATATTTGGTGGTATGCCCGCCTATATGATCAGTGTCAAATGGGGCAATCAATTGATAAAATCTGTACACTCCATTATTAGTTTAGGGCTTCCGCACCCAACTAGAGTGCTTTTTGTAAGCATGATTAGTTTTTATATAATGCTACTTTGTTTCAAGGTTAGACCATACTTGGCGATAATTGGAGCCGTAGCTTTTGGTTGCTCATCCTATAATTTGATTGGTTTTACTGCTGGTCATAATGCAAGAATTTCAGCTGTTTCATTTATGCCACTCGTCGTAGGGGCAATTCATTTATGCTTTACACAAAACAAATGGCTGGGAGCAAGTTTAACAGCCTTAGCGCTCGCTTTACAATTAAGAGTCAATCATATTCAAATGACCTATTACCTCGCATTTGTAGTAATCATTTATGGGCTCCTAATGTTAATATCAGCTTATCGCGATGGAACATTAAAAGTCTTTGCGCAAAGACTTGCTTTACTTTTACTGGCTGCAATATTAGCTATCGGAACATACATAGGTGAGTTTTATGCCACTTATGAGTACGGTAAATATTCGAATCGGGGTAAATCGGAATTGACCCAACAATCTAACCTAGAAAAAAATGAAGATGGATTGTCAAAGTCATATGCTTTTCAGTACAGCAATGGAATTTGGGACCCCATAACTCTTTTCATTCCAAATGCTTTAGGCGGAAGTGCCAATTTAGGGTTGGACTCGAATGTTGCTACCGAATTTCAAAAGGCGGGTGCAAATCAAGCACAAATAGCACAACAAATGCCCGGAATAAGTCGGATTGCTTATTGGGGTTCTGAGACACCAACGACCTACTATGCAGGTGCCATAATGGTGTTTTTGTTTGCCATCGGCATAGCCTTTGCTGAACGTAAGTACGTGATTTGGTTAGTTACTGTAGTAGTCTTAGGAATCCTACTGAGCTATGGCCGAAATATGGAAAGCCTTAATTATTTTCTATTCGACCATTTTCCAGGGTACAATAAATTCAGATCGGTCACTTTCACTATGATCTTACCCATCTTCGGAATTGGGCTATTGGGAATGTTAGGCTTAGAACGCATCATGCAAAAGACCATAGACAAGGCTGCTCAAAAGAAGTTTATAATTGCCCTTTCATGTACTGCCGGACTGGCTCTTTTAGTGACATTATTTGCTGGAGCTTTTAGTTTCAGAGGTCCATTGGACAATCCAGAATGGCCAGAATGGTTGAAAAACGGTCTTCCAGATGATAGAAAATCATTACTTAGGTCAGATGCATTTAGGTCTTTCTTATTCATTGCACTTTTTGTTGGCACTTACTTTCTATACAGTGTTCAGAAATTATCAAAGTCCATCACATATGTAATATTCATTGCCTTGGTAGTAATAGATGTGGCAGTCATTGGCAAGCGGTTTATGATGGAGAATAGTTTTACTAAAGCACCTTCACAACAGTTTTTTACCGAACTTCAAGGAGATCAGTTCATAAGTCAAAATAAAGCCCTGGGGGACCGTTTGTTAGACCTCTCGTCGCCACTCTTTTACGATGCCCGCGCGGCTAGACACAATAACGCCATTAACGGTTATCATGGTGCTAGAATAAGGAGGTTCCAAGAACTATTAGACATCAAAATTCAGTCGGAACGGCAATTAATGATTCAACAACTTCAAGCCGGGAATTATAACATTGCAGGCTATGAGATAACCAATATGCTCAATGGCAAATATATAATAGCCGATCCTAACAATGCGCAAGGGATATTGGTTAATGATCAGGCAAATGGTGCAGCATGGTTTGTCGGTCAAGTAGTGTTGGTCGATTCGCCAGATGAAGAACTAGGTCAGACACAGTCAATTAATACTAAATCTACTGCAGTGATTGACCAGAGTAAATTCAACGGCATTAAAGCTGATTATTCAACAAATGGAACAATTGATTTAGTAGACTATCATCCAGGTTATTGGAAATATGAATCAACTAATAGTGCCGCTGGCATGGCAGTATTTTCTGAAATACATTATCCAAAGGGCTTTGAAGTCAGTATTGATGGTGAAGCAGTTGACATGCTCAGGGCGAATTATATTTTAAGAGCCTTAGAAGTTCCGGCCGGAAACCACACTATTGAATTTAAGTTTGTACCGAGTATTTATAGAACGGGATCTATGATTATGAAAATTTGTTCGATATTCACCGTCCTTCTTTTTGCAGGCTCATTATACATTAGTCTAAAAGAATAATATTTTATAATCGTTGGTATAGAGCAATAAGACCTTTACTGGTTTCATTCCAATTGTATTTGTCAACAACTGCTTGTTTACCATTTTCGCCATATTCTTTGGCACGGTGCGGATTCTTATACAATTCGTTTAAACAATCAGCTAATTCTTGTGCATTACCTGCTTCAAAAACCAACCCACAATTAGTCTCATTAACAACGTTGGCTTGTGCATCACAGTCACTTACGACAACCGGTCGTGCTCCAGCCATGTATTGGAAGAGTTTATTGGCAAAAGTCGTGTCATGGTGTTTATTTCTATGCAATGGGCTTATACAAACTTCCGCTCCTTCTATATAAGATGGAAAATTTGATACATCCTGCCAGCCTTCAAAGAGGACATTACTGGTAAGTCCTAATTCAAAAACCTTTTGTTTCAAAAATTCATCTTCTGTGCTTTTACCAACCAGCACAAGCTGTATCTCTGGAATCTTATTAATTAGTAATTTAATTGCAGCAATGGCTGTATCTGTGCCTCTTCTTAAGCCAGTGTCGCCTACATAGACTATATCAAATCCCTTTTTATACCGCTTAATAATCTCCCTATCCATTTTATAATTCCAATAGATATCGGGCTCGACAGTATTCGCAACATCAGTGAATTTTTCCTTGGTCAAGGAAGTCTCAAAAGCAGCCACTTCTATTGCCTCTTTGGTCACTAGAATCACATGGTCTGCCCTTTTGATCAATTCAGATTGCTTTTTTCTCCATTCACCAATTCTGATCAATTGCTTACCAGGGAATTTCTTGAGATGCGGATAGAATTGCATAATCTCTGGACGATTTTCATGCAAATCCAAAACGAGTGGTTTATTATAATTAGCATCATTTACATCCATTACCGTCTCGGCAATAACCATATCATGAACATGTAAAACATCAGGTCTTACTACGTCAATAAATGCTTCGATATTCTTAGAAATTAACTTTTTAAACCACCCATTGGTATATGCAAGCGCAGATAGCTTATAAATCAATCTTCCTGCTTTGTACCTATGTACATGAATGCCATTAATTTCCTCATTCGAAGGACCTTTTTTATCGTAGTCTAAAGAGAACAGATGCACCTCATGTCCTGCCTTAATCAGACTGTATGCTTCATTTTCAACCCTGGAATCAGGAGGAAACGATTGATCAAGAAAAAATCCGATCTTCATTGGGCTGAAATTGCTTCATTATAATGTAAATAAAAAGACTTTTTTCTCATCCTTTCAAATTGTTAGCTTGCGCAATAATTATTGATATGACTAAAGAAGAATTCATACATATTGGTGAAAAACTATCAATGATGCCCTTGCCACATAAAAACAGGGCCGCTCGTAAATCTGATGGCTTTAAATATGTTATATACCGTTTGATGAGGCCATTGTTAAAAATGAAATACCAAGCTTTTCAGAAAAAGAATCCTGATGCACCATGGATTTCACCGGGCTCCATTTTCGTTTTGAAACAGATCCTTAATAAAAACATGGTTGGGTTTGAATTTGGAAGCGGTAGAAGCACTGTTTTTTATGCTGAATTACTAAATCATATTACGGCCATTGAGCATTTTAAGCCATGGTATTCAAAAGTAAAAGCGCTTTTAGAATCAAAAACTATTCAGAATACTTCTCTTAAATTGATTGAAGCCAATGGAGATGTGCCATCGCAACACCTTTCGAGTGAAATGCAGCTGTACATTTCGGCTGAAGAGTACCCAGTGAAAGATGATGCTTTTACCAACTATATCAATGTCTTGGATGAATATTCCAATTCACATTTTGATTTTATTGCTGTAGATGGCCGTGCAAGGTTAAGCTGTGTTTTAAAATCTATTCCTAAACTAAAAAAAGGAGGTTTTTTACTTTTAGACAATTCAGAGAGAAAAAGATACTACCCGGCAATTGAAGCTTTAAACGACTGGCCAAAAATCTTTACAACCACAGGATTAACAGACACGACAATTTGGATGAAACCGTAAGATGGGAATTGTAATCAAACAGAGTATCCGGTCCTCTCTATTGGCCTACATTGGTTTTGCAATAGGTGCGATTAACTTTCTGTTCATCTTTCCAAAATTCCTCAGTGTTGATCAAGTAGGATTACTTAGGGTAATACCGAGTGCTGCTTTTTTACTGGCTACTTTTGCACAACTAGGCCTTGCTCCTGGCATCATTAAATTCTTACCTAGTTATAAGTCTGGATCCGTTGAGAGAAAAGAATTTCTCGGCTTCACAGTTATTGCAGCCTTAATTGGCTACGGAGCCTTACTCGGTACAACCTATTTTTTCAAAGATCAAATTCTAAATTATTACGCACAAAAATCACCCTTGTTCGTAGATTATTTCCAAATTTCATTAATCATTGCGCTCTTTCTATTATTCATACAAATGTCTGAAGCGTACAGTAGAAGCCTACTTAAAAGTATCGCTCCCATTCTTATTCGTGATGTAATATTGCGGTTAATGACGACAGTCACGGTGCTCCTTTATGGATTTAGCGTCATCCAATTCGATGATTTCATTAACCTATTTGTACTCCTTTATGGGATTACTCTCTTGTTACACATTGGCTATTTCATTTCTTTAAAAGCTGCAAATGTTACATTCAAATTCAAAAATCTCCGCAAATCTGAGTTAACTAAAATATTAAAATATGGTCTATTCACTCTAATTGGAGCTAGCGGAACTCAAATTGTACTTCAGATAGACAGTTTAATGGTCGCTGGTATTAAAGGACTCGATGCAACTGGTATTTATACTATTGCCTTTTTTATTGGCACCTTCATAGAAATCCCCAAAAGAGCCGTTACCCAAATAACTACACCGCTCATGGCGCAGGCTTTTCAAAATGGCAAAATGAAAGAAGTCGCTCAATACTATAAACAAACATCAATAAATCAATTGGTGATAGGTGGACTCTTATGGGTAGGCGTATGGGCCAATTTAGACAGCATTTATATGATCATGCCTAATAGTGAGGTATATCAAGCTGGTTTTAATGTTGTGCTTCTTATTGGTCTTGGGAAGCTTACTGACATGCTCTTCGGTGTAAATGGTGAAATCATTGTGCTCTCCAAATACTATAAATTCAATGTATTAACAGTTGCCATTCTGGCTATTGCAATAATTGTGGGCAACCTGATGCTCATCCCAAATTATGGTATTGATGGGGCCGCTGCCGCATCATTAGGGGCAATGTTATTATTTAATCTGATTAAGTTCATTTTTGTTTTCGTCAAATTTAAAATCCAGCCTTTCTCTATTAATACAATTAAATTTCTTGGAATAATTGGTATAGTTATTCTTTTGAATTTAGCTACCCCTAGAATTAACAATGTTTATATTGATGTGGTTATAAGGTCTTTTTCAATCACTACAGCCTTATTAATACTTACGTATTTCATGAAAGTATCTCCAGAAATCAATGGTATCCTGAATAGAGTATTAAAGGTTAGTAACGTCAAATAGGACCTATCCTAAGACTTTATTTATATTTTCTACAACCCTATGGACCTCTGAATTTGTCAACTCAGGCCAAATTGGTAAAGACAAAACTTGATTGGAAATTTTTCTACTTAAAGCAAATTTACTCTCATTGCCTTCAGAGTAATATGCTAATAAAAACGGCAAGGGATTTGGGTAATGAATTGCTGTCACAACTCCTGCTTTTTCCAATTCCATTTTTAATACATCTCTATTTTCCGAAAGTATCACATATTGATGGTAAACATTATTTCCATCCATTGAAGCACTTGGCAATTTAACGCCACCTTTAATCTGTGAATGATAGATGTCAGCAATTTCATTTCTTCTTTGGTTCCATTTATTCAAATACCCAAGTTTTACTAAAAGAAAAGCCGCTTGCAATTCGTCCATTCTGCTATTCCTACCCTCACCAATATGGTTGTCCCTATCACGCTGCCCATGATTTGACAGCAACCTAATTTTATCCGCCAGATCACCATCATTGGTGGTTATAGCACCGGCATCACCATATGCGCCTAGATTTTTTGTAGGGTAAAAACTAAAAACTCCGGCATCCGCCAAACCACCAACTCTCTTTCCATTCACTTTGGCTCCATGGGCTTGGGCACAGTCCTCAATCAACTTTAGCTTATACTTGCTAGCAATTTGAGCAACTGCCTCGAAACCATCGGTTGCACCAAACAAATGGGTGAAAATGATTGCCTTGGTGCTAGACGTAATCGAGTTTTCAACTTGACTAGGCGCCAAATTAAAATTATCAATATCCACTTCCGCGAAGACAGGTGTTGCACCCACCAACCGCACAGCTTCTGCATCTGAGATCCAAGTATAAGAAGAGACAATTACTTCGTCACCAGCGCCGACACCCATTGCCCTCAAAGCTATTTCCAACCCATCCGTAGCATTGCCACAGCTTAAACATGAAGACACGCCAATATATTGAGCAAATTCTTCTTCAAACTGTTTTGTGAAGCTACCAGAGACAAATTGAGATGTGTTAAAAACCGAGGATGAAGCTTGCTCTAAGTCAGCTTTTAATTCATTCACTTGTCTATTAAGGCTAAAAAAAGGGATTTTCATTTTATAGATTGTCTAAAAGCTCGGCCAATTTTGCTGTCAGGTTTTTCCTTTCAAATTTATCAATGCTTTCTTGATTAATTGGTTGCTCAGTTTTCCAGTAAGTATATAATTCAAGCAGCAGCAATTTCATTCCATCTATATCGGTAGGGCTTATTACTTTTCCGGATTTTGTACTTAGCAAGACGTTCGCAGCATCACCATTAATCTCTCCTATCCCCAAAATGGGCACACCTACCGCAATGTATTCAAATAGTTTTCCTGGTAAATGCCCCTTCGCATTTTTTGAATCATTTAGAATTAAAAGTAATACCGCGGCTTTTGAGTATTCATTAAAAATTGCATTATGCGGCACATGATCCTCTAAAACAACCGACTCTTTTAATACAGCGTCATTCAATAACTCATGATTTATACGATCACTTAAAGTACCAATGAGTTTTATTTCTAAATCTTTTTTAAACGCTTCATTCTCCTTCCCTAAATCTGTTAGTGCCTGCCACAAGGTTGAGGGATTCCGGAAATGGTTTAACATTCCAGCATGTATTATCCTAAATTTATCCTTTGGAGTTTTTACAATCTGTTGAACATCCGCCGAATCAAATCCATTAGAAATCACAGCAACCTTTTTTGCGCCAATTTGCTCGAATTCATTTTTCCATGTCTCACTAACTGTAATAACCTTTGAAGCCAGTTTGAACACGTCACTTTCAAGTTTATGGTGTTTCTTTCTTGACCTATTACTTAGACTGAATTTATCCAAAAGATCCCATTGTGACCAAGGGTCTCTAAAATCAGCAATCCAATTTAATTCAGGATTCTTTTCTTTAAGTTTTAATCCAATCAAATGCATACTGTGAGGAGGTCCTGTACTTATTATCGTATTAATTCCATTGGATTGTATTACAGAGTTTAGGTACTCTACTGATGGTTTTACCCAAAATATTCTTGGGTCGGGTATAAAAAAATTACCTCTGACCCATATTGCAAATCGCTTTAAATAAGATGATTTACCTCCTTCGAGCACTTGCCCTTGTTTCAGTTCTTTTTTACCCGATAACTTTTTAAAAAGTTGATAGGGTTCCCAAATCGGAAACTTCAACACTTCAAGTTCCTTGTTAATGTCTTTTGTTAAGCTTTCATCTTTCAGATCGAAGTCTGGATCTTCTGGTGTAAAAACAATTGGTTCCCAACCGAATTCAGGCAAGTATTTCGCAAATTTTAGCCAGCGCTGAACACCTCCTCCTCCACTAGGCGGCCAATAATAGGTTATGATCAAGACTTTTTTATTCACAGGATTTAAATATGCAACATTTTATGATGTAGTCTAGTATATGAATTCACGAAGTTCGCAAGAAAGTATATTGTATTTAGTTTGAAAATCCTTTTACTTAAAGCAGATTTACAGTCATTATTCTAAAACAAACAATTTCTAATGGGTTATCTTCCAATTTTTGTCGCTTTATCAGGGCTTGTATTACTGTATTCCCTTTATACCTATAACCAAATAAAGCCAAAAAAGGCTGCGCTAACATTGGTCATTGATCAAATGGCCAAAATTAGTAGTGAAAGAAAAAACATAATACTTACCTATGATCGTGCCAATGATAACTCGGTCTTAAATGAGGCTGCAGCGGACCTCATGAAGACATCTACAGATCGATTTCAAAGTTTCAGAAAAGAGAATGAATTAATTACCAAGACCAATGAGGGAGCTTCCAATTTATCGGATGTTGAAAAAGATTTAAAAAATCAAATTTTGGCCTTGAACCAAAAACAAGAAAAGCAACTGGAACAACTTCAGTCTAGAGCTAATCAGTACAATAGGTTCATCTCAAAAGCTCCTACAAAATTTATTGCTTCAATTTTTGGGTTTAAATCATTCTAAAGCTTTCTGCTTCAAATATTCCTTAATGCTCCCTAAATCCCCAGACTCAAACCATTCGATTACTGAATCCCTTTTAAACCAAGTCAGTTGACGTTTTGCATACCGTCTTGAGTTCCTTTTTAACAGCCGAATTGCGTCATCCTTGTCATATTCATTGTTCAAAAAGCCGAAGATTTCCTTATAGCCGACTGTCTGTAAAGCATTCAAATGTTGATGGTCTTTGAATTTGATCGCCTCTTCAAAAAGACCTTCTTTTATCATCAAATCCATTCTCCGATCAATTCTTTGATATAATTTAGGCCGTTCCATTTCTAGACCAATTTTTATAATATCAAAATCCCGCTCAGTCTTTTGTGATTTTCTAAAAGAAGAAAAAGGTTTGCACGTGCTAATCGAAACTTCCAATGCTCGGATAACTCTTTGCGGATTTTTTAAATCAACAACTGCAGCATATTCAGGATCTAATTCTTGTAATTTCTCAGCTAATGGAGTCAAGCCATCCTGCGCTAACTGTTTATTTAACTGATTTCTTACAGTTTTATCTATATCTGGAAACTTATCAAGTCCATCGCATATAGCATTTACGTATAGGCCTGATCCGCCCACGAGAAACATATAGTCATGTGACTTAAATTTCAGTTCGAGCAGGCTAATAACATCACGTTCAAATTCTCCAACATCATATTCTTGATTAATAGAATGTGAATTAATAAAATGATGTGGTATTAAAGCCAAGTCACTAGCAGTTGGTTTTGCTGTTCCAATTTCAAGTTCTTTGAAAAACTGCCGTGAATCAGCAGAAATAATTTCTCCATTGAAAAATTTGGCTAATTCCAAAGACGCAGAAGTTTTACCGACAGCGGTTGGTCCTACGATTACAATCAACTTTTTTTGACTCATTTTAACTTTTAACTACAATTTTTAACTATAATAGTCTAATTTTATTAGAGTGTATAAACCCCGAACATTACAAAGTTGAGCAAAAAGATATTAATTGTTGATGATAATAGCATAAATAGAAAATATGCTACCAGTGTTTTATCAAAAGCTGGAATAGAAGCTATCGATGTCCCTGGCGGATATGAAGCCCTCGCACTACTAAATACGGAATCATTTCAACTCATTCTTTTAGATATTCAAATGCCCGGCTTAGACGGTTTTGAAACATTAAACAAAATAAAGTCTGAACACCCACAGGTAACTTGCCCCATTCTTGCCATTACTGCCTTTTATGGAGATGATGGCAAATCAAGCTTCATTGATGCTGGGTTTAATGACTTCGTGAGGAAGCCAATTAAGCCAGAACAGCTAATTAAAATTGTCAACACCTGGCTAATTAAAGTTCCTATTAAAGAGGTCAAAAAGACGAATAAATCGGGGAGTATTGTTGATTTCAATGTCTATAATGAAATCAAAAAGTACGCATATGACTCTGATATTAATGACCTTTATATTGAATTTGATAAAGAAACCAGTGGATTTTTAATCAAATTAAAGTTTTTAATTACCTCGAAAAATTATCCTGAAATTTTAAGTACCTTACATACCATTAAGGGTAACTCTGGCTCACTCGGCATAACTGATTTAGCAGTTAATTCTGAACGTCTCGAAGCTGACATCAGATCTAACAAAGAGATAGACTGGGTATTAAGGATGAAAGAACTAGATAACAGCCTTTTACAATATAAGCAGTATTACAAACAACTTTTAAATATCGAATGATGACTGATGAGGTGGATTATAAGAAAGTTTTAGTTGTAGAAGACAGTTCTGTAATACAGAATTTACTTAAAAAGATTCTGCTTTTTGAAAATTGTAAGATCACATCTGCGAAAGATGGACAAATTGCCTTAAACAAATTTGATGATGATTTGTTTGACCTAGTAATTATGGACATTAACCTGCCTGTTGTCAACGGAATCGATGTGACGAAAAAAATCAGGGCAATCAAAAACAAAAAGGGCAATGTGCCGATTATTGGTATTTCAGGAAATGCCAAAAACTTACCCGTCGGTACTTTTTTTGAAGCAGGAATGAATGATTATTTGCAAAAACCACTTAATTATGACCAGTTAATTGAGTTAGTAAAAAAACACACAGTAGCCTAGCTTGGATGACTATACGATTTACAAAACAATTTTTAAGTAAGCTTGAAGATATATTTGCTGAATCGGACTATGTACTTCGATATGAAAAAGGAAGTTTCAATTCTGGATATTGCCTTTTAAATGAAACTAAAGTCGCTATCATCAATAAATACTTTACAGTAGAAGGTAAAATCAATTGCCTAATTGATATTCTTAAAGAAATAGAGATTGATACTTCAGGCATGAGTGACAAAAATCAAAAATTACTTACTGAACTTTCACAAACGACTTTAAAGCTGTGAATATCACGTTACTTGGGACTGGAACATCACAGGGAGTTCCTGTAATCGGCTGCGAATGTTCCGTTTGCAGATCCTTAGATTTTAGAGACAAACGGCTCAGGTCCTCGCTCCACATCGAGGTTGATGGCGTAAGTATAGTAATTGATTCTGGACCTGATTTCAGACAGCAAATACTTCGTGAAGGAATAAAAAAAATGGATGCCCTACTTTTCACGCATGAGCATAAGGACCATACTGCAGGTATGGATGACATTAGGTCTTTTAACTTTTTGCAAAAAAAAGACATGCCCATCTATGGCGACCAAAGGGTGATAAATCAGCTCAAACAGGAATTCTCTTACGTTTTTCAAGAATCAAAATACCCTGGTGTTCCTAAAGTAGAGGTTCATGAAATAAAAAACAGCCCCTTTCAAGTTCAAGGGATTTCAGTTTTGCCTATTCAAGTAATGCACCATAAATTACCTGTATATGGTTTCCGAATTAAAGACTTCACCTACATCACTGATGCAAAGACAATAAATGAGACCGAAAGAGCGAAAATTAAAGGCTCTAAAGTGCTCATTATTAACGCACTTCAAGTAGAGGACCATATTTCACATTTGACATTAGCCGAGGCAATAACTCTTTCGCAAGAATTAGATGTAGAGCAAACCTATTTTACCCACATAAGCCATAAATTAGGCGGTCATAAAAGTGTTTCAGACACATTACCAGCTACCATAAAATTAGGCAATGATGGTTTGAAAATCTCAATGTAGTGCAGCTCAATTATCACTTCTTAAAACAACTTTCTGCTCGGTTAAATGACATCCTATTGGGTGCAAAATTCATAGCGTCATTTTCTCAACAAAAAGACGAGGTCATTTTCTCATTTAAGTCAGAAGACAATGACTCATTTTTAATCAGAGCAACACTAACATCTGATTTTTCATGTTTATCGTTCCCTGAGGAATTTAAAAGGAGCAGGAAGAACAGTGCAAACATATTTGATTGCCTTAACGATGATAAGGTTATTAGGATCCATCAATTCGAAAATGAAAGGGCTTTTACCATTCACTTTGAATCAGGCCATCAACTACTATTTAAGATGTTTGGAAACAGATCCAATATTATCTTAATCAAAAAGAACGGGGAGCGAGAGTTATTTAAAAACAAACTACCAAAGGACAACCAAATAAACACTGAAGAATTAGATAGGACTATTGAACCTTCCTATGAAGAATTCCTTGTGGCACAAAATTTCAATGCCATTTTCCCTACGTTTGGCAATTCAGTTAAGGTTTGGCTACAAGAAAATGGATATGAAAAAAGTACTCCTGCAGAAAAATGGAAACTCCTTCTTCAAGTTGAAAAACTACTAGGCCAGTGCTCTTTTTATTCTTGTGAAAAAGGCCATAAGCCAATATTTAGTTTATTAAAAACCAAAGGCTGCAATTCATTATCAAGTGATCCAATTAAAGCTATAAATGAATACCATCAACACTTTTCAAAAACATATTATTTCGAAAGTAGAAAGTCGAGTATTTTAAAAGATTTAGAGAAAATTGTCAAACAGAATAAAAACTACATCGATAAAAGCGAAAACAAACTAACGAGCTTAATTGAAGGGTCTCAACCTAGAGAAATTGGTGACATCATCATGGCCAATCTTCATGCATTTAGTTCAGGCCTATCTGAAATCTCACTTTTTAATTTTTATTCTAATTCAGACATGATTATTCGTTTGAATAAAAAACTTAGCCCTCAAAAAAATGCTGAAAACTATTATCGAAAAGGTAAGAATCGAAAAATTGAAATAGCTTCAATAGAAAAAAGTATTGCCGCCAAAAAAGCATCTTTGAAGCAAATAAACCTACTCATTGATAAAGTAGAAAGCTGTGAATCAGGTAAGTCACTCAATACAATTGTAAAGGAGAATGAATTGGATAAATCAGTACAAAAGAACGTAGTGCACATTCCTTATAAAGAATTTATAGTTGATGGATTTCGAGTATGGGTAGGGAAAAATGCCAAGCACAATGACGAACTCACATTGAAATACAGCTTCAAAGAAGACCTTTGGCTTCATGTTAAAGACGTTCCAGGCTCTCATGTAATTATCAAATACGAATCCAATCGTGACTTTAGCATGGCCATCATTGAAAAGGCCGCTGAGATTGCTGCCTACTACTCTAAAAGAAAGACGGATTCATTTGCTCCAGTCCTTTACACTCCATCAAAATACGTAAGAAAGAGAAAAGGAAGTCTTCCTGGCCAAGTAGTAGTCGATAAAGAAAAAGTGATTTTGGTCACTCCAAAGGATCCTAACAACAATTAGTCTGCAATATTCAATTTCAACATGTTAGTCCTTCCACGACCACCCATCGGCATACTTGCTGTAGTAATAAATACATCCCCTTTTTTTATATGACCATGTTCTTTAAGAATTCTTTCATGGTCATTAAATGTCTGATCAGTTGAAACTTGACTGTCATAATAAAAGCCTCTCACACCCCATAAAAGGCTCAATTTTGTAAGTAAACTTCGATCAGGGGTAAAGATGAATATATCAGCTGCCGGTCGGTGCGAGGACAACTTGAACGCTGTGTATCCAGAAACAGTATTTCCTATAATCGCACTTGCATTTACTTGAAAACTCAAATCTGCTGCCGTGAGCACTACATTGTCATTGTAATAAGTATCGCTGGACGGCAAAGGGTCATAAAAATTATTGTAAATATCAGCCGTTGTCTGAATAGACATAATTGTAGTTTTCATACTGGTAATCACCTCAAGAGGAAACGCTCCTACAGCGGTCTCCCCTGAAAGCATTAGCGCATCAGCACCATCCATTACGGCATTGGCTACATCGTTTGTTTCAGCCCTAGTTGGTCGAGGGTTTTTTATCATGCTCTCCATCATTTGGGTAGCAATAATAACCGGCCTTGCAGCTCGATTACATTTCTCAACAATCATTTTCTGAGCTACTGGAACCTCTTCCATAACAATCTCCACTCCTAGGTCTCCTCTTGCCACCATTAAAGCATCAGATACTTCAATAATTTCATCAATATTTTTAAGCGCTTCCGGCTTCTCAATTTTTGCAATAACTCGGATATCTTTACCTGACTGCTTAATTATCGCCTTTAAATCTGTGACATCTTGTGCTGTTCGAACAAAAGATAATGCAATCCAATCAACATCATGTGCGATTCCAAAAGCTAAATCTTCCCTATCCTTATCAGTCATTGACGGTGCAGATACCTTCGTAAACGGAAGGTTAATTCCTTTTCGAGACTTAAGTAATTCACCATACTTCACAATACAGGTCACGTCGGCTCCATCGATTGATTTTACAGTCAATTCAATATTACCATCATCA